>OJSD01004101.1_pt1 | contig 10904 bp, 8 predicted proteins | sample 1599391 | NCBI WGS metagenome assembly OJSD01 (sample SAMN04168656, study PRJEB22393) | human gut metagenome | biome: human gut microbiome; feature: stool | host: Homo sapiens | collected 2014-03-17 | reverse complement strand
TACCTTGATTTTATGCTATTTTATTAAGGTATCTAAAGGAGGAAATTATATGCATTTTGTTATTAATGTATTTGTTACAGCTGTATGTTTTATCTCTCTTATTTTATTTAAAGAGATTCTTAATAAAATTGTGAAAGTCTTATTAAGTGTTATTGGATGTGGTACATTATCTTATGCACTTGCTATTCTTGTTAAAAAATGTGGAGAATGGTTTGGATGTTGGTCTGGTGATGCTCAATATATCAAAAGCGATTTCTTATGGATTTTTGCTATTGTTCTAGTTGTTTATATTATTATTAATATTATTGCTAAAAAAAATAAAGCTTAATTTTCAAGCTTTATTTTTTTATACCCACTGCTTTTTTAGCCAACCCATCAGCAACTTCGTTATAATAATCCCCACTGTGTGCTAAAACCTTTTGAAAATAAATATCTATCTCTTTTTTCATTTCTTGTATTGTTTTTACATAATTTTGTGTTTGTTCTTTATTTGCTTTCCATAGACCCGTAGCCCACTTTTCAATACCTTCATAATCATAATAAATGCAAATAGACTCATAATGATGATCAATTGCATAAGCAATAGCTTTCATACACCCAAGAATTTCTCCTGAAACATTACGCATTGAAGAATACTCAGGAATATTCCCTTTACCTAATAATTGTTGAATAACTTGTTGCCCTTCAATTAAAACACAACCATAGCCATATTCTTTTGTTTTAATATTATAACTACCATCAACATAAGCAAGTAAAGTTAAATCATCACTCACTTTTCTTTCTTCTTTTTTTATAAATGCTTTTGCCTCTTCTTCATTTGTAAAAGATTTATAAACAGCTCCTGAATAACCATTAACTTGTTCTTTACATTCATCCCAAGTATGATAAATTCCTGGCTTTTTTCCTTCTTTTACTGCATAAAATTTTGCCATAATAAACTCCTTTGCTTATTCTATTTTATTATAATCATTGAAACAATGATTGTATATCTTTTTTAATTGTTTTAAAATGTATATAGGATATTTAAGTGAGGTAGTAACATGAAACGTTGTCTTATTATTATTAATCCATCATCTGGAAAACATATTATTCAAAATAAACTAGATCGTATTATTGGTCAATTAACATTACAAAACATTGTAGAACATTTTGAAATATTTTATACAGAAAAAAAAGATGATGCCTATTATAAAACAAGAGATTGTGATGAGAATCAATATGATTTTATCATGTCTGTTGGTGGTGATGGTACTTTAAACAAGGTTATTTCAGGAATGGTAGATAGTCATAAAAAAATACCATTATGCATATTAGCGGCAGGCACAGTAAATGACTTTGCTAATTATTTAAATATTCCAAGTTCAGTAAATGGTATTGTGGAAATGATTAAAAATTTCAATGTTATTTCGAGTGATGTAGGAAAAATTAATAATCAATATTTCATTAATGTTGCTGCTGCAGGAATGTTTTCAGATATTTCTTTTGTGGTATCAAAAGAAGAAAAGAAAAAGTTTGGTCCATTAGCTTATTATTTTAAAGGCATGACCCAACTTCCTCAACAGTTATCTACAAATCTACATCTTAATGTAACGGTTGATAATGAATCTTTTGAAGAAGATGCTTACATATTTGCAATTACAAACACTAATCGTGTTGGTGGTTTCGATGGCATTATTCCTTTTGCAGATATTAATGATGGAAAACTCGATCTTGTTATTGTAAAAAGATGTTCTGTTACGGATTTAATTGCTTTGATTAAAGATTATCGTTTTGGTAAACATGATAAAAGTTCTTTTATTCACTATGTTCAAGGACAACATATTCACATTACTTGTGATCAAGATCTTACAATGGATATAGATGGTGAAGAAGGCACACATCTTCCAATTGACGTACATACTTTACAAAAATCAATTCAATTATTAGTTCCTTTAAAATAATTAATTATATAAAAAAGGTTTCACTATTATATTTGATAACAGTTGAAATCTTTTTTTGTTCTAGTTAATAATTCTTAAAACATCTTCTTCACTATTGATGTTAAAGATATTTAATGTAAGAACATTTAATTTTTCTAGCGATGTATTTGTAAGTTGTTTTTCTAAAGGTCTTGATAAAGTTCCTAATTTTACTTTAAGTTGCTCTTTTAAAGTATTGAGTTTTCCTTCATCTCTCATTCTTTGAAATAATTGATCCATTGCCTTACACATATTGATTTCATTTCCTTCTGGTAAGTCTTCTCTTCTAATATTTGTACACGTAAATGTTGCCGCCATCATGAAGCTTTCTGTTTCAATTTTACGATTTTCTCTTAATCTATCATAACTTCCTACAAACATACTTTGATTAATTTCTACGACATCTCTTAATCTTCGATTCATAAGCTTTCTTGCATCCATTGTTATAAGGTCGACAACAGGTAGTCTCCAATCATTGATATTAGGTTCCATCTCTGATGGTATACTTTTCAATGTTTCTTTTAATGTTTCTGGCAACTTCCATTCTTCATCTCCTGTATAGAACACAAAGCTTCCTACTGGATAGACTTCTTTTTTACTTTCAACTTGATTGATATAAGTCGTCGCATCATAGTTGAGTATGCGAAAAATCATATTTTTATCAAAAGTGCTTTGGTGTTCAACTCCGATAATCACATAATCTCCATGGATGTCCGCTTTTCTTATCACATCCCGATATCTTTTGATCTCTGTTGGATCATCTACATTTCCTATCAAGGTCAACAGATCATTTTATCTTTCTCTTTTCCTTCTTTCAATGGACGGATAGTCCAAAAAATATAAAAAGCTATTGATGGATTAATCCATTTCAATAGCTCCTGTATATAATTGATAATATTTACCTTTTTCTTTAATAAGTGATTGATGATTTCCTCTTTCAATAATATGTCCTTGTTCTAAGACCATAATACAATCACTATTTTTAATTGTTGATAAACGATGGGCAATAACAAGTGTTGTTCTACCATGCATTAATTTATCCATTCCATCTTGTACAAGCTTTTCTGTTCGAGAATCAATAGAAGAAGTTGCTTCATCCAAAATAAGTGCAGGAGGATTAGCAACAGCAGCACGCGCAATCGCTAATAACTGTCTTTGTCCTTGCGATAAGTTCGCCCCATCTCCTGTAAGCATTGTTTGATAACCATCTGGCAAATGTTTAACAAAGAGATCGGCATTGGCAAGTTTTGCTGCTTCAATACATTCTTCATCCGTAGCATCAAGACGTCCATAGCGAATATTATCCATAACTGTTCCAGTAAATAAATGTGTATCTTGTAAAACCACACCTAATGATCTTCTTAAATCATCTTTTTTAATCAATTTAATATCAATTCCATCATAAGTAATCGAACCTTTTTGAATATCATAGAAACGATTAATTAAGTTTGTAATTGTTGTTTTACCTGCACCAGTAGCCCCAACAAAGGCAATCTTTTCACCAGGATTAGCATAAACATCTACATTGTGTAAAACCATACGGTCATCAAAATAACCAAAGTCAACACCTTCTAAACGAATATCACCCTTCATTTCTACAAGTTCAACATGACCATCGCTTCTTGGATGTTTCCAAGCCCAATGTCCTGTTCTTTTATCTGTTTCAACCATTTTTCCATCAACAGTTTCTACACAACATAAAGTAACCACACCTTGATCATCTTCACTTTCTTGATCTAATAAATCAAAGATACGACCAGCTCCTGCTTGTGCCATGGCAACAGCATTGATTTGTTGAGAAATTTGTCCAATAGGTTGGTTGAAACTTTTATTCAATGTTAAGAAAGCTACAAGGGTTCCAATTGTTAAAGCAAAATGTCCATTTAAAGCAAGGATTGCGCCAACAATTGCACAAATGATATAAGAGATATTTCCAAGTTGTACTGTAACCGGCATTAAGATATTCGCAAATTTATGAGCTTGATAAGCACTTTCTCTTAATTCATCGTTTAATTTTCTAAAATCAGCAATTGCTTGATCTTCATGGTTGAAGACTTTAACAACTTTTTGACCAGAAATCATTTCTTCAATATAACCATTCACTTTACCTAAATCCCCTTGTTGTTGAACGAAGAATTTACCTGATAACGATCCAAGTTTTCTTGATACAACAAGCATGATCATAAGCATACATACACTTAACACAGTTAAAGGAATATTTAAAATGATCATTGATACAAATGTTGTCACAATAGTCATACAACTTGAAATAAGTTGTGGAATAGATTGTGAAATCAATTGTCTTAATGTATCAATATCATTTGTATAGACTGACATTGTATCTCCATGAGGAGTTCTGTCAAAATAACGAATTGGTAAAGATTCCATATGTTCAAACATTTCAATTCTTAAATCTCTTAAGAACCCTTGTGTTACATAAACCATAATACGGTTAAAGGTAAAGGCACAAACAACACCACAAGCATAAAGTGCACCCACACGAATCAAAGCATGGAATAGTCCACTAAAGTCAGGTGAAGAACTCTTTAAAAGGGGAACAATATAATCATCAATTAATGTTTGCATAAACATTGTTCCTTGAACATTAAATAAAGCATTTCCTACAATACATAGAAAAACAACAATTAAATGGATTTTATATTTACTCCATAACATTTTAAGTAAACGTTTCATTGTTCCTTCTTTCATTATTCTTCCTCCTTCCCTTTCATTTGTGTTTCATAAATTGTACGATAAATTTCATTTGTTTCTAATAATTTATCATGTGTGTCAAAACCATCCACGACACCATCATTTAAAACAATAATACGGCTTGCATTTTGAACAGATGATATACGTTGTGAAATAATAATTTTTGTTGTATCGGGAATACGTTCATTGAATGATTCTTGAATACTTGCATCTGTAGCTGTATCAACAGCACTTGTTGAATCATCTAGAATTAAGATTTTAGGATTTTTTAGCAACGCTCTTGCGATGCATAAACGTTGTTTTTGTCCACCTGAAACGTTTGAACCACCTTGTTCAATATACGTATTATAACCATCTTCAAAACGATCAATAAACTCATCAGCGCACGCTAAACGACAAGCTTCTTTACATTCTTCTTCTGTTGCATTTTCATTACCCCAACGTAAATTTTGTAAGATTGTTCCACTAAATAAAACATTCTTTTGTAAGACAACAGAAACTTCATCTCTTAAAACTTCAAGATCATAATTACGAACATCTTGTCCACCAACAACAACGCTACCTTCGTCAACATCATATAAACGAGAAATAAGGTTGACCAAACTACTTTTAGCACTTCCGGTACCACCAATAATTCCAATTGTTTCACCACTTTTAATATGAAGATCAACATCTTTTAAGACCGCTTCTCCACTACCATGTTTATAAGAAAAAACAACATGATTGAAATCAATTGAACCATCTTTTACTTCAGTTAAAGCTTCTTGAGGAGAGATTAAATCAGATTGTTCATTAATAACTTCTGCAATACGTCTTCCTGAAGCAAGTGACATCGTAATCATAACAAATGCCATAGAAAGCATCATAAGAGACATCATAATATTCATAACATAGCTAAATAAACTTGTAAGTTCACCTGTAGTAAGAGTCCCACCTACAATTGCTTTAGCACCTAACCATGAAAGCATTAAAATTGAACCATAAACAGCTATTAACATAGCTGGGTTATTATAAGATAAAACAGATTCCGCTTTGACAAAAAGTTTATAAATGTTTTGTGCTGCTTTTTTAAATTTTTCATTTTCATATTTTTCTCTAACAAATGATTTAACAACTCGAATACCAACAACGTTTTCTTGAACACTTTCATTTAAAGTATCATATTTAGGAAAAACATCATTAAAATATTTTGTGGCATGATACATAATTGTTGTAAGGACCGCTACTAAGAAAACAATGGCAACAACAAAAATCATACTTAATCTAAAGTTGATCATCATTGCCATGATAAGGGCACAAATAAGTGACATTGGCGCACGAATGCACATACGGATAATCATTTGATAAGCCATTTGCACATTTGTCACATCTGTCGTTAAACGTGTTACAAGTCCTGCAGTACTATATTTATCAATGTTTGAAAAAGAGAATGTTTGAATGTTTGTATACATGGCATCTCTTAAATTGGCTGCAAAACCCGTTGAAGCTTTAGCTGCATGGTTACCAGCTAAAAAACCAAGTGATAATGTTCCAATTGCAATAACAAACATGAATGTTCCATATTTTGTAACATTAGACATATTACCTGCCTCAATCCCTTTATCAATAAGACTTGCCATTAATAAAGGAATAATGATTTCTAAGATAACTTCTAATGCCGCAAATAACATTGTAAGTAATGAATCTTTTTTATATTCTTTGATTTGTTTCATTAAAGTTTTTACCATAATTGACTTCCTTTCCTATTCATTTACCGAACTTCAAGAATATTTATAAATCTTCTTTGATATTATTAATTAATTTATCGGATATTTTAATAAACATATTTATTTCTTCTTCAGATAAATCTTTAATAAGTTTTTGATGCATTTCTTTCATCTTATCTTCAATTTGTCGATTATGATTTCTTGAAGATTCTGTTAAAACGATTTTCTTTAATCTTGCATCATATTCTACTTCTTCTCGTTCAATCATTCCCTTTTTACACATCAGTTTCAACATTTCTGATGTCGTAGAACGATTGATTGAAAATTCTTTTTCTATATCTTTAGGAAATGTATCAAGCCCACTATCTTCTCTATCTTGAACAAACCCAATAATCCAACAATGCATTAAAGTTACACGATCAGGCCTCTGACCTGTTTTCTTATCCATTGCCTTTCTCATTAGGTTATTTATGGTCTTAATACGATGTCCAATGGGATCTCTATACATATCATTCCTCCTATATTGTTCGGTTACGAATTGTATGGTAACATACAATTTAAAATTTGTAAACTTTTTTCATAGAAGTTCTTTATAAGTCGTTGTATAATAGAAAAGAAAGTGAGGAAGACAAATGGAAATTAAAGAAAGGTTTTTAAATTATGTGAATTTTGACACACAATCAGATAGTTATTCACATACTGTTCCTTCAACTTCAAAACAATTAAAATTAGGAAATTATTTAGTTGAAGAATTAAAATCATTAGGAATTGAAAACGCAAAAATAGATGAATTTGGTGTAGTTTATGGAACAATTCCTAGTAATAATAATCATCAAGGAGATGTTATAGGTTTTATTGCCCACATGGACACTTCTCCTGATGCAAGTGGTAAAGATATTCATCCACAAATTATCAAAGATTATCAAGGTCAAAAAATTACTTTAAATGAAGATAAAGAACTTTATCTAGACCCTGAACAATATTCTCAACTCTTACAACTTATTCATCATGATTTAATTACTACAGATGGAACAACTTTATTAGGAGCTGATGATAAAGCTGGTATTGCAATCATTATGCAAATGGTGGAATATATTTATAATCATCCAGAATTTAAACATAATGATATTCAAATTGCTTTTACACCTGATGAAGAAATTGGACATGGTAGTGATCACTTTAATGTTGATTACTTCAATGCACAATATGCTTATACCATTGATGGTGGAGATATTCACATTGTTGAATACGAAAACTTTAACGCATTTAGTGCCGAAGTGAAAGTCCATGGAAGAAGTATTCATCCAGGAAGTGCTAAAAATAAAATGATCAATTCAACGCGTGTTGCATATGAATTTGATTCACTTTTACCTGTGCATATGCGTCCCGAATCAACAGAAGGTTATGAAGGATTTAATCACCTTCACTCGATTCAAGGAACTTGTGAAGAAACAGTTGCTGAATATATTATTCGTAACCATGACTTACAACAAGCAAATAAACAATGCCAAGACTTTAAAGACATTGCAGAGTTCTTAAATAAAAAATATGGTTATAAAATTGTTGAAGTAACGATTACAGAAAGTTATTTAAATATGAAAGAAGCTCTAAAAGATCATATGTTCATTGTTGAACAAGCTTTAGCTGCCATTAAAGAAAATGGTTTAGATGCTTATTGTTCACCAATTCGTGGTGGTACAGATGGTGCACGTTTAACATTCAAAGGACTTCCTTGTCCTAATCTTGGTACAGGTGGTTTTAACTATCATGGACCCTATGAATATTGTTCACTTACTATGATGGAAAAACAAGTTCAAATCTTACTTCATATTTTAAAAAACACTGCTTCTAAATAAGCATTAACAAAAAATCGTGTGGATTTCTTAGACAATAAATAAAGCAAAAGTATTAACTTAATTTCTTAACTTAGTAGCATTACAAAAAAAGCCGTGATTTTTCACGACTTTTTGACATTAAAATTAAATATTTGTATTTCTTATAATTTACTTTTGATTTTCTTTATTTAATTCCAAAGTATCTATTTTTTTAATAAATGGTAAATAAATAACAAAAGATACAACAATCATCACAAATTGCCATAATGCAACACGCCATCCACCAATCAAAAGTCCTGATATAATTGGTGGTGTTGTCCAAGGAACCATAACCCCGCTAAATAATGGTAAAATTCCCATATACATTAATAAGTAACTACTTATACCTATAATTAAAGGAACAAGAACAAATGGAATTAATAAATATATATTAAGTACAATTGGTGTCCCAAAAATAATTGGTTCATTAATGTTAAAGATATTAGGTACAATGGATAATTTACCTAAGCTACGTAATGACTTTGATTTGGCAAAAAATGTAATATAAATCACTAACCCAATCACAATTCCAGCACCAGACATACATAAGAAATTGTCCCAAAATTGTTGTGTAAAAATATGTCCACCATTTTGAATTGTAAGAGGCAATCCTGAATCTATAATTTTTTGATTAGCTGCCATATTTGCTTGTAAAATTGGTGAAAGAATTCCTCCACATATAGAACCACCATGGACGCCTGTCCACCATAATAAAGACATAACAACCGTCATAATAATAACGCCAAAGAACGAATCTGTAATTCCTTGTAAAGGAATTTGAATTACCGAATAAATAAGTTCTGCAAATGTTGTATTAAATATAAAGTGACATATAGCATAAATAATTGCACAAATAGTAATAATAATTCCAGTTGGTAATAGTGATGAAAATGAATCTGCAACACCACTAGGCACACCATCTGGCATTTTAATGCTAATATCTTTTTTTACACATAAAGAATAAATATATCCAACTAAAAAACCAATTAAAATAGCACAAATCATTCCTTGACCAGCAGTCCAATCTTTAGAAATAATTCCTGTAACTGATTCCCCACTGTCTAATACCTTAGAAGATGGAGTTAATAAAATAAAAGCTGCTAAACCAGTTAAAGCGCCATTTATAGCTGTTATTACTTGATCATTCTTCAAATAAGAATAAGTAATTCCTATTACTGTAAAGAAGGCCATTAATGAAAACGTAGAAGAATATACTTGAGAACATACATCTCCTATTCCACTTTCACTAATTACTTTACTTACTGATTCAATTGGTAAGTTGGCAATCAACAGGAACAATGATCCTATCATTAAAAACGGTAAAGAAAACATCATTCCATCCTTTAAAGCCTTTATAACTTTTGTATTTGTAAACTTCGATATATAAATAACTAATGTTTCATTTATAAATTTGTTCATATTATTTATCTCCTATAAAATTTCACCATTTGATGAAATAACTCTTTTATACCATTCAAAAGAAGCTTTTCGATATCTTCTTCCACTACCTTTAGCTTGATCATCTAAATCAACATAGATAAATCCATATCTTTTGGCCAATTCACCAGTAGAAGCACTTACAATATCGATTGCTGACCAAGGAGTATATCCCATGACTTCTACACCATCTAACTCAATTGCTTTTTTCATTTCTGAAATATGGTTTCTTAAGTAATCAATACGATAATCATCATTAATGATTCCATTTTCTAATTTATCATAAGCTCCAAAACCATTTTCAACAATAAACATTGGTTTTTGATATCTTTCATAAACTTCATTTAAAATAATCCTTAATCCTGTAGGATCAATAGCCCAACCCCAATCACTTTTCTTTAACAATGGATTTTGTACTTCAATAAAGTCATGTATTTTATCATATTCTGCAATCGTTGATTTATAATAACTAAACCCTATATAATCCACAGTACCTCGTTTTAAATCTTTTAAATCTTCATCAGTTATATCTAATTGAATATTACTCCTTTCCCACTTTTTTAAAGTATAGGTTGGATAATATCCCCTTACATGAACATCACTAAAGAAATACCTCTTATCCATTGCTTTAATTCCTGCAAGAATATCTTGTGGATTACAAGAAGAAGGATAAATTGGGCCAAAATGCAACATGCAACCTACTTGCATAGAGGCATTAATTTCTTTTGCTCTTTGAACTGCTCTAGCACTTGCAACAAACTGATAATGAGATATTTGATACATTGTTTGTTCAATATTTTCATTATCTTCATATAAAACACCTGCTCCAGTCCAAGCATTAAAAGGATTATCGGTATCTATAAGATTATTAATTTCATTAAATGTCATCCAATATTTGACCTTTTTGCTATATCTTTTAAAACATGTAATCGCATATCTTTCAAAGAATGTAATTAATTGTCTATTTCTCCAACCACCATATTTTTTTGCTAAATAAAGAGGCATTTCAAAATGAGATAAAGTAACAATAGGCTCTATTCCATATTTTAAACATTCATCAAAAACATGATCATAATACTCTAGCCCTTCTTCATTAGGCTCTAATTCGTCACCTTGAGGATAGATCCGTGGCCATGAAATACTTAAACGGAAACATTTAAAGCCCATTTCAGCAAATAATTTAATATCTTCTTTATAATGATGATAAAAATCAATTC
>OJSD01004065.1_pt1 | contig 10989 bp, 5 predicted proteins | sample 1599391 | NCBI WGS metagenome assembly OJSD01 (sample SAMN04168656, study PRJEB22393) | human gut metagenome | biome: human gut microbiome; feature: stool | host: Homo sapiens | collected 2014-03-17 | reverse complement strand
CGACCACCGAGATCTACACTCTTTCCCTACACGACGCTCTTCCGATCTGCCACGGAAGACACCGCCTCCGAGGAAGCGGAAGAAGCCACGCTGGAAGCAGAGCTGCCGCAGCCAGCCAGAGAAGCAGCCAGCAGGGCGGACACCGCCAGCAGAGAAACAAAACGCATATCTTTCATTGCATTACACCTCAAAAACAAGATTACTTGAATAGTATAGCACGCAACCGGGGGAACAGAAAAGGGGGACACAAACAAAATTGCCCGAAAAGGTCTCCCTTTCCGGGCAATGCGGGTCTATTTTAGCCGTTCAGGGAGTCGATGGCAGCCTTGGTGTGGGCAATGTAGAGCTGCTCGACGTCAGCAACCCCGCCCAGGCCTGCGATCTGGCAATCGACAGAGTCGAATGCACCGGAAGCCTCAAATTGGCTCAGCCAGGAGTCCTCGTCCGCACCGGCCATATCGTTGTTGGCGTGGTCGCCGGCAACGACCATCAGCGGGCGGAGCACGACCTTGGTGTAACCGGCAGCCTTGACAGCCTCGATGACATTCTCGCAGGAGGTGGACTCAGGCTCGCCCTCAACAGTGCCGATGAAGACATTGTCATAGCCCAGGGTCTGCATGACGGTCTGCATCTGGCTGTAGCTGATTTTCGCGGTGTGAGAAGTGCCGTGGCCCATGAAGACGAATGCAGTGCCATCCTTGGCAGCAGCCTCTACGCTGTCGTAACCAGCAGTGGCAACAGCCTCGGCAGTGACAGCCTTGGCAACCGCTTCCTTATCCTCGTTGATCACGGTAGCGTCAGCGCCGACCTCACCCAGCAGGGGCTCAGCCACAGCGACGGACTCGAACTTGTCGCGGTAGTCGTCGATCATCTCCATCATCTCGTCGTACTCAGCGCCGTGCATCAGGTGAGTAGGCTGGACGACCAGATTCTTGACGCCGTTGGCAACGGCACGGTCCATGGCCTGCTGCATGTTGTCGATCTTCTCGCCGTCACGAGCCTGGACATGGTTAATGATGATCTGAGCGGTGAATGCACGGCGGACAGACCAATCGGGGTAAGCGGCCTGCAGAGCATCCTCGACGCCCTTGATGTCTTTCGCGCGGCTGTCGTTGAACGAGGTGCCGAAGCTGACCACCAGCAGCTCGTTGTCGCCGATGTTGTCCTCATTGCGGGGGTCATCCTTGGAAGCATCGCCGGTGTCGCGGCCAAAGTAATCGGGATCAGCCTCTTCCCCCTCGACCAGCTCTTTCTGGGCGTCGGTCAGAGCGTCCCAGGCGTCCTTGGCAGCCTTGCACTGCTCATCGGTGTTCTCGTTGCGCTCCTGCACATAGATGGCGTCGATCAGGTCTGCCACGTTCTTTGCGGCCATTTCGTCAGCCTCCTCGCTGCTCACCTCGCTGGCGGCAGTGCTGGATGCTGCCTCGCCGGAAGCGGCGGTGCTGCTGGAAGCGCTGCTGCCGCAGCCTGCCAGGGTGCCGACGCAGAGCGCCAGAGCGGCGGAGACTGCCACGGTCTTTTTCCAATTGAGTTTACGCATGGTTCTTGTTTGTTCCTTTCCTGTTTTTGCTTGTGTGCGGATCTTCTGACAGAAAGGGTACAGGCGGTACGCCCGGACACAAAAAGGGCCCTTTTGCCGCGCGGAGTGCACAACAAAAAGACCCCTGTTATTTCTGGGCTTTTCGGTACAACCAATTCCTCGTGATCTGGAGCATCTGCTCCCGTACCAACAGCAGGCAGGTTTCCTGGCTGAAAGGGACGGGCAGAACTGCCCGCGCCCGCGGCTGCCTTCCCGGAGGTTCCCCCAGTGACCGGCGCAAAACGCGCCAACGCCGCAAAGCTCCCTTATCACAGTGACGAGATCGTGCGGGAATCCCACCCGCTTCTCTTTTACCCTTTCCGCCGCCCGAAAGCGGCAAAAGGCACCTGCTGTTTTCTATTCAGACGGGGTTAGTATAGCACAAGCCCGCCAAAAATGCAATTGGTTTTCAGCCCTCTGCCGGTGCCCAGACCATGCCCAGGGCGCTGAGGTTTTCCACCCGCTCCGGGGTCAGCCGGGCGTCATGGGCTGCATAGCTCTCCCGCATCCGGCGGATCCAGTCGCCCAGGCAGAAGCCATCCTCCGTTTTATAATTGACGGGTACGGCCAGATCCCCGTGGGCGGCGCGGTACTCCCCGGCCCGGCGGAGGGCGCACTGCCACTTGGCCTCCCGGGCGTCCCACTGCATCCCGATCTCGTCCAGCATCGCGATATGCTCCGGCGTGACCTGGAACGAGTCAGGCCGCGTCTTGCGGGCGGCCCGCAGGTTGGAGATCCAGACGCCAAGGCGGAACCCCGTTTCATCCACATAGCTGGCAGGGACCAGCAGATCTCCCCGGCGCTTGGCGTAGGCCTTGGCATGGCGGTAGTTGTTGAGCCAGTTCCGCTCCCGCACGCTGCAGCGGGCACGGGTGCGGACAGCCCCGCTCCGGCGCTCCGGCTCGCCCCGGAAGAGCTCTTTCAGGGCTTTGACCCGCTCACCGCGCAGGCTCTTATCCCCTTTCTGGAGCAGCTGCTTCTGGCGGCTGAGCCAGCTGCCCAGCCAGATCCCTTCTTCCGTGCGGTACTGGGCCGGGAGCTCCAGGCTGCCGTGGGCGGCCTTGTAGGCAGCGGCCAGCTCATAGCGGTGCTGCCAGGAATCCGGCTTCTGCCACACCATGCCCAGCTGGTCCAGCAGGGCCTTGCGCTCCGGGGTAAGGCGCGCGCTGCTGCGGTCCGGGTTCTGCCAGGCGTAACGCTGGCGGCTGACCCACTTGCCCAGCAGCACGCCGTCCGGGTCGATGTACTCCGAGGGGACGTTCAGGTCGCCATGGGCCTGATAATACCGCGCGGCGGCATCATAAGCGGCCTGCCACTTGCGGTCGTTGCGGTTGGTCCAGTCCACGTCCAGCGCCTCCAGCCAGGCTTTCTGCACCGGCTTGATGGTGCCCGCCTTGTAGGCGGCCCGCTGGCTGCCCAGCCAGACGCCCAGAGCCACGCCCTCCGGGGTGGTGTACTTGACCGGCACTTCCAGCGTGCCGTGGTCGAGCCAATACTGGACAGCCGCGCAGTAGCTCTGCTCCCAGATGTCCTGCACGGTGTCCCACACCATGCCCAGTGCTTCCAGCCGCTCGACACGGTCGGTGGACAGATTGTTGCCGAGGAACCGCTGACGGTTGTAAACGATCCACTCGCCCAGGGCAAAGCCGTTTTTCTCCCGGTAGCGGACCGGCACCATCAGGTTCCCGTATTCTCCGCGGTACTCCCGGGCTGCGGCATAGCCCCGCTCCCAGGCCTGCTCCATCCGCTGTTTCCAGGCGATGCCCAGCTTTTCCAGCCGGGCGGCCTGCTCGGCGGTCAGGCGGCCGGGCTTTTCCCCGGCCTGGATCTGTCGCTGCAGCTCCAGCCAGCGGCCCAGCCCAAAGCCGGCTTCCGTGGTAAAGCCGCGGGGCAGCTCATTGAGATCCCCTTTTGCGGCGGCCTCTTTGGCGGCTGCAAAGGCCTGCTCCCACTGAGCGTCCAGTTGGCGCTGCAGTTGGCGGGCCGGACGGATGCAGGCCTGGTACGGCTCCTCCAGCGGGAACCCGGTGCCGCCGGCCTGTTCCGTCCCCTGCACCAGATCCTCTGCATTGCGCAGACCCGCAAACGAGACGTTGAGCTCCACCAGCGGGGCGGAGTCCCCGCAGAGCGCCAGTGCCCGGGCCAGCATCCGGCGGTGGTTCTGTTCCAGCCCGGTGGAGCGGACCAGCACGGCACCCGCCATTCCGGCCAGCCGCACCAGCCCGCCGGGGGTGCTGACGGTGACCAGCACCCCCGCGCCCCGCGCCGGGGAAGCCGCAAACCGCACGGCCATCTCCTGATCCCAGCCGTCTTTCAGGATGGTGGCTTCTGTGTCCGGGCCGAAGAGGGCTTCCAGATTTTCCGTCACCCGCCGCATGGCAGCGGCGTCCTCACACAGGACCAGCTGCTTGCCCTTGGGCAGAGCCTCCCGCAGCCGGGGCAGCGCCGGGCCGCATTTTTCCACCGCGCGGCGAAGATTGGTGAAAACTTTTTCGCCCACGCCCGGGACGCCCACAGCGTTCCACTGCTTCATCTGGATGCGGAATTCTTCCAGCGCCGTCTCGGCGGGCCAGAGGAGCACGGTATCCGCGGCAGGCGGCGTAACAAGGCCCCGGGCCAGCGCTTCCGTCAGTGAAATGGAGAACGTGCCCGCCCCCTGAAACATGGCTTCCGCCAGGCAGCAGCTGACAGGCTGGTCAGTGTCGATGAGGCCCAGCAGCTTCGCCTGCGGGCTGAACCGCTGCAGCCAGCGGACACGCTCTCCACACGGAAACGCCGTAAACTCCCGCGAGCCATCCAGGATGATGCAGGCCGGGCGGATCTTGGCCAGCTCCAGACAGCGCTGCGGTGTATTGTCCTCACAGTGGATCAGCTGCACCCGCGGCGGGATCTCCTGGCCGATCCGTTTGGCTTCTTCCAGCCGCATCCCGCGCCGGGTCTCCCCGGGCACCACCCAGATCACGGCCGCGTCCGGGTGAGCGTTGATCCACGCCCAGACGATCCGCCCGCTGCCGCTTCCAACGGGATAGAACAGCGCGGCTTTCCCTTTCTGCTCCAGCTGGGTGTCAATGGCCTCCGCCATCCGCTTATAATATTCCTGCAAATTTTCTGCCATAGTTTCCGCCTTTTTCCTGTTGTTGGGGTTTTTATCCCAGAAAAAAGAAGACCCGGCACAGCTCCCATTGCGTGAACTGCCTCCGGTTCCTTTTCAAATAGAATTTCATTCTTATTTTATTACAAAAGTTTATTTCTTGTCAAGCAAATTTTCCGTGCTTTCCCCATTGGCAATTAAAAACTGCATCAAACCGGTCCGTTGACGCAAAAATCACTATTCAGCTGTCAATTCAGGGCTGCTTGCAGGGTGGTTTGTTGTATTCAAGCTTGTTTTTAGGCAAAAGTTTGTTTCACATGAAAAAGGCGGAGCCCCCGCGCGTGGTGCACAGAGGCTCTGCCTTTCTTCAACCTGTCCGTCATCCTCGCTTGCGCTCGGTGCCTGAGAGGTTATTTTACGATTCGCTGATAGGTGCGGAGCACTTTCCAGCGGGAAACGTGCTTGCCGGGCTTGAAATTGCCGTCCTCACGAGGCTGGAAGAAGCCTGCTTCCATGCACCACTGGGCCGCTTTGGCCGTGTCGGGGTCTGTCACGTCCGCAAAGGCGGGCAGTGCGGCAGGCTCCGGGCGGCCTGCAGTGTTCCAGAGCAGGAGGGCCAGCTGGGCGCGGTCCTGCGGCACGGAGGTGCCTGCCGGCAGCAGCTGGTTCAGGGCCACCTCGGTGCCCACGAGGTAGGCCGTGGCACCCACGACGCCCACGACAGCGGTTGCAGCCGCGATGGTGCCGAAGTCGGCACTGGAATCATCCTCTTCCAGCGTGGAGAACTTGGCCAGAACGCCAATGTCCTCCTGCATGGTAAAGGTGGCAGTGGTGCCGTCCTCCATCAGGTCTTCCGGGCGAGGATCATCAAACACCCAGCAGGAGAACTTCATCCCCTCCGGGATGGCCTTTTCATCCAGCGTGATCGTCACCTTTGCGCCCTTTGGCAGCCGCTGACTTTGTATGACACCGGTAAGAGCATCAAAGTGCAGGGTGGTGCCGTCCGGTTTCTCGACGTCCACAGAGCAGTCCTCAAACTGGAGGAAGACGTCTTTGTCGCCGGGGTCAGGCTTCGGGTCCGGATTCGGGTTCGGGTCCGGGTTCGGGTTCGGGTTCGGGTCCGGGTTCGGGTCAGGATTGGGGTTCGGGTCAGGATTCTGCTCCGGCAGAGCGATTTTCGCTGTCTTGCTCTCGTTCACTTTGCCTGCCACCAGAGCGAGGCCGTCGCGCAGGGTCAGAGGGTTTTCATCGTCCAACGCGAGGGCATAATCATCCTCGTCCGGCAAATCCGTTTCCGCCGTGATGACGGTGCCTGCGCCGGAAACTTCCATCTCGTCTGCCCAGATGGCGGAGCCACTGTTGGTTTTCACATCCAATGTGCTGTTCGCCACAGTGAGCTTGCCGCACCGAATGCCAAACTGGAAGAAGTTGCCTTCCGAGTTCGTGCCTTCAATGGTCACCTTGCTGTTTTGGATGGTGATGTCTTCGTCAGAGCTGCCTGCTCGGATTGCTTCCTCGCCGTCCTCCTCGTCATCGCCCGTAAGGGTGAGGTCTGCGTTCTCCAGCGTCAGCGGGCCAGTCGTCACGATTCCGTTGGCGTTGGAAAGGGTGGCCTTGCCGGTAATGGTCAGCATATCCGTCAATTTGGACTGGATGCAGCAGTAAATGCCCTCCTCTGCATTCTCGTCCAGCGTGAAGTTGGCATCGCGCAGCGTCAGGGTATAGGTTTTCGGGTCATAGGACACGGTGCCGTTGTCCAGCACGTCGTTCTGGTTGGTTTCCGTTACCTGCTTGCCTGCCACCCAGAGGTCGTAGCTTTCGCTTTCCGGCTGGTCCGGGTCCACATCCGTCAGTTCCAGATAGTCTTGGTTCTGTCCTATGGCAGCCGTAAAGTTCTCATAATTTTCCTTCACGTTGATTTCCGTATACGCTCCATTCTCGTCGGTGCGATACCAGAACCTGCTTACGTTTCCGATGCTCAGTCTCCCCTGGACGATGTTATTGCCGTCGCCGTTTTCCGCCACATTCATAAGCAGATGGCCGCCGTTGTACGTCAGAAGACAATCCTTCATGATGTACCGATCCGCATGAATCTCCAGCTCGCTGCCCGGGTTCATGGTAGTGGAATTGGCGATGCCGTATGTTGCTCCCTCGAACGTTGCTCCTGTGATGTTCACCGTGCCCTTGATCTGGACGCTTCCTCCGCCGATGCCCGTATGAAAATCTTTCAGCGTGATTTTGGTCCCGGCTGTGATCGTTGTTCCCGCGTCTCTGCCCAAAATTCCTTTCGGCTTAGTATCCGAATAGGCACCCCAATCGGCATAGGTGAGATCGTATTCTCCCCCGTCGATTTCTTCTGCTCCCTCAATGCCGTTGCCTTTCGCCTTGCCCGTCACCTTGCCATTTGCCACCAGTCTCAGGTTTTTTTCGCTAATGGCTTTGATCAGCGGGATCGTCCCCAAATCCGCAACTCCAACTGTGGTCAGCGTCACGTCTCCGTGAAAGGTCAGGGTGTTATTGAGATAAGATACCTGTCCCGCGATCTTTGTCTCGGTTGGGACGCTGTCCACATCACCAGTCAGCTCCACACCTGCCACCGTGCATTTCACCGAATCTGCCAGTGCCAGCGGGGCTGCAAGGTTCAGCAGCATGGCCACCGCCAGAAACGCGCTCAGGACACGCAGTTTGGGCGGGGTTCGGGTGGTTTGTTCTTTCATTTTACACGCCTCCTTCTGGTGCAGGAAAATCCAAAGAAAAAAGCCCTGTGGTTTGATTTTACTCTACCACAGAGCCTGCAAAATTCCTATTAACCTTTGGTTAGTATTTTGTGCCAAAAAGGGCAGCCAGCTGGGCGCGCTTGTTTCGCACGGCCCCGCCGATGTCCAGCTTGGCGTACAGCTGGTTGATGTACTGCTTGACGGTCCCCTCCGAGAGGTGGAGTGTTTCGGCGATCTCCTTGTTGGTGCGGCGCTGGGCCACCAGCCGGGCAAGGGCCAGCTCTTTCTCGGTCAGTGCGGCGGCAATGGCCGGGCGGTCTGCCGAGCTGTTGAGCTGGGCGCGCCGGGCCTCGTACCGCTGCCCCAGAGCGATCGCCCGCTCCACCAGCGGCTGGGCACTGCCCCAGCCGCCCTGCGCCAGCAGCGGGGCCAGATAGCGGTAATTTTCGGCCAGCGGCATCCAGAAGCCGTCCGGCGCGGCCTCTGCCAGCGCCTGCTCCAGAGCAGCCCGGGCCTCGGCAGGCTGGCCATACAGCCCGTACGCTGCCGCCATCTGCACCCGGACATGGAGGGCCACCAGCCCATAGTGGAACCGCTGGCAGGCGGCCAGCAGCTCCTCACAGCGGGCCAGCACCTTGACTGCCTGCCCCTGTGCCAGCCAGACCTGCAGCTCGATCATTTCCATCATGGGGCGGCAGAGGGCAAAGTAGCTCACGGAGGCAAGACGATGCTCCCGGAAGACCTCGGGCACGGCATCGGTGCGGCCCAGCAGGGCGTAGTAATAGGCCTCGATGCTCTCCAGCAGGTGGAGCAGAACGGCATCGTGCCGCTGGAGGAGGGCGGCACGGCGGGCCTCGAAATCAAACGGCTCCCCTGCCTGCCCGCAGAGGGAAAGCCGCAGGGCGAGGAAATCACAGCAGAGGGCCATGTTCTCCTGCCCGCGGGAAGCCGCCCGCACCCGGGCCCGTTCCAGCAGCAGGACCGCCCGCTCAAAATGTCCCTGCATGAACGCGGCCTCGGCATCCATCACCAGCTCGGCCCCCTGCCCGTGGCCCTGGGTGATCTTATAATAATGGGGCATACACTCGTACATCTCGGCCAGCTCCTTGCCCAGCTCCCCGGGAGCACGGTAGTACATCATCAGCACCGAGGGGGAACCGAACGTCCAGCTGCCGCTGTTGCGCAGGGTAACGGCAGGGCGGGTCATCTGGCGACTGGCACTGCGGTGGAGGCGGCTCATCCGGGTGATATCGTTGTACATCAGAAAGCTCAGGATGAGGTCGCACTCGCCCAGCAGGTTGCCCCGCTCCTGGGCCGGGAGCTCCGGGTGCTCCCGCACGGCGGCTTCCAGCAGGGCCTTGAGCTCCATCATTTTGGGGATCTGCTGGCAGGTGAACATCCGGCGCATCAGCACCAGAATGGCCAGCGGGTGCCGCTTGAGGGCGTCCACCGGGCAGCGGCCCAGCCGTTCCAGCAGCTCCGCCGGGCCGAGGGATGCCAGCAGGATGCCGGCGTCCTCCTCAATGACGTGGAGGGCGGCGTCATAATCCCCGCATTTTTCGTAGGCACGCAGGGCGGGCAGATACTGCCGCCTAGCCTCGTACCAGCGGCCATACCGTTCCCAGACGGCCGCCTGCCGCGGGGCGGGCAGCTGGGCAAACAGCCGCTCGGCGCATTCTTTCATCATGTGGTGGAACCGGAAGCTCTCGCCGTCCGGCAGGCGGGTGACAAAGGCGTTCTGCCGCGTCAGGGCCAGCAGCACCTGCTCGACGTCCGGCATCCGGGTCACGGCAGAAGCCATCTCCACCGTAAACTCATCGGCCAGGCCCATCACGGCCAAAAACTCCTGCCGCTGCGGAGACAGGGACTCGATCATGGCCGCGGTGAACATGGCGTAGATGTCCGAGCTGGTGGGCAGCAGGGTGCCCCGCTCCGCCAGCGCGTGGAGATTGAGGTAGATGGCAGAGAACCAGCCCTCGCAGGAGTGGAGCAATGTTTCCCGCTGGGGCTCCGTCAGCTCCATGCCGCAGCGGCGGACGTAGGCGGATAACTCTTTCTCGTTCAGCCGCAACTGGTCGGCCCCCACCCGGTGGAGCCGCTGCCCCAGGCGGAGGATCTCGCCCTGGGGCAGGAAATCGTTCCGGCTGGCCACCACGAGGTGGGCATTGCCCGGCAGGCGGTTGGCCAGCGCACAGAGGAACGCGGCGGCCTGCTCGTCCCGGAGCAGGTGGAAGTCATCCAGAAAGAGATAAGTCTCCCGCTCCCCGGCCAGCGCGGTGCAGAGGTCGTCCAGCAGCAGGGCCGCGCCGCTGGCGTCCGTGGGGCACTCGTACCCCTCCAGCACGGTCAGCCCGGCCTGCGCAAACGCCTTTTGCAGGCTTTTCCAGAAGATGGCCCGGTTGGCGGAGTAGATGCTCACCCGCAGCACGGCGGCTCCCTCCCGGCCGCGCTCGTTCAGGTACCAGTTGATGGCGGTGGTCTTGCCGTAGCCCATGGGAGCCACCACCGCCGTCAGGCTGCTGCGGGCAACGGGCTGCAGGCTGTGCCGCATCCGCTCCGAGATGTAGATGGTATTCAGTTCCGGCTTTTGTCTGAGCATCCGCGTCCCTCTTTTCTGTTCTTATTGATTATATTACCACAAATCTCTAGAAGTTGGAAGTAAAGCCTGCATCACAAAAAACATGGTTTCCATCACAAAAACCTGTTTGGCCGCACCGGATCTCCATGGTACAATATCCTCAAATCATTTTAAGATAAGGAGTCTCTTTTTATGGAAACGACCTCAAAACGCAAGTCCGGCACCACGGACCTTACGGTGGGCAAGCCGTTGTTCCAGATTTTGCGGTTTGCGCTGCCGCTGGTGCTGGGCACCCTGTTCCAGCAGCTGTACAGCTTTGCGGACACCGTCATTGTGGGCCGGTGCCTGGGCACCGACGCACTGGGTGCGGTAGGCACCACCTACTCCCTCAACTTCCTCATCCTGGGCTTTGTGCAGGGTGCCTGCGTGGGCTTTGGCATCCCGGTAGCCGAGACGTTCGGTGCCAAGGATCAGGGCGGCCTGCGGAAGTACCTGTTCAACGGTGCCCTGCTCTGCGTGGTGCTGAGCGTGGTGTTCACCCTCTTCACCACCCTGATGGCGGGCCCGCTGCTCCAGCTCATCCACACGCCGGAAGAGCTGTACGCGGACGCCGTGCTTTACATCCGGATCATCTTCCTGGGCATCCCGGCCACGGTGCTGTACAACTACGCTTCCAGCGTGCTCCGCGCCATGGGCGACTCCCAGCACCCGTTCTATTTCCTGCTGGTGGCCAGCGTGCTGAACATCGGGCTGGATTACCTGCTCATCGTCTCCATGGGCATGGGCGTGGACGGCGCGGCCATTGCCACCGTCCTCAGCCAGCTGCTCAGCGGCGGGCTGTGCGCGTTCTGGTTCTTTACCCGGACGGCCAAGCAGGAGGAGCTCACGTTCCGGGGTCAAAGCAGCCTGCTCTCCGCCGGGCACTGTAAGCGGCTGGCCTACATCGGCTTTCCCATGGGCTTTGAGTATTCCGTCTCGGCCATCGGCGCAGTCATCATGCAGGACGCCATCAACCTGCTGGGCA
>OJSD01004014.1_pt1 | contig 11118 bp, 8 predicted proteins | sample 1599391 | NCBI WGS metagenome assembly OJSD01 (sample SAMN04168656, study PRJEB22393) | human gut metagenome | biome: human gut microbiome; feature: stool | host: Homo sapiens | collected 2014-03-17 | reverse complement strand
CAGCATGTTTGAGATGCGTCTGCTGGTGGAGCCCTATGCCCTGCGTACTTATGGCAGCGAGATCCCGCAGGAGGAGCTGGCCGCGTTTACCGAGTTGATGCATAACCCGGACCGCATTGATGATTTCTGCAAAGCGGACGATGATTTCCACGAGCTGCTGATGAGCACCCTGCCCAACAAGTATCTGCGCTCGGCCTACGACCGCATCACCGGCCTGAACACCCGTTTCCGCATCATGACCGGCAAGGTGAGCATGATCAACCGGGAGCAGACCTGTGAAGAGCATCTGGAAATTCTGGATGCCGCTACCAAGGGCGACTGGAACACCGCCGCCGATGCTTTGCAGAAGCACCTGGAGATCGCCCGTGACAAAGCCGAGGGCGTGATCAAGGTCATCCGGCTGTGGTAACTGGAAGCAAGCAAAAAAGGACGCCTGACGGCATCAGTCAGGCGTCCTTTTCGTATGGGGCAAAAATCTGGGGCAAAATCAGAGCGCATCCAGCTCTTGCTGCAGCTGGGCCAGCGAGGCGCGGATGGGCAGTTTCTGGGGGCAGACGCCCTCACACTTGCCGCAGCGCGCGCAGTGGCTGGCTTTTTCGGCGTCCGGGAAGTGGGCCGCCCACTGCTCTTTGATGGCGTCTTTCTGGCCAAACATGGAAAGTTTGTTCCAGATGCTGAAGTTGTCCGGGATGTCCACGCCCATGGGGCAGGGCATACAGTAGCGGCAGCCGGTGCAGCCGATCTTGATCCGGTTGTGCAGGATGGCAGCGGTCTTTTCCACGGCCTGCATCTCTTCGGGGGAAAGCGGCTCAAAATGCTCAAACGTTTTGAGATTATCTTCCAGCTGGTCTTCCGCGCTCATGCCGGAAAGGATGACATGGACATTCTGGTGGCTGCCCACCCAGCGCAGTGCCCAGGAAGCGGCGCTGGCCTCCGGGCGCAGGGCCTTGAGGGGGGCTTCGGCGTCCGGGGGCAGGGTGGCCAGGGTGCCGCCCTTGATGGGCTCCATGATGATGAGGGGGACGCCCAGTTCCTCGGTCAGCTGGTAGCCGCGGTCACCGGAGATCTCCTCGGCGCGGTCATCCGTGTCCAGATAGTTGTATTGCAGCTGGCAGAAATCCCAGGGCTGATCCCGCAGGATGTGCTCAAAGCCCGCCGAATGATCGTGGCAGGAGAAGCCCAGGCTGCGGATGGTGCCGGCGGCTTTCTGCTCCCAGAGCCAGTCCACGATGCCCAGGGCCTTGGCCTCGTCGTAGCGGGCCTTGTGCAGGGAGTGCATCAGGTAAAAATCAAAATAGTCCACGCCCAGCCGCTTTTGCTGGTCGGCAAAGATGCGCTTGGCCTCGTCCAGGCTCTTGCACTGCCACAGGGGCAGTTTGGTGGCCAGGTAAAAACTTTCCCGGGGCCATTTGGCAATGACCCGGCCTACAAAGGGCTCGCTCTCACCGCCGTGGTAGGGGTAGGCGGTGTCAAAGTAGTTGACGCCCGCGTCCCGGGCGGCGTTGAGCAGGGCTTCGGCCCGGGGCTCGTCGATCCTGCCCTCCGGTGTGGTGGGAAAGCGCATACACCCATAGCCCAGCAGCGAGGTGCGGACCGGGGCGTTTTTCCAGCTGCGATATTCCATAGCTCTCTTTTGCGGCGGGAATTTTGGCACGGCCCGCCGCTCCTCCTGCAGCAAGTATACCATAAGGCAAAAAAATATGATACAATAGGATGCAGCGCAACCTGCAGCAAATCAATTTGAAATACGAGGAAGACAATGGAACCTTTGAAACTTGGCAATATCACGCTGCCCCACAAGGCAGTGTTCGGCCCCATGGCGGGCTTCACGGATGCCCCCTGCCGCCGCCTGATGGCAGAGCACGGCGCGGGCTTTACCGTCAGCGAGATGGTGTCCAGCCGGGCGCTGGTGTACGGTGACCACAAAACGGTCAGCCTGCTCAAGGCGGAGCCCAACGGGGCCCCCTACGGCGTGCAGATCTTTGGCGAGGTGCCCGAGATCATGGGGCAGGCCGCGGCGGCCATTGAGCAGTACCAATTCGATTTCCTGGACATCAACATGGGCTGTCCGGCCCCCAAGATCGTGTCCGGCGGCGCGGGCAGCAAACTGATGCTGGACCCGGACGTCTGCGGCAGGATCGTGGAGCAGGTGGTGCAAAACACCTCCCGCCCCGTCACGGTCAAGATGCGCAAGGGCTGGGATGCCGACCACATCACGGCCGTGGAGTGCGCCAAAGCCTGCGAGCAGGCGGGGGCGGTGCTGGTGGCTGTCCATGCCCGGACCCGGGAGCAGATGTATACCCCGGGCATCGATCGGAGCATTGTCCGGAAAGTGAAAGAGGCCGTTCACGTCCCGGTGCTGGGCAACGGCGACATCCACACGGCGGAAGACGCCCTGACCATGATGCGGGAGACCGGCTGCGACGGTGTGATGATCGCCCGGGCGGCGCTGGGCGACCCCTGGCTGTTTGAGCGGGTGAACGCGGCCATCGAGGGGCTGCCCGCCCCTAAAGAGCCGAATTTACAGGCCCGGATGAACGCCCTCCGCCGCCAGGTGGAAGAGATGGTGGAGCAGAAAGGTGAATTTGTCGCCATGCCCCAGGCCCGGGCCCAGACCATGCACTATATGAAAGGCCTGAAAGGTGCTTCGGCCCTGCGGCGGTACTGCTGTGAGCTGAGCCATCTGGAAGACATCGACACCCTCATCGAGGCCGTGTTTGACCAGCAGCGGAGAGCTGCGGATGCAGATGATAACCGGGAGATCCCGTTCCCGTAAAGAAAGAAGGCCCTTACCATGGATTCTCTCACTTCTCGCCGTCTCCGCCTGCCGGGGCGTCAGCGTGACCGCTTCTGGCTGACAGTGGGGCTGTGCGCCCTGACGGCGGCGCTGTTCTTCCTGCCGTTCTACATTCTGGACGGCGGCTTTTTCCACTATGCCGGCGATTTCAACAGCCAGCAGATCAGCTTTTACCGGTATATGAACGGCTTTGTCAAGGGGCTGGGCTACCCGGACAGCCCGCTGGCCGGGGCGGCGTCCAATACGTTCTCCTGGGCCACTGACCTGGGCAGCGGTGCCATGAACGCCTATTCGTTCTACCTGTACGGCTCGCCGTTTTTCTGGTTCTCGCTGATCTTCCCGCAGCAGTGGCTGCCCTACCTGATGGTGCCGCTGCTGGTGCTCAAGTTTGCCGTGGCGGGCGGCGGCGCGTACCGCTACCTGCGCCGCTATGCGCAGAACGCGAATTTTGCGGTGCTGGGGGCCTGCCTGTATACGTTTTCCGGCTTTTCGGTCTACAACATCTTCTTCAACCACTTCATTGACGTGGTGGCCCTCTTCCCCTGGATGCTGGCCGCGCTGGACGAAGCAATGTATGAGCACCGCCACGGGCCCTTTGCGTTCTGGGTGGCGCTCAACCTGCTCAACAACTATTTCTTCTTTGTGGGGCAGGTGCTCTTCCTGGTCATCTACTTTGTCTGCAAAGTCAGCGCCGGGGATGTGAAGCTGACGCCGAAGCTCTTTGCGCGTCTGGCGTTTGAAAGCCTGCTGGGCGTGGCGCTGGGCTTTATCCTGCTCTGGCCGGCGGTGCTCTCGGTGCTGCAAAACCCCCGCACCATCGACCTCTCCTCCGGCTGGGGCTTTTTGACCTATTCCAAGGTCCAGCAGTATCTGGCCATTCTGGTCAGCTGGATCCTGCCGCCGGATTCGCCCTATATGACCTCCATCTGGTCCGAGGGCGTCATCAAGTGGACCAGCATGTCCGCCTACCTGCCCCTGTGCAGCCTGGCCGGTGCCATGGCCTACTGGCGGGCCCGGAAAGGGGACAGCAAAAAGCGGATCGTGGCTACCTGCGCCGTGTTTGCGCTGGTGCCCGTCCTCAACAGCGCGTTCTATGCCCTCAACTCCAGCTACTATGCCCGCTGGTATTATATGCCGGTGCTCATCCTCTGCGCCATGACGGCCTGCGCGCTGGAAGCGCCGGACACCGACCTGGATGCCCCGGCCCGGGGCATTGGCTGGCTGATGGTGGCCACCCTGGCCTTTGCCGTGGTGCCGGTGCAGGATACGGAGAGCGGGAGCTGGAGCTTTGGCGTGCTGCAGAACCCCGGCCAGTTTGCGGCGGTGTTCGCCTTTGGTCTGGGCGGGCTGCTGGTGTACCGCTTTCTCTGCGGGCGCTGGCGGGGGCAGAAAGTGTTTGCCCGGCGGCTGCTGGCGGCCACGCTGGCCTTTGCCTGCGCGTTCAGCGTGGTGCACATCGGCATTGGCAAGTTCGGCCAGTGGAACACCGACAGCGACCTGGTGGAGGAGTACACCAACGCCCTCAAGTTGAAAGAAGACCTCCCCGCAGGGGACTGGCGCGTTGACACCTACAAGACCCACGATAACCTGGGCCTCTGGCTGGACAAGAGCTGCCTGCAATACTTTGGCAGCACGGCAGCCCCCAGCATCCTGAGCTTTTACCCGGCACTGGGCGTCAAGCGGGACGTGCGGAGCGAGCCGGAGCTCTCCAACTACGCCCTGCGCGGCCTGCTGAGCGTGAAATATCTGCTGACCACGCAGAAACGTCAGGAGGATTTCCTCGCGGAGGCCGACGAGGGCTGGAGCTACTACGACACCCGGGACGGCTACCTGCTGTATGAGAACGAGAATTACGTCCCCATGGGGTTCACCTACGATTACTACCTGACCGAGAGCCAGTACGAGAACACCATCAAGACCACCCGCTCCAATCTGCTGATGCGGGCGCTGGTGCTGAAAGACGAGGATGCCGAAACCTACAGCGAGTACCTGCAACCCCTGCCCGAGGAACGGCTGAACGACCTCTACTATGACACCTACGTGGAGGACTGTGATGCCCGCCGGGCCACGGCCAGCCGGGTGTTTACAATGACGAATTCCGGCTTCCATGCCGAGATCGACCTGACCCGGGAAAACCTTGTCTTCTTCTCGGTGCCCTATGACGATGGCTTTACGGCCTATGTCAACGGGGAGCAGGCCGACATTGTGGAAGTGGACGAGGGCCTGATGGCGGTGCTCTGTCCGGCAGGGACCAACCGCGTTGATTTTGTCTATCAGGCCGATGGCTACTCCCTGAGCCGGACTGTGACGCTGGCGGCCATCCCGGTCTTTGCAGTCTACTGCGGTTTCTGGTGGGATCGGAAGAAACGGAAAACCGCGTAACAAATCACAAAAAATTGTCAATACGCATTCTCCCACAAAATCCCGCGTTCTTTTTGGTAAAAGAGCGCATAGCCTCCGCAGCCCAAACGTGATAGAATAAGTCTGTTTGCGGCAGGCCGCGAAATACTGTGAGGAGAGTGCAACATGGAACAATGTTATCTGATGCCCGGACAGGAACGCTGTGAGAAAATCAAGGATGCAAACGGCGTGCCCAAAGTAAGCTACTCCTACCGCTCGCTGCAGGGGGCGTTTTTCCACTGTGTGAGCCGCAGTGTGGAGGAAGCCCAGAGCCGCTGCGAGGACTGGCTTGTGACACAGGACCGCTGCTACCGCAACTGACCCACGGCAACAAAAGGATATTTTGCAAAGAGAGCTGCAGCCGCTGCACGGGCGGAAGCGGCTCTCTTTTTGTATGTGGGAGAAAAACAGCGATCCAGACAAAAAGAAAAGTGAAAATCTGGCAAAATTGTGGGCCATTGTTCCGGGTGAAAATAATATTAGATGGGGGGAATTGACAACATTTTTGATTCCGGGTATAATAAAACGCGATATTGTGAAAATTTGTCAAAATCTGAAAAGCAACGTAGGCAAACGATTTCAGCGCCACAGAAAGGGGGCTTTTGGGAATGGACGAACGGTATACGCGGTACATTGAAAACCTGCGCCGGGTCCGTGCCCTCGCGCGCCCGGAAGCCCACGCCGGAATGAAAGCCGCCGACCTGCTGGAAGAGATCAAGCAGAACGCGGCGGAGTCCTACACGCTGATGCAGCAGAGCAATGCCATCCTGGACGAAGTGATCTTTTCCCGCCGGGCGGAAAACCTGACGGAGGAGGAAGCCGCGGGCCTTTCCGAGTTCGCGGGCAAGCTGTTCCACTACGCCAACAGCGAGGACTGCGGCATTGCCTATAAGATCCACGCCCTGCTGCTGGATTACGCCCGCCTGAAACAGGACGACCGGGCCATCATCCGGGAGCTGTACTGGGCCGGCGTGACCATGCATTACATGAATGTCCGGAGCGATGATTCCAGCATCAATCCCCTGGGCAAACAGGTGCGGGGATACTTCCAGGAGGGAGCCTCCTACATGGCCCGGTACGAGGGATTTGACCTGGAGACCAAGAGCTATATCATCCGGTGCCTGGGCAACAGCCGGATGGCCATGTCCCGCCACAGCCATGCCGACTGCGAAGCTTACATGGAAGTGTTCGACAAGGCCATGGGGGTCATCCGCTCGCCCTATTACCGCAAGCTGGACCCCTCCATCCCCTGGGATAAATTTGAGTATGCCATGCACGCGGATCGGATGACCCTGCTGGCTTACCTGCGGGATTTTAAGGACCCGGAGATCGCGGAAAAGGTGCTGGAATCGGCGGAGTACATCCACCGGGAGCAGGCGAAGAACCAGACGGACGACGAGCGGCTGCAGAACTGGCGGCTGGGCTATTTTTACGCGATGGCCCGTTACCACGCCGGGCGCTGCCCGGCCCGCGAGGTGGTGGACGTGCTGTTGGAGGCCATTGAAAAGGCGGACCCGAAAGACTACTCGCCCACGGGCATCAACAACAATCTGACCAGCCTCTCCTCCCTGTTTTATTATGAGGCTGCGCTTCCGCCGGAGGAAAAGCCCCAGTACGCCTGCCGGCTGGAAAAAATGTTCAGCAAGAGCGTGAGCTACCTGAACGATCTGCCTGTGAACCAGTATCCCCGTGTGGCCAGCAACGCGGTGAGGGAACTGGTGGAGATGCAGGCAGGCGCGGAGCGGCCCTACCGCAAAAACATGCTGGTGTACATGCTGGCGGCCCACAAGCCGACCTATGTCCACTCTTTGATGGTGGCCAACCTGACCCGCTTTTTTGTCCGGCGGCTGCTGTGGAAAAAGCCTGAGGCCATGGTGGGCACCATGGGGTACGATACCGTGGAAGCGGTGCGGCAGCACGCGGAGGAACTCTGTGTGATGGCCTATGAATGCGGCGTGTACCACGACATTGGCAAGAGCATGGTGACCATGTATGTGGGCAACAACTCCCGCCGCCTGCTGGATGAGGAATTTGTCTGCGTGCAGTGGCACGCGGCGTTTGGCTATGAGCTGCTGTGCAAGATCGGCCACAAAGGCGACCTGGCGCTGGCGGCACTCTACCATCATACGTATTATGACGGCCAGGGAGGCTACCCGAAAGATCAGCCGCCCTGCCCGAAGAACATGAAGCCCATTGTGGACGCCCTGACCGTGGCCGACTCTCTGGACGCGGCCACCGACAACATCGGGCGGTGCTACACAGCGGCAAAGCCGCTGGAAAAGCTGATCGAGGAGCTGCGGGCCCAAAAGGGCAGCCGCTACGCCCCGGCGGTGGTGGAGCTGTTCGACGACCCGGATTTCTGCACCGAGTTTCGGCGCAAACTGTACGAGTCCCGCCAGAGCGTGTATCTGGAAGTGTACCGCGAGACGATTTAACGCACGAAAAAAGGCAGCCGCGAATGCGGCTGCCTTTTGTGCTGTCAAAATCAAAAAATCAGTTCTCGGAAGAAATATCCTGGCCGAAGTATTTCTCACCCAGCTCGGAGAGAGTGCCATCGGCACGCAGCTCCTCAATGGCGCTGTTGATGGCCTCCAGCAGGGTGGCGGTCTCGTCGCCTTTGCGCAGAGGGATGGCAACGTGGGAAGCTTCCTCCGTGAATGCCACCAGCTTGAAGTCCGCGTCCGGATGGACATTGAGGTAATCGTAGAACGAGACGTCGGCGTTCAGGGTAGCGTCGATGCGGCCTGCCGTCAGCAGCTGGATGGTCTCTTCCAGCGTGTCGATGCCCTGCACGGTAGCGCCGTAGCTCTCGGCCAGCTCCATGTAGGTGGAGGCCAGGCTGTTGGCCGTGGTCTTGCCGTCCAGGTCCTCAAAGCTGGTAATGCTGTCGTTGTCTTTCTTGACGGCGAGCGCGGTGTGGATGTAGCCGTAAGGCGTGGTGAAATCGTAGGTCTTGGAGCGTTCCTCGGTGACCTCCACGCCGTTGCAGACCATGTCATAACGGCCAGCGTCCATGCCGGCAAACAGGCTGTCCCAATCGCTCTCCACATATTCCGGCTCCACGCCCAGCTTCTCGGCAATGGCGCGGGAGACTTCCACGTCGTAGCCCACCAGCGTGTCGTCCGCGTCGTGGAAGCTCCAGGGCTGCCATGCGCCTTCCAGCGCCACGATGAGGGTACCGCGGTTCTGGATGGTGGAGAGCAGGTCGCCGCCCGCGGAGGCAGCACTGGAGGCGGCAGTGCCAGCGGTGGAAGCCGCGGTGTTATGGGAGGAAGAGCAGCCGCTCAGGCTCAGCACGCCTGCCGCTGCCATCACGCTCATCAGGGAGATAAAGGTTCTTCTTTTCATGGTTGGATTCCTTTCAGTTGGTCTGTTCAATTTTGCGTAAAAATTCTCTGGTGCGTTCTTCTTTGGGGTGGGCGAAGAACTCCTGCGAGGGAGCGGCCTCCACCACCACGCCGTTTTCCATGAAGACCGTCTTGGAGGAGACGCCGCGGGCAAAGCCCATCTCATGGGTGACCACCAGCATGGTCATGCCCTCTTCGGCCAGCTGCCGCATAACGGCCAGCACCTCACCGGTCAGCTCCGGGTCCAGGGCGGAGGTGGGCTCATCAAAATAAAGAATTTCCGGGTCGGTGGCAAGAGCACGGGCAATGGCCACCCGCTGCTGCTGGCCGCCGGAGAGCTGGCGGGGGTAGGAATCGGCTCGGTCGGCCAGGCCGACTTTTTCCAGCATCTTCATCCCGATGGCGTCGGCCTGGGCTTTGGGCATCTTGCGGGCGATGACAAGGCCCTCGGTGACGTTCTGCAGGGCGGTCTTGTTCCGGAAAAGATTGTAATTCTGGAAGACGAACGCCGTCTTTTTGCGCAGGCGGGCAATGTCGGCCTTGGTGATCTTACCCAGGTCAAACTGCTCGCCGTCAAAGATTAGGGTGCCGCTGTCGGTTGTTTCCAAAAAGTTGAGGCAGCGCAGGAACGTAGTCTTGCCCGAGCCGCTGGGGCCCAGGATGGCGACGACATCGCCCTTGTTGACGGTGAGGTCCACGCCCTTGAGGACATCCAGCTGGCTGACGACCTTGCGGGCCCCGGGCTTGTGGAAGATGCCGGCCTGCAGGCCGGGTTTTGCGTAAGTATAAAACGATTTGCGGAGATCCCGCACTTCTAACATGGCCATACGCTCCACTCCTTTCTCACTGGAAGCCGCGGGCGTTCAGCTGGCGCTCCAGCAGGCTCTGCAGCTTGGTGATGACTGTGCAGAACAGCAGGTAGACCACGGCGACCTCGCAGTAGATGGGCAGGAAGATATAGGTGCGGGCGGCCACCCGCTGGCCTGCCATGAACAGCTCCGCCACCGTGATGTTGGACGCCAGCGAGGTGTCCTTGATCATGCCGATGAGGGAGTTGGAGAGGGCGGGCACGGCGGTGCGCAGGGCCTGCGGCAGCACGATGCGGCGCATGATCTGGGCCCAGGTCATGCCCACGCAGGAACCGGCCTCCAGCTGGCCCTGGGGCACGCTTTCCAGCGCGCCGCGCATGGTCTCGGCGCAGTAAGCACCCTCATTGAACGCAAAGGCAATGACGGCAGCCGGGAACGCGTCCAGCATGATGCCCACGCTGGGCAGGCCGTAAAAGATGATGAACAGCTGCACCAGCAGCGGGGTACCGCGTACCGCCCAGATGTAAAACCGGGCGATCTGACTCAGCACCGGCACATGGGCATACTGTACCAGAGCCACCGCCACGGCAATGACCATGGCGAGGGAGAACGAGATCAGCGTGAGGGGGATGGTCATGGTGAGGCCCGCTGATAAGATACGGGGCAGGGCCTCCCACAGCACGCCGACGGTGCGGTTGGCAAGGAATGACTCAAACATAAGCTTTTTGAAATCCTCTTTGAAAGAAAATGTGACGATGAAGCAGAGTATACAGGATAAACCTGCGTTGAAGTCAAGGGGTTTTTGAAAAAACCTACAAAACCTACCAGAATACTATAACATGAATTTCCGATGGATGCAATTGGTAGTTATGAAATCGCATACGATAGACAAAACCGCTGAAAAACACCACCGGACTTTGTGCAGCCTGCCAGAGAGTTGACGGGATACGGCCTTTCGTGTAAAATGGGCTTAGGTGTAGAACACTAAAATATCGGAACTATTTTTTGCATAGAAACTGCCGCGCGAACGGGCGCTCTGCCCGGCGCGCGGACACGGAGGACAAGAACGTGGCAAAACGGAAAATTGGCATCCTGGGTGCAGGCACCTGGGGCATGGCTCTGGCACGGATGCTGTGCGTGAGCGGAAACGATGTGCTGGTGTGGTCGGCGCTGGGGCAGGAGATCGACAACCTCTCCACCACCCGCGTCCACCCCAACCTGCCGGGGATGAAGATCCCGCAGGAGCTGAAATTTACCAAGAGCATGGAGGAAGTGTGCACGGACAAGGATATTTTGATGTTTGCCGTGCCGTCTGTCTTCGTGCGGGGCACGGCGGCCAAAGCCCGGCCCTATGTGGCCGACGGGCAGATCATCGTGGATGTGGCCAAGGGCGTGGAGCCCGACACCCTGATGACCATGACGGAAATCCTGGCCGACGAGCTGGGCAAGGAGGGCGGCCCCAAGGGCGTGCGTCTGGTGGCGCTTTCCGGCCCCACCCACGCGGAGGAAGTGGCGGTTGACCTGCCCACCACCATCGTCTCGGCCAGCCCGGACGAGGAGGCCGCCCGGTATGTGCAGGAGGTGTTCAACAACACCTGTATGCGCGTTTACACCAACCCGGATATCAAGGGCGTGGAGCTGAGCGGTGCCATGAAGAACGTCATCGCGCTGGGCGTGGGCATCTCCACCGGCCTTGGCTACGGCGACAACGCCCGCGCAGCCCTCATCACCCGCGGCATTGCCGAGATCGCCCGGCTGGGCGTGG
>OJSD01004007.1_pt1 | contig 11136 bp, 10 predicted proteins | sample 1599391 | NCBI WGS metagenome assembly OJSD01 (sample SAMN04168656, study PRJEB22393) | human gut metagenome | biome: human gut microbiome; feature: stool | host: Homo sapiens | collected 2014-03-17 | reverse complement strand
CATGCACGTCCCGGTTGTCAAGAATTATTTTCACCAATTTTCTTCATTTGAGTCCGGCTGTCGCGCAGTTTCTTCTGAGGGGAGAAGAAAAGCGGCTGCCGCCGCTTCTTCAGTCCTCAATTCTTCGAATATCGGCGCCCAGAGCGGTCAACTTGCCGATGAGATTTTCGTAGCCCCGCTCAATATAGTGGATATTTTCCACAAAGGTTTCTCCCTGGGCAGCCAGACCGGCGATGACCAGGGCGGCGCCGGCCCGCAGATCGTGGGCCTTGACCGTTGCGCCCCGGAGTCCGTCGCAGCCGGTGATGACCGCTGTTTTTCCGCTGCCTTGGATGTTGGCTCCCATCGCCCGAAGCTCCTCGCAGTACGCGAAGAACCGGGTTTCGTAGATGCTTTCCGTAATCCGGCTGACGCCTTCGGCCAGGGTCATGCAGACGCCGATCTGCCCCTGCATATCTGTGGGGAAGCCCGGATAGGGCATGGTTTTCACATTGGCCTTCTGCAAGGGGCCGCTGCGGCGGACCAGAAGGGTGTCCTCCCGCTCCTCTACCTCCACGCCCATCTCCACCAGCTTGGCGGTGATGCAGTCCATGTGCTTGGGGATGATATTCTTCACCAGGATCTGGCCGCCGGTGGCAGCCACGGCGGCCATATAGGTGCCTGCCTCAATCTGGTCGGGAATGATGGCGTAGCTGCCGCCCCGCAGGCGGTCCACGCCCTGAATTTTAATGGTGTCCGTGCCGGCACCCCGGATGTTGGCGCCCATCGAGTTGAGGAAGTTGGCCAGGTCCACGATATGAGGCTCCTTGGCAGCGTTCTCGATGACGGTGTTGCCTTCCGCCCGGACGGCGGCCATCATGATATTCATGGTAGCGCCCACGGAGACCACATCCAAATAGATGTTAGCGCCCTTGAGGCGGCCGGTCTCCGTGGAAGCGTTGATGAAGCCGCCCTCCACCATGACCTTGGCGCCAAGCGCGGTAAAGCCCTTCACGTGCTGGTCGATGGGGCGCACCCCGAAGTTGCAGCCGCCGGGCATGGCGACCTCCGCCTGGCCGAAGCGGCCCAGGAGAGAACCAATCAGATAATAGGAGGCCCGCATCTTCCGGGCCAACTCATAGGAGGTTCGGGTGGAGCGGATGCGGCTGGCGTCGATCTCCACTGTATGGCGGTTGATGACGCGGATGCCGGCACCCAAATGCTCCAGAATCTTCAGGGACAGCGTCACATCGGAGATCTGGGGGATATTTTCGATCCGGCAGACCCCGTCCACCAGCAGAGCGGCGGGAATGATGGCAACGGCGGCGTTTTTGGCGCCGCTGATCTCTACTTCACCAAACAGGGGATGACCACCCTGTACAATATACTTTGTCAAAGTCGATACCCTCTCTTCAAAAGGCGCTTTCTTTTGTGGCGGCACCTGTAATTTCTATGAAACAGTGTGCCCGGCCCGTGCCGCTTCATACCCGCTAAAGACCTGCGAAACCGGAGAAATTTTCCGGATGGGGAAGCTCACACACCCAAACTATACCATATCCCCGCGCAAAATGCAAACCCTTCCTGCGAGCCGGACGGGTTCCGCGTCAAAATTCGTCAAAATTCCAAAGCCGCCGACGGCTGAAAACAGCCGCTTCAGGCCGAATCGCGGCGCACAGGCGGAGAAATTTGGAAACAAATTATCTGCCCGGCAGGGCTCCAGTTACTCAGCCGGAGGAGACGGCGCCGGTGTAGCAGTTGACATAATAATCAGCCGTATCCGTAGAAACGCACCAGGCGGGCACCAGGGCCATAGGAGTGGCTGTGGTGCTCTGCAGCTCATAACAGAGGTACAGGTCCGTCACGGCAGTGACCACCGCGCCGCTCTGAACGGTGCCGAGGAAGGCATTGAGGGCATCCAGAGCGGACAGGGCACCGTTCCCATTGGCGGTCTGTCCCGCCTGGGGCAGGTGGGTACCGCTGACGGAGGCCACCCGCCCGCCGGAGATGGAGAAGGAGACGGTGCAGTTGACCACCGGGGCCCCGTCGTAGGTCTGGACCGCGGAGGCGCTGCCGTCCTCCCCATCCAGGGAGAAGGCGAGGGCTTCGTAGTGGAACGCACGGCAGAAGGCCCGGCACAGGGCGTCCGCTGTCTCGCCGCTCTGTTCGATCACCACGTCAAAGGTGCCGTCGGACCGGAAGACGGCGCTGCCGTTTTCGCTTTGATAGGTGGTGACGCCGCCGCCACCATCAGACATGACCAGCTCATCTCCCAGGAGAAAGCCGGCCAGCTTCTCATCCTCGTCCGGGTCCCTGGACAAGGTCAGGCCGGCGGGCGGTGTGGCGCCGGGGATAATGCCGTCATCCAGAGAGACACCCTCCGCCGCGAACAGCTGCACCATCTGCTGACGGGCCTCTGCCTGGGCGGAATAGCCGGTGGTCAGCCGTACTCCCAGCAGGCCCAGGAGGCAGAGATTCATCAGAGCCAGGATCAGAATGATGATGTTTTTCAGACGGAAGCTCTCCATCCGTCGGACCTCCTTTCCACCGCCGGAGCGGCTTGTATCCGCTGCACTCAGTCCGCCAGCCAGCTGGCGGATACCGAGTCTCCGCCGCCGTCGGCATAGCCCACAGACAGCTCTGTGCCGGGATGCTCCGCTGCAATGGCCAGCGTCTGCCGCAGCGGCAGCAGGAGCGACGTCTCCCCGGCGGTGCTGTACTGCCGGAACCGCAGGGTGAGGCGGGTGACGCTGGTGCCGGAGAGCGTGATCTCGGCGGCGTGTCCGCCGTCGGAGAAGCGAATGGGGACACCATCGATCTGATATCCGAACAGAAGCTGGGTGGTGTCCCCGCCCTGACTGACGGACTCCAGATACAGCCTTGCCTCGCCGGAGCGGTCCTCTGTCAGCTGTTCCAGCAGGATACTGGCACCCAGCACGGCTTCCGCCGCAGTGGGGACCTCCTCCTGTGCGGAGATCTCCAGCGTAGCATCTGTTCCGCTGCGGTAGGTGATCTCCCCGGAGGGACGGATGTGAAGGGAGCGATCGGCTTCGACCTCGGTGATGACCTCCGTGCCGTCGGCCTCCGCATAGCGCTCCCGCGTGTTGATGTTGAAGCCGAAAGCCGCCAGCAGCCAGTCCGTGCCGGAGATGGATGAAGCGGCAGAGAGGACCGGCAGCTGCGGTAACTCCGTCGGCAGGATGGAGAGGGGAAACAGCTTGCCGTATAGCGGCTCCATCTCCACAACCTCAAAGGCGAAGGAGACGCTTCCCATGCCGGACTGGCTCACTGCCTCTGTAAGAGAATCTATGGAGAGGGCGGTGGAGGCGACGGTGCCGGTGAGGACGGTATCAGCACCGTCCCATACATAGAGATGGACGGAGCCGTCCGCCCCTGCGGCCAGCAGCAGACAGCGGGCATTTCCCTCCAACGCGGTGCCCTCTGCACCGGTGAGCTCGGCAAGCACCTGGAGGGGCAGGGGATTCAAAAAATCAAAATAGATGGAAGGGCCCGAGAGGGCACCCCGAAAGGCATCCGTTGCAGAAGGAGCAAGGTGCTGGACGGAGCCCAGAGCCTCCCGCAGGCCCAGGGCGGAGAAGCCGTCACTGTTGGTAGTGAAGCCCAGGCTGCCATACCGGCCGTAGGAGTCCGTGAGGACCACCCGTACCGGAGCGGGAAACTCCCGCAGCCGGGAGGGTGAGCCCTCGCCGGTCAGCCGCTCCAGATAGAGCGGGTCCTCCGACGTGCCCAGATTGTACAGCTGCAGCTGGGCGAACAGGAGCACCGCCGAGACGGACAGAAGCGCGATGGCGATGTTCTGGATGAGGTTGCGGCGCCTGCGCCGGGCCGTTTGATCCATGGGCAGCCTCCTTTCAGCGGTTTTGCGGATGTGACTTTCTCAGATGGGGTTGGAGGGCCCGCCGATGGGCAGCGTCAGCCGGATGGTGGTGCCGGGGCCCTCGTGGGGCGCCAGGGCGATGGTGCCGTGGTGGCGCTGGACGATCTCCCTGGCGATGGAGAGACCCAGGCCCGTGCCGCCGGACTCCCGGGAACGGGCCTTGTCCACCCGATAAAAGCGGTCGAAGATCCGGTCCCGATCCTTCTCTGGGATGCCGATGCCGTCATCGCAGACCTCCATCCAGACCTCCGCCTCTGTGGAGCCGGCGGTGATGGTGATGTGTCCGCCGTCGGGCGTGTATTTGACGGCATTGCCGATGACGTTCATCATCACCTGCTCCAGCCGGCTCCGGTCCCCCACGATCAAGGGCAGGCTCTCCGGCGGAGTATAGGTCAGCGTGTGCCCGTGCTGCTTGGCGGCCAGGGCATTGGCACGGGTGACGCTCTCAATGGCGTCCCCGAAAGGAAAGCGGGAGAGCACCAGCTCCGCATTGCCCGCATCCAGGCGGCTGAGGGTCAGCAGATCCTGAACAATGTGGGTCATGCGGTCCGTCTCCGTGATGATGATGTCCAGAAAGCTGTTGGAGGTCTCCACAGGGATGTCTCCCTCCGCGTCCCGCAGGGTCTCGGCATAGCTGCGGACGTTGGTGAGGGGGGTGCGCAGCTCGTGGGAGACATTGGCCACGAACTCCTTGCGCCGCTCCTCGTTGCGGTGCTGCTCCGTCACGTCATGAAGCACCACCAGCACGCCGCCGCTGGCCTGGTCGGAAAACGGCGCCAGAAACAGCTCCAGCGTCCGGTCCCCCACCTCCATCTCCGCCTCGGCGTAGTTGGGTCTTTGGAGGGCCAGGGTCTCCTGGAAGGGATAGACCTGACCGAAGAGGGTATCGTAGGTAGTGCCCTCCGGCACACTGCGATGGAGCATATTGGTGGCGGCGGGATTGCAGTGGATAAGGAGGCTGTCGTGGTCAAAGGCCACCACGCCGTCGGTCATGTGGAGGAACAGGGTGTCCAGCTTGTTCCGCTCGTTCTCCACGGCGGCCAGCGTGGCTTGAAGGACATCGGCCATCTCGTTGAAGGTGCCCGTGAGGATGCCGATCTCGTCAGTGGACTCCACGGGGAGCTGGCTGTCAAAGTCTCCCGCGGCCACCCGCTCTGCCCCGGCGGTGAGCTTTTCGATGGGGCCCACCATGGTCTTGGACAGCAGGAAGCTCAACAGGACAGAGATCAGCAGGCCGATCACCAGCGCCTGCATGATGATGAGGAAGAGCTGGGAGTTCAGGTCCGTCACTGTGTCCTTGTTGTCCAGGATGTAAATGATGTAGGCGTTTCCGCCCCCCATGATGGGGATGGCTGCGTCCATATAGTCGGCGGTGATGTCGCTGCGGTCTCCCACCAGGGTGCTGTCGCCCTGAGCCACGGCATTCCGGGCGGTCAGCAGGTTGGCGGTCTGCTCCCGGGGGAGCTCTGACGCCTCTGCAGACCCGTCCAGGTAGGTGCCGCTCTGCCCATCCAGGATGAAGTAGTTCCGGGTGCGGTAGTCGATGCCCAGGGAGCCGGCCCGGCCCTCCAGCATCTCCTTGATGCCGGCGGCGCCGTCCGGTTCGGCCGCCCGGGCCCGGAGGGTGGAGACATAGCCGTCGCTGTCGTCGCTGAACACGGCGCTGATCTGCTCGTAAAAGGTGTCGATATAGAAGCTGGAGACGCTGGTGGTCAGGAATGCACCTACCACCGCCATCAGCGAGGTGATGAGCAGCAGCAGAATCAGCATCAGCTTCATGTGCAGGCTGCGGAACACGGCGAACACCTTCTTTCCTTAGAGAATGGGGGGCGGAGTCATTTCACGGAGAAGTAGTAGCCGGCGCCCCGGCGGGTGAGGATGAAGACAGGATTGGCGGGGTCGGCCTCGATCTTCTCCCGCAGGCGCCGGACCGTCACGTCCACGGTCCGCACGTCGTCGCCCACATAGCCGTAGTTCCACACCTGCTCCATCAGGTCGATGCGGGAGTAGACCTTGTTGGGATGGCTGGCCAGAAAGGTCAGCAGCTCATACTCCCGCTGGGTCAGGTCGATGGCCTTACCGGCCCGGAAGACCTGGTGGCTGTCGGTATTGATAGACAAATCCCCGGACACGGGCATGGCGGAGGCCGCGGCAGAGGCGGCAGCCGGCGGCGTCATGGTGGTCCGCCGGATGTTGGCTCCCACCCGGGCCACCAGCTCCCGCATAGAGAAGGGCTTGGTGATATAGTCGTCGGCACCGATCTCCAGCCCCAGGACCTTGTCCGCCTCCTCCTCCCGGGCGGTGAGGATGATGACGGGAACGCTGCTGCCCTGATCCCGCAGGGCGCGGCACACGTCAAAGCCGTTTTTCTTGGGCAGCATTACATCCAGCAGGATCAGGTCCGGATTGGCGGATACCGCCTGAGCCAGGCCGTCCTCTCCGTCATAGGCCTCCAGCGTCTGATAGCCCGCCCGCTGGAGATTGAACCGCAGGATGTCCACGATATTCTTCTCGTCCTCCACGATCAGGACGGTTTTCGGATCGCTCATGGCAGAGTCTCCTCTCAAAGATTCAGAAGCACTTTTGCCTTCAGCACGGCGGCGATGGTCTTGCTGTCCTCGATCTCCCCGTCCATGACGCGGTGGACCATCTCATTGAAGGGAATGCGCTCCACATTCAAGAATTCATCCTCGTCCAGCTGCTGGGACTCCATGTGCAGGCCCTTTGCCAGGAAGAGGTACAGCCGCTCACTGAGACAGCCGGGAGAGGGCAGGGTCACGCCCATGGGCAGGAAGGTGTCCGGCACGGCACCGGTCTCCTCCTTCAGCTCCCGCAGGGCACCGGCCACCGGGTCCTCGCCCGGCTCCAGCTTTCCGGCGGGGATCTCCAGCAGCGTCTTTCCGATCACATAGCGGTACTGGGTGACGGTGAGCACATTGTTCCGGTCGTCCAGGGCCAGAATGGCCACGCCGTCCACATGCTCTACTACCTCGCGGAAAGAGGTCCTGCCGTTCGGCAGCTGCACCTGGTCCACGTGCAGGCTCAGGAAGCTTCCCTGGTACTTTTCCTCCCGGCTGAGGGTCTTCTCCGTCAGATCCGCAGTCTGATTCATATAGCATTCCACCTTGTGTCTATTTTTTGTATATTCAGGACATACTCAATCACTTTATTATAGCATATCCTCCAGAAAAAGCCAACTGTGACTTTCTCTTGAAGATGCGGGGAAAATATGGTATTATAATAAAACCTTCCAGGAAAGAGGTGAGCCCCACGGAGAAGAAGGGAATCAAGATCGCGGCCCAGAACCGCAAGGCCTTCCACGACTACTTCGTGGAGGACCGGTACGAGGCGGGCATCGAGCTTGCGGGCACGGAGGTCAAGTCCATCCGGGCCGGAACGCTGAATTTGAAGGACGCCTACTGTACGGTAAAGGATGGGGAGCTGTTCGTCCATGGGATGCACATCTCCCCCTATGAGAAGGGCAACATCTTCAACCGGGACCCGGTGCGCTCCCGGCGGCTGCTGATGCACAAACGAGAGATCCGCAAGCTCCATGCCCTGGTGAAGCAGGACGGCTATGCCCTGGTGCCCCTGTCCGTCTATTTTAAGGATTCCCGGGTGAAGCTGGAGATCGGCCTGTGCCGGGGCAAGAAGAACTATGACAAGCGGGCGGCTGCCTCCCAGCGGGACGCCAAGCGGGAGATTGACCGCACCCTAAAAGAAAGGAATCGATGATATGTCTGACATGACGAACCCTATTGTCACCATCACCATGGAAAACGGCGCTGTGATGACCGGCGAGCTATACCCCGCCAAGGCTCCCAACACGGTGGCCAACTTCATCTCCCTGGCCAACAAGGGCTTTTATGACGGCCTGATCTTCCACCGGGTCATCCCCGGCTTCATGATCCAGGGCGGCTGCCCCGACGGCAACGGCATGGGCGGCCCCGGCTATGACATCCGGGGCGAGTTCTCCGGCAACGGCTTTGTCCAGAACGACCTGAAGCACACCACCGGCGTGCTGTCCATGGCCCGGGCCATGCATCCGGACTCCGCCGGCAGCCAGTTCTTCATCATGGTGGCCCCGGCGCCCCATCTGGACGGGCAGTACGCCGCCTTCGGCCAGGTGACCGGAAACGTGGAGGAGGCCATCCGCATCTCGGAGGTCCCCACCGACTGGAACGACAAGCCCAAGACACCGGTGGTCATTCAGAGCATTCGGGTGGACACCCAGGGCGTGGACTATCCGGAGCCTGAAAAGCGCTGAGAGGGGGAGAGCCCAATGAAGACGGCCATCATCACCGGCGCGTCCTCCGGTCTGGGACGGGAGTTTGCCCGCCAGCTGACGGACATATTCCCGGAGATTGAGTGCTGCTGGCTCATTGCCCGCCGGGAGGACCGGCTGGAGGAGATCGCCCGGGAGATGGTGGGGGTGGAGACGGTCTGCCTTCCCTTGGACCTGTGCGATTCCATGTCCTTTACCACCCTGCAGGAAAAACTGGCGGCGGAGAAACCGGAGGTGGCGATCCTCATCAACAACGCCGGCTGCGGTTACCTGGGCCGGATGGGGGAGACGGAGACCGCTGTCCAGACCCGGATGGTAGATCTGAACGTCAGGGCCATGACGGCGATGACGAACCTGGTCATTCCCTATATGCCGGCGGGGGGACGCATCCTCAACACGTCTTCCATCGCATCCTTCTGCCCCACGCCCCGGATGACGGTGTACGGCGCTAGCAAGGCGTATGTGTCCTCCTTCACTGTGGGCCTCAGTGAAGAGCTGAAGCGAAGGGACATTACCGTTACGGCGGTGTGCCCCGGCCCCATGAAAACGGAGTTCCTGGACGTGGGCAGCATCACTGGCCGTTCCCCGGCCTTTGAGTACCTGCCTTACTGCGACCAGGTGCGGGTAGCGGCGGGCGCGCTGCGGGCCGCCAAGGCGGGCAGGACTATGTACACGCCGCGGCTGTTCTACAAATTCTACCGGCTGCTGGCCAAAGTCGCGCCGGTGAAGCTGATGGTAAAATTTACCAAAACCTGAAATGTCATGGAATTGTAACACATTCCGACAGCGGGATGTGTTACAATCTCCATTGGTATCCTGCCAGATATCCCAGAAAGGCCCTCGGCATGGAGATGCGAATCGCAGGCTCCCATCACAAACCAGTGAAGCGTTTGTGATAGGAAGTGGAGAGACAACGGAGCATTGCGAGCTCTCGGTGCAGCCGGGAGCGGGTAGAGCACAGTCTGTCCCGACGACAGGGGGGTGTACCGGTTTCGACGGGGGTATGGAGGCGGGACCAGCGGGCGGCGGCGCCTGACCGCCATAAAACGGGCAATTTATAAATCAAATAACAACAGACAAGTTGCTATTGCTGCCTAATTAAAGGCGGCCGTCTGAACCGGAGTGGCCACAGGCCGGGGAAGGCGTCGTTGATGTGGCGTCCGTGCGGCGGGTAAGAGTTGCCCCGCCCACGCATGATGACTCTCACCTGACCGGACGGCGTGACGGCTTGCCATCCGGAAGGGGAACAGGGAGAAAGACTCCCGCAATAACCGTCTGCGCCCGGAGAAAGTCCCGTTAAAGTGCTTTCGGACAGGGGTTCAACTCCCCTCACCTCCACCATTGTGAATGCCCCTATCCGATCTGAACAAATGCATGTCATTGTTTGGATTGGGTAGGGGCAATTTATGCCTGAACTTTTTGCACTGCAAGGAGGTCAGAATTTCCTATAGTTCTTGCCTTGTGTCATCTGCAAAATACAAACAGGACAAAATCAAAATACAAAACATGTAATCGGCCAGATTCGAACCCCTGATATGTCAGCACACCGCTCCCCTTCACTTGCTGTTCATGAATGCCTCTTCCACCCGACAGGGTATGCGGTTTTTCAACGTGCGATGCGGCCGCTGTGTGCTGTAAAGCTCGATGTACTCGATGCAGGAGGCAAGACATTGTTTGAAGTCTGCCTCGGAGGTATAATCCTTCCGGTAAAGCTCTTCCTGTTTTAGTGTGGCGGAGAATGGCTCGGCGACAGCGTTGTCATGGGGACGCCATGAATTGGAGAAGGATTGTACTACAGTGTGCGCATGAAACAGCTGTCTGAACCGACGAGATGTGCTCCTGCCAGTTGATGTCACCCCCATGCAGATCGCGCAGTAGCCGCCCTGCCGCATCCCGGTGGCGATGATAAGCTTGAGGTAGGTCTCGTACTTGAGTTTTCTTCCTCCAGTGCAGAACTGCGTCCTGCCAAGGAGACAGGAGGAAGAGGGAAGTAAAAAAGAGGGGATGTCAACAGGCATCCTCTCCTGCGTGAAAGAAAAGGGGATACAAAATAGAACCCGTGTGTTTCATGGGCCTAAAGCCAAAAGTTAAGACAGCAAATTATAAACGGAATCTAAAAAGATGTTCCAATGCCAATTGTCCGGCAGTGCACTTCTCGGCAATGGATAAAACGAATGAGTAGTTACAAGAAAAATGGGGTATTACGGCACACCGCAAAAGGTTTCCGGATTTGTCATGTGCTTCTCCAATGATTCAGCAGGCCCATCCGGCAGAGGGATGCTGTGTTTTAACAGAGCGGTATTGAAGTGGGATGCATTGCTGCCTTCTTCCATTTCTGTAAAGGCGGCAATGCGGCAATTAAGTATATTACGGCTTAAAGAACTCCTTATTTTATTTATGCATACGGAGGAAAGGGAACGAAGTCCCTTTCCTCCGTACTGTTCAGTATGCTTACCAGAGCTGTGTCCAGTCTTCGCTGCCGCTGGTGCGGTCGTAGTCGTGGGCATTGGTGGCCTCTGCGACCTCGTAGTAAGCCCAGTGAGTGTCCGGCACATCGGTGAACTGTTCCAGTTCATCTGCGTGGCGGTCCACATAGGCTTCATCCGCACTGCGGTCCAGCATCCGGTTGACGATGGTGGTCACCTGGGCGCGGGTGATGGTGTCGTAAGGACCGAAGCGGCCATCGGAGTAGCCGGTGATCCAGCCATACTTGATCGCGCCTACCACATAGTCATAGAACCAGTCGTTCTCGGATACATCCGTAAAGATGTTCTCCCCACTGGTGTCCAGTTCTGCAAAGCGCATAGCGATCACGGTGAACTCCGCACGGGTGATCGCCCGGTCGGGGGCAAATTGCCCGTTGCCGATACCGGCGACGATGCCCAGACTGCCCAAGGTATTGACCGCCTCGGCATACCATGCGTCCGGGGCCACGTCGGAGAAGCTGACCGTGATGGGCACATTCTTATCGAGCAGG
>OJSD01003998.1_pt1 | contig 11149 bp, 11 predicted proteins | sample 1599391 | NCBI WGS metagenome assembly OJSD01 (sample SAMN04168656, study PRJEB22393) | human gut metagenome | biome: human gut microbiome; feature: stool | host: Homo sapiens | collected 2014-03-17 | reverse complement strand
GGCGACCACCGAGATCTACACTCTTTCCCTACACGACGCTCTTCCGATCTTCATTTACAAGAACTCCCTCCCCCTTCGGGTACTCCCTCTATAAACAGAGGGAGAGCTGAGTTACCCTCCGGCTTCGGGAATAGACTTTTATTATATTATATTTTAACTTTCAATAAAACAATCCGTTACGGAGATGTGTATAAAGAGTAGCCTTACACAGGGGGAGTTAGAGGGGGTAGTTCGGCGCCGCCCCGTGCGCCCGGAATCTAAAATCTAAAATCTCTAAATCTAAAATTAGTAGGATCTAAGCTCTCTTCAACTTTTATCTTTTAGTTTTTATCTTTTAGTTTTCTCCTCCTATCTCCAACGTAACCAAGTTTTTCGTAACTTCGCGTAAAAGAAAACAAACATGGCAACCATGAATCAACTACCATCCTTTCCCCGCAAAATGCCCATCGGCATACAGAGCTTCGAGAAACTACGTCGCGAAAACTACGTGTACATCGACAAGACAGAAATCATGTACCGCCTCGTCAGCACCTCGAACCCTTACTTCCTGAGCCGTCCCCGCCGTTTCGGCAAGAGTCTCCTACTCTCCACCATGGAAGCTTACTTCCTCGGCAAGCGCGACCTATTCAAGGGCCTCGCCATCGAGCGGCTCGAAACGGAATGGAACACCCACGCCGTACTACACCTCGACCTCAACGCCGAGAAATACGACTCGCCCGAACGACTGCACGACATGCTCGAACGCCAGCTCCGGGGATGGGAAAAAACCTACGAAACCGGGGGCGAGGGCATCACCCACTCCGGGCGGTTCATGGAAGTCATCAAAAAAGCGAACGAGAAAACCGGGCGCGGCGTGGTCGTCCTCATCGACGAGTATGACAAACCGCTACTCAACAGTTTCCACGACGAGGCATTGCAGAAAGCCTTCCGCGAAACGCTCACCGCCTTCTACACCGTGCTGAAAAGTGCCGACCAGTGGCTGCGATTCGTCTTCATCACCGGTGTCACCAAGTTCGCCCAGATGGGGATTTTCAGCAACCTCAACCAGCTGAAAGACATCAGTCTCGACCCTAGGTACGCCGCGCTCTGCGGCCTTACCGGCGACGAGATTCGTGCCGACTTCGTCCCGGAACTAAAACTACTGGCCAAAGAAAATAACCTCGACGACGAGGCGTGCATGGAACGCCTCACCCGGATGTATGACGGGTACCATTTCAACTATCGCGATATGGTGGGCATCTACAACCCGTTCAGCATACTCAACGTGCTGGATTCAACCATGTTCGAGAACTACTGGTTCGCCAGCGGCACCCCTACCTTCCTCGCCGAGATGCTGAAAAAGACCGACTTCGACCTGCGGGAACTCGACGGCATAGAGGTCTCCGCCGCCTCCCTCTCCGACGACCGGGCCAACATCAACAACCCCGTCCCCATGATCTACCAGAGCGGATACCTCACCATCAAGAAATACGACGAACGTTTCCAGATATACACCCTAGGGTTCCCCAACGACGAGGTGAAATACGGGTTCCTAAACTTCGTCACCCCCTTCTACACCCCCGTGGCCGAATCGGAGACGAGTTTCTACATCGGCAAATTTATTCACGAGCTGGAATCGGGTGATGTCGATGCCTTCCTCACCCGCCTGCGAGCCTTCTTCGCCGGCATCTCCTACGAGCTGAACAACCGCACGGAACGCCACTACCAGACGATCTTCTACCTCGTTTTCAAACTCATGGGACAATTCGCCGAGACCGAAGTCCGGAGCGCCAAGGGACGGGCCGATGCCGTCGTGAAAACCGCCGACTACATCTACGTCTTCGAGTTCAAGCTCGACGGCTCCGCCGACCAAGCCCTCGCCCAGATCGACGACCGGGGTTACCTCATTCCCTACACCGTTGACGGCCGGAAACTCGTCAAAATCGGTGTCAACTTCGACCCCGCCCAAAGAAACATCGGCGATTGGAAAAGAGAAGATAAAAACTAAAAACTACCCCCTCTAACTCCCCCTTACACAGGGGGAGAACTGAAATACTACCTGTCTTCGGGAAGTTTCACCAGCTCCTCCTCTGTTCATAGAGGAGGTGGCTGCGAAGCAGACGGAGGAGTTTTTTGAGGATAAAATACCTTTTGACACACCCTCCCAGAGGGGGGGCAATCTAAAATCTAAAATCCAAAACCTCCACCTCATCCTCCAACCCAATCATCGCGTTCACCAGCAACGCCCGCCGGAAACGACGAATATCCTCCACCCGGATCGGACACGCCTGAATCCTCCCCTCGTCCAACAAACTCTGCCGCCTAGTCCCCTCAAGCAAACAAGTCTCCGGCGTGTAAAGACCTCCCCCCGCATCCTCGAACACCACGTTCGTAAAAGAGGTATCGGTCACCCATCCATCCCGCACGATCAACACGTCATCACACTCCCCCCGCTTTTCCAGCAAACGGGCAAACACCGACCGATCCGTCGATTTGTAGCGGTAGTCCACGCCATCCCCGTTCACCAGTCGCAAACTCCTGATCCGCCTCATCACGTAAGGCTGAAAACTCACCTCCCGGACCTCCGAATCATACACCACCCGACACTTCACCAACCCGGAACACATCGCGGACGGAACAACCATCCGCCCAACCTCCCACGCAAGAGGCTTCCCGAAAAAGGCCTCCGCCGTCGCCCTTGCCCTTCGCTCGTGGGCTTCCAGATTATAAAACTGCCCATCCAGCACCTTGATCGTCTCGACAAAACGCTCCATAACAAATTTATTTAGAAACTTATATACAAATTCATAGCAAATTAACTCCCTCCCGGCTTCGCCGTACTCCCTCTATAAACAGAGGGAGAGCGAAGTAACTCTCTGTCTTTAGGATGAAGTACCAGCTCCTCCTCTGTTCTCCCTCCCCATCCCCCCTTCGGGGTACTTCCCCTCGGGCAGGGGAAGAAGGAGGTGGCACGAAGTGACGGAGGAGTTTGAGCATGAAAACAAACATAACCTTCATATACTACAAAGTGGGATATAATTACCTTTATTAAAATTACTTATCGAACGGAAGATACACCTTTGCCAGCACCTCCTCGTACTCCGCCCGGCAATCACTATTAATCGTGATTCCCCCGCCACTACGAAAATAATACCGTCCGTCACGCACCTCTATATAGCGAATCATCACCGCCGAATCCAGCCTCTTCCCGTCAAAATACCCGAAGACACCCGTGTAAAACCCTCTCCGTTCACCCTCCGCCCGGGCAATAATACGCAACGTCGAAGGTTTCGGCGCACCCGAAATAGACCCGGCAGGCAACATCCCGAAAACCACCTCCCCCAAACGGGAATAATAATCCCCCGTCAACCGTCCCGTCACCTCCGAACTCACTTGGAGAATCTCCCCCCGGCTCACCCGCAAACGATCGATATACCGGAAACGCCGCACGTCCACCCGTTCCGCCACCCGGTTAAGATCATTCCGGATCAAATCCACGATCGTGTTATGCTCCGAACGCTCCTTGTAATCCTCCAGAATCACCCGCCCCGCGTCAGGCACCGAGGCATCAATCGTTCCCTTCATCGGGTAAGAAGAAATCACCCCCTCGTCCACCCGCACGAAAATCTCCGGCGAGAAACAGACAAATTGCCCCGGAACCAACAAACGGTAAGGCGACCGGGCCCGGTGGAAAATCTCTTCCAACGTCCAGCCCGTCTCCAACCCCGTTGCCACCGTCAGGTTCAACAAAAAAGAATCGCCGCGAGCCAATCCCTCCCGCACCGCGGCAAACTTCTCCCGGTAAGCCTCGTATGCCACCGGATTCGGGGAAAACACCCTTTCCGACACCTCCCCCGGCATCCCTTCCCTCACCGGGGAATTAGTGACACCTCCGGCCTCGAAAAGAATCTCTTGCTGCCCCAGCGGGTCGGACACGAAAAAACCTTCCGACAACTCGAAATCAACACCGAATAAAAACGGTTCCCGCCGGGCTCCCGCCTCGTTCATGCACACCCGGACCTCGTTTGCTGTAATCATACTCATAACCCCAAAGACGGTCAGTGACCCCGTCCCCTCACGTAAAAGAAATGTTTTAAAAACAAAGGTTGCTCCTCACCCGGAGCATTATAAAAACTCTCCAAGAAACGATTGAACGGCTGCCGTCCCTCCGCGGCATAACGCACCGCGTCGTCGGTAATGTCCTCGAAAGTAATCGTCACATCACGCCGAGGCACGAAAAACAGCAAATTCGCCAGCACGTAAAAAATCCCTTTCAGATAAGTCCACGCGAAATTCGGCGAGCGCCCCGTCTTGGCCCTTGACCACATACTCCCCCACAAACCCCGGATGCGCATACCCACGACACGCGTTTCCTCCGGCAACTGGTGACACACCTGCCAAGCCCCCTGTTTGTTCCCCACACGCTCCAACCCGCTACTCGTCAACTGCCCGGCCGGGTAAAGCAACACGTTATGCCCCGCCGCCAAAGCATCGACCACCACCCGGTTCAACCCCGCCACGATCTCCACCCCCCGGCGGCTCTTCTCCAAATCCGGTACCCGCACCGCGTTCATCAAGTGCAACACCTGAGCCACCACCGGGATCTTAAAATACCCTTCCGTCACCAACGGCGACACGTCCACGTAACGCAACAACTGAGAACAAACAATCTGCGGATCGACCGACGCCTGATGATTAGGCAAAAACAACGTTGCCCGCCGCTCGGTCAGTAACCCCGCCCCCTCAAGGCGCACCCGGTAACGGGCGCTCAAAACACCCCGGTAAAAGGCCGCCAATACCTTCTTATAACCCATATCTAATTCTTTAGTCTAAACTTCTTAAACCTTACCCTCACCTCCTCCACGCACGAGAACAAAACAATCGTGATCGCGAACGTCAGCACGGCAAGAAAAATAAACACGTACTTCGTGTCGAAAAACATCGTCATCCCCCCGAAACACCCCGACGCCATCAACATGAACAGAAAAGTGATCAAGTTCGAGTAAGCCAGCATATCCCCCAGCTCCCGCCCCTTCACGTTCGCTTGAATCCAAGCATCCAGCGGTACCTTGAACATCCCGCTGAAAAACGCGGCGAGGAACACGAGTACACCGAACGTCACCCCGTGAGCATCAAAAACGAATATCGCCAGCAACGTCAATCCCGTCGTGATCCCCCCGTACGGCACCAATCCCAACTCCACGTCCCGACGGGACAACACCCCGGCAAGATAACATCCCGCCCCGATTCCCACGGCAGCCAACGACATCACGATACCCGTCTCCGAATCGTTCATCCCCAAATCCGAACGGCAGTACACGATAAGCACCATTTGGATCATCGAACCGATAAACCAGAACGTGGCCAGTCCCACAACCACCAGATTCAACCCCTTGAACGCCAACGCCCGCACGAACATATCTTTCACAAACTTCACGGGATTCAGCGTCTCGTGGCTCTCCTTCATCGGCTCGCTCTCGTTCGCCCGAATCGTCAGACTCGACAACCAACCGAACAACGCCACCCCGAACAGGATCACGCACAGCACCGGGATCGTCACGCTCTCCGACAAAAAGGCCGCCATCAACGTCCCTGTCAGAATACCCACGAAAGCGAACATCTCCATGGCCCCGGAACCGTAAGAAATCCCCTCTTCACCCCCGATGTCACGAATCAGCCCGTACTTCGAAGGAGAAAACAGCGCACTCTGCAACCCCATCAACAAAATGGACGACAACACCAGTCCCGTCGAGTGCGTCAGGAACCCGGCCGTGGCCACGACCATAATCAGCATCTCGGCAAACTTCGCCCAAACCACAATTTTTCGCTTTTTATATATCTTCGCCAATCGTCCCGCCAACGGGGAAAACAGCAAATACGGTATCACCAATGCCGCCGATGCCAGCGTCACCACCATCGACTCGTTCTCCTTCCCCACCCAAGCAATGCAAATAAAACACGCCAGCGTCTTCAGGAAATTATCATTCAAAACTCCCAGATAATTCGTGAAAAACAGGGAAAACCAATTCTTTCTCTTCGCCATAATCACAACTTATATGATAAAACACAACAGCCAAAAGTAGTTTATTTTCCCCCGAATTCCTACTTTTGCCAGAGAAAACAGGTCATCCACCTCACAAAGAAAGCCACGGCATGGAGAATTCAAAAATAAAAAACATACTTGTCATTGACAATCACGACTCGTTCGTCTATAACCTCGTCCAAATCCTCCGGGAAAACGAACACTGCCAATTCGACATCGTTTATAATGACCAAATCGACTTTTCCTCGCTCAGCCGCTACGACAAGCTCCTATTATCTCCCGGACCGGGAATTCCAGCCGAGGCCGGAGAACTTCTCGCACTCATCGAGCATTGTAAAACCACTCACGACATCCTCGGTGTATGCCTCGGCCACCAAGCCATAGCTGAATCCTTCGGTGCCAGCTTGCAACAACTGCCTCACCCCAAACACGGCCACGAAAGTCCCCTCACCATCGTCGATCCCACCGACATTCTCTACCACGGCCTCACCTATCCCGTGCAAGTAGGACGGTACCACTCATGGATCGTGAACCCTCACACGCTCCCCTCATGCCTCCGCATCAGCGCCCTCGACGAAGAAGGTCACATCATGTCCTTCTACCACACAACCCTCCCCATCCGAGGCGTTCAATATCACCCCGAATCCATCATCACCCGCCAAGGCTGCCAAATGATTAACAACTGGATAAATGAATAAAAAAGTTTATAAAGTTCATAAAGTTTATAAGGTTCATAAAGTCACGGGTGTCCTTCGGACAATGTTTTTAACGGCAGTTCAAGCTGCCGTTGACAAAGCGCCCCGCAGGGGTCCATAAACCTTATGAACCTTATAAACCTTATAAACTTTATGAACTTTATGAACCCCAATCATTTGCCCCCGCAACCGGAATCTAAAATCCCCTCAGTTTTTTCCCCACGTACAATGGCCTTGACGCCGATTTTCCCCGATCGAAACCGAACCAGAATTCCTCCTTTTCTCCCGGTAAATGATACACCCGCATCACACTCTCGTATTCCCCCATCACGTTCACCACATCCCCCGGAATCTCTTTACTCCACGGTTTCAGCCGCTTACTCGGTTCCTTAGCAAAAGGAATCCCCGCAACAATCCACGCTACCGAAATATCAGTCAGAAACATCGGGTACCGTTCCTCGCAAAACTCGTACAGCAACGCACCCCGACGTTCCAAGCTAAGCGGTTGCTCCAACAACTCCCGTTCCTCCATCCAGCGTAGAAAATCCGACAGGAAACATTCATCATGCCCGATCAACTTACGGGTCACCTCCTGCCATGCCAAAGCATTATAAAAACCATCAATCAAACGAGACAACAACCGGGCTTGACGCAAATCGGCCACCGACATCGCTTTCGTCTGCAACACCTCGTACGGCACGTCCGGGGAATAGACAATTCCCAAAACCTCTGCCTCCGCACGCATCGCCGTTCCGGGTAATAATTTCAACAACTCCAACTGGATCTCTCCCGTTCCGAAACCGGCCAGCACCCGCACATCCTCGATCATCTGTTCCAAAGAATACAATGGTAACCCGGCAATCAAATCAGCGTGTACCACCAAATTAGGTAATGACGCCAAATAACGCAGCCCGTCCAAAGCCGCCTGCAAATCACCGATTCGCCGACAAGCCTGTAACACATTCTCCCGTAAACTTTGAATCCCCGCCTCCAGATGCAACAACCCGGCAGGCAACTCCCGCAACAGCTCCTTCACCTCATCGGAAAGCAACGCCGGATGAATCTCCAAATGAAAACGCATCCCCGGAGCAAACTCCCTGAACAACTCCAGCAAACTGATCGCCCTCCGGGAAGACCCGTTAAAAGTACGATCCAACAACCGAATATCCCGAATACCATGATCCCGAATAACAGTCAGGCGTTCCCGAATACGCTCCACTGACAACACCCGCACGGGTTTCTCCGCCCCACTCACGCAAAAAGCACAAGTATTAAAACACCCCCTCGTCGTTTCCAACTGCACGAATGGCTTTGTCCAATCGAAAAAACGACTGTGTTCCGGAATCATCAATTGATCGAACTCCATCACCCTCGCCAATCCCCCATCATGATACACACCCTCCGCATCCAACCAACACAGCCCCACAACCTCATTCCACCGGGAAGGACAATCGTACACCCCTAGCCACTCGTGAAATCCCAGCTCACCCTCTCCCCGAAACACGCAAGCCACGTGCCGATTCCGACGCAAATACTCCTCATTATCCCCCAACATCTCCGGTCCCCCGAATATAATGGTACATTCCGGTAACAACGCCTTCACCCGAGCCGTGATCTTCAACAACACCTCATGCGTGAACAACCACGCCGTCGCCGCCACCACATCCGGCCGGGCCGCCACAATCTCGGCCACCACACTCCCCACATTTGAATTGATCGTCGCTGAAACCTTCCTCCATTCCACATTCCCCTCCTTTCCTTCCACTTGAGCATGAATAGCCGGAAGAGCCAATGAAGAATGAGCATACGAAGAATTCAAATCCAACCAAAGAAGTAACATAACAATTTCAATTTTAAGTGTTCGCCTCCGGCGAGTTACAAGTACCTTTCCCCCTCTCCTTCCCTACCCCGCAAAGCTAACGCTTTTTCCATAAGAAAAAAAGTTCCAGAACAACACAAAAAAGGAACTGTCCAAAAAGTCATTTTTCAAACTCCCTCCCGGCTTCGCCGTACTCCCTCTATAAACAGAGGGAGAGTTGAAATACTCCCTGTCTTCGGGAAGAGTCACCAGCTCCTCCTCTGTTTATAGAGGAGGTGGCACGAAGTGACGGAGGAGTTTTTTGAAATGAAATGACTTTTTAGACAGCCCCTCTATTTAAATAACTTGTAACCTGTAACCCGTTAACTTGTAACGGCAGAATCCTATTCTGCCTTCCCATGCAAATGCACATCCAACTGCGGGAACGGGATATTCAGATTCTCCTCGGCGAACGTCTTGTACACCTTCTCGTTCATATCAAAATAAACACCCCAGTAATCCCCGGCGTTCACCCAAGCACGAACCACGATATTCACCGAACTCTCTCCCAAAGAAGTCAAGGCAATAAAATAAGCCGGGTCCTTCAACACACGTCCATCCGCATCCAGCAAACGGGCAATCACGGCCTTCGCCTTCGTGTAATCATCCCCGTAAGCAATTCCAAACTCCCAATCCACCCGACGAGTAGCCTCCCGTGAATAGTTTTTCATCAATCCCGTGGATAAACCACCATTCGGGATAATGATAATCTTATTATCGGGAGTCGCCAGAATCGTATTAAATATCTGGATCTCCCTCACCGTACCACTCTGTCCCTGAGCCTCGATCGTATCTCCAACCTTAAACGGCTTGAACAACAAAATCATCACCCCTCCGGCAAAATTCTGTAACGTACCGCTCAATGCCATACCAATGGCAACACCGGCAGATGCAAACAAGGCTATAAACGAGCTGGTCTCGATACCCAACACCCCGATCACCACGATAATCAACAACAGCGTTAACGTGATATTCACCAAACTCTTCACGAACGTAGACAAAGAAGCCTCCACGTGACGCTTTTCCAATATCTTCGCCAACAACTTGTTCAATCGCCGAACGATCCAGCGTCCCACAATGAACACAACGATAGCCAACAAAATCTTAGAACCGACCGATATTCCCAAATCGATCATCTTAGTTAAGAACACATCTAATGACACATTAGAAGGACTTGTCAATAATTCTTCCATACACCTAATTTATATTAATGATTAACAACTTATATCCGCCTCCAACATCAAACGACATTTCTCTTGAACATCCGGCAGGAAACGATCAAACAACTCCTGCAACCGATCCTGATTTCTCTCGAAAAAAACGATGGCCGCCTCCGGGTCAACTCCCAGATTCTTGTACTCCACCATGATTTCCAGCGAACGCTTAATCCCGGAAAGGGACGCGTAACGCACCAACCGATTCGTCAGGATAAAATGCCAAAGGAATCCTTTAAAGCGTTCCGGTAAATAACGATAATTCAAGACTAACGCCCCATAAAAACTACAAGCAAACCACCTCAATGACCGCCCGGAATAACGTCGAAAATCCCTTGCCAATAAATGATCAAAATAAATATCCGTCAAAACGCCGGAATAACGTCCAAAATCACCTCGCAACATATCTATTGCCTCCCGAACCACGAGATGATGATCCGTGTAATCATCAATTTCCCGGTGTAACAGAATACCCTCCCGAAAACCCGACGGATAATTCTCGTAAGTCCGTCCCTTAACAGCATCCCCGACAAAGTTCCCGATCTGAACTCTCCGATCATCTCCCGAGAGGAATATATGTGCTAAATAATTCATTCTTTGGTCTACGTTTTTACCCCATAACAAGTTTCAAGTTTTTCGGACTTTTTTTAACACCAATCCAAAAGCAAAAATAACAAAAAAAGACGAACCCTTCTCCCGAATTCCCTATCTTTGTTGACATTATTGGTAACTAATTGAATATGAATAGAACATTTAAATTTAACACGCTATATATCGGGATTCTTTTACTGGCCCTCGCCTTTTCGTCCTGCACCTCATCCAAACAACTCGCCATCCAGAAAAGTAAAACTGCACAGCTATCCCGCAAACTAGGCTTCACGGTGAATCGAAAAGACGACCTACCCCTACTGGAAGAAGTCAGTCGATGGTTGGGAACCCCCTACCGTTACGGCGGAACCACCCGCACGGGAGCCGATTGTTCAGGTTTCGTGGGAGCCGTGTATAAAAACGTTTACCATAAATCCCTACAACGCACGGTTGTTAATATCTATAATAAAGACTGCCAGCGCATCGGGAAACGCCGTTTGAAACCGGGTGATCTTGTCTTTTTCAATTTCTCCAAGCGAAAAAAAAGAACCCTCAACCACATGGGAATCTACCTCAAAAACGGTTACTTCGCTCATGCCAGCACATCAAAAGGTGTCATGGTTAACCACCTAAGCGAAAACTACTATAAAAAAGGGTGGCGTAAATCCGGCAGAGTATGGTAGATTAAGTATAAATAAAGAGGGTGCGTCAACATCTTTTTATCCTCAAAAAACTCCTCCGTCACTTCGTGCCACCTCCTCTATAAACAGAG
>OJSD01003967.1_pt1 | contig 11216 bp, 10 predicted proteins | sample 1599391 | NCBI WGS metagenome assembly OJSD01 (sample SAMN04168656, study PRJEB22393) | human gut metagenome | biome: human gut microbiome; feature: stool | host: Homo sapiens | collected 2014-03-17 | reverse complement strand
TGTCGGTCTCGCACTCCTGTGCGTGGAACTGGCGGCCATAGGTGGCGTGGTTCTCGTAGCGGCCGCGGCAGACCACGCTTTCGCCCGCGTGCAGTTCACCCACAATGCCGCACACCACCGTGACCACACCGCCGCCGGACACCTCGAACACCATATAGCCGTTGTCGGTGTTCTCGTAGATGATGTCCTCCACGGTGCCCTCGATCTGTTCCAGCTGCTGCTCTGCCATGCGCTCACCTCCTGCCAAATTACACAATCATAAGTAGTATAACGCTTTTGGCGGGATTTGTAAATCATCCGGGCAGACTGCAGTGCAGCCCTACCGTGGAGAAATATGTGCGCAAGTTTAAAATTATAAGCATACATACGTTCTATTTTGATTGTTTATCAGGTTGCGCAAGTTCCTCTTCGTGCGCAAGTTCAAACTTATGCAGCCTTTGGAACTTACGCAGCTTGATAAAGTTCGTTTTCAATCGATGGTTCGTTTAAAAGTTTAAACTTGCTCAGATAACGCTCCTACAGTAACACCTGATAAAGTTCCCTGAAACCAAGGGCTGTGGGCTGGGAGTTTCTCCAGCGAATGTCCGGGAAGTGGGGCCCCGTGCGTAAGCACAGGGGCGGAACCGTGGGTTCTGCAACTGCAACGACCGCCGCCAATGGCGGAAACAGGGAGTTGCCGTTGGGGCCGCGGCCAGCGAGACGCAAGCGAATGCGACGCGGCTGCTGGGTGCCGCAACCCGTCGCTGTTCGCGGAGAAAGCTCCCAGCACGCGGCCTGCCCTACAGCCCGAACAGCAAAAAAGCTCCCCTTTGCAGGAGAGCTTGCGAACATTCTTTAAGCGTTTGCGGTGCGGGCATCGTGTTCCTTCTCGACGTCCTTTTCCTTCTGCAGGCGTTTGCGCACCACAAAGTAGGCCGGGATCAGGAAGAAGCAGGCAAAGAACCATGCCACCGGGCTTGCGATGCAGGCGGCAAAGTAGCCCCACAGCGGCACGAACCAGAAGCCCACCATGGCGCGGGCGATCATCTCGGCCACACCGGCAAACATGGCAAGGCCGGAGAAGCCCAGACCCTGAATGGTGTAGCGGTAGATAATGAGCACCGCCAGCGGGATGTAGAATACGCTGTTCCAGAAGATAAAGCTCTGGGCATTGGCCATGATGGCGGTCTCGCTGGCATCCAGGAACAGGCCGATAAGCAGCTTATCCGTCACGCGCAGGATGAGGAAGGACGCAATGCTGTACACGCAGCCGATGCCGAGGGCAGTGTACACACCCCGGTCCACACGGTCCAGGTCCTTTGCGCCCATATTCTGGCTGGCGTAGGTGGTCATGGCGGTGCCGATGCTCTCCAGCGGCACGCACAGGAACTGCGCAGCCTTGCCGCCGGCGGTCTGCGCGGCCACGATGTCGCTGCCCAGACCGTTCACCGCACCCTGCAGCACCACGCTGCCAATGGCCGTAATGCTGCACTGCAGGCCCATGGGAATGCCCATGCTGCACAGCTTTGCGCAGTGGGTCAGGCTGAAACAGCCCTCTTCCCTGCTCCAGCGCAGCTCCGGGTAGTGGCGCAGGATGTACAAAAGACTGCCCAGACCCGCCACAGCCTGACTGACCACAGTGGCAAATGCCGCACCGAATGCCCCCATATGGAACATGATGATGCACACCAGATCCAGCCCGATGTTCAAAAAGCTTGCCACCAGCAGGAAATACAACGGGCGCTTGCTGTCGCCCAGTGCACGCATCAGGGCGCTGGTCACATTATAAAGCAGAGTGAAGGGGATGCCTGCAAAAATGGTGCGGATATAGATATCCGCAAGGTCGATGATGTTTTCCGGGGTGTTCGTCCACACCAGCACCGAGCGGGTCAGCGCCACAGTGACAATGGTCAGCACCACCGCAAAGAAGATGGACAGCCACACGGTATTGGCGGTGTAGCGGCGCATCTCCTTGTAGTCCTTTGCGCCGAAAGTCCACGAGATGGGGATGGAAAAACCGCAGGCGATGCCGTTCACAAAGCCCAGCACCAGATAGTTCAAACCGCCCACGCTGCCCACAGCGGCCAGCGCTTCCACGCCCACAAAGCGGCCCACGATGATGGTATCGGCCAGATTGTAGAACTGCTGGAACAGGCTGCCCAGCATCAGCGGCACCGCAAACGCAAGGATCAGCTTGAGCGGACTGCCTTGGGTCATATCCTTTGTCATAGTATAAAATCCTCCTGCCACACTGGGAACCGGCTTGATGTCGTGATTTTTGCCGTGAAAAACGCCCTGCCGGAAAGGGGCAGGACGTCGTGTACATTCATGAATGATATTATAGTGGAGTGACGCAGGATTTACAAGATTTGCATTGCATCAACATTTCCAAATTTTTGCCGCAAGAATTGGTGATTTTGCTTATTCCGAGTAATGCGCAAGGAACTGCTTCGTGCGCTCCTCCTGCGGGTGCTCAATGAGTTGCTTGGCGGGGCCTTCCTCCACCACCACGCCGCCATCCATGAACATGATGCGGTCGGCCACGTCACGGGCAAAGTGCATCTCGTGGGTGACGATGATCATGGTGGTCTTGCGGTCGGCAAGGTCGCGCAGGACGCGCAGCACCTCGCCGGTCAGCTCCGGGTCGAGGGCCGAGGTCGGCTCGTCGAAGCAGAGAATGTCCGGGTGCAGAGCCAGTGCGCGGGCAATGGCCACGCGCTGCTGCTGACCGCCGGAAAGCTGGTGCGGGTAGTGGCCTGCCCGGGCAGAAAGGCCCATCTGGGCCAGAAGTTCCTGTGCCTGCTGTTCCAGCTCGGCATGGATGGCCTTTTTGTTGGCCTTGTAGTCCGGGCGCTCCTTCGCCAGCAGTTCACCCGCCAGCATTACGTTCTGCAGGGCGGTGTACTGCGGGAAAAGGTTGAAGTTCTGGAATACCAGACCAAAGTGCAGCCGCTTTTTGCGGATCTCGCTCTCGCGCTGGGTGGCGGGGTCGGCAGCGTCCCACATGGTCTCGCCGTTCACCTTGATGATGCCGGTGTCCGGCCGTTCCAGAAAATTCAGGCAGCGCAGCAGGGTGGTCTTACCGGAGCCGGACGAGCCGATGATCGCCAGCGCTTCGCCCTGTTCCAGTGTGAGTGAGATATCCTTGAGTACTTTGGTATCGCCAAAGTTTTTGCCGATGCCGGAGGCTTCAAGCAGTGCCATGATCTAATTTCCTCCCTTTCATCAGCGGAAATAATCCAGTTTCTTTTCGGCCCAGCCAAACAGCAGGGTAAGTGCGCCCACGAACACCAGGAAGAAGATGGCAGTGGAGAACAGCGGCCAGATCAAGCCCTTTGCGCTGTACTCCTTGGCCATCATGATGATCTCCTTGTTGGCAATGGTGTTTGCCAGCGAGGTATCCTTGACGAGGGTGATCACCTCATTGCCCATGGGGGCCAGAATGCGCTTGACCACCTGCAGCAGCGTCACCTTGAAAAAGATCTGGGTCTTGGTCATGCCCAGCACCTGACCGGCCTCGGTCTGGCCCTTGGGAACGGCTTCGATGCCGCCGCGGTAGATCTCGGAGAAGTAGCAGGCGTAATTGATGGCAAAAGCCACCACCGCCGCCACCATGCGTCCGCCGGAGCCGGAGGGCCAAGGGTTATTCATGCCCAGCAGGCCGGGGCCAAGGTAGATCACGATGATCTGCAGCATCAGCGGCGTGCCGCGGATGACCCACACAAAGGTCTTTACCGCGCCGGAAAGCGGCTTACACCGGCTCATGGAGCCGAAAGCCACCACCAGACCCAGCGGCAGCGCAAACAGCAGGGTCAGAGCGAACAGCTCACAGTTGAGCAGAAACGCGCCGGAAAGGCGACTCAGAATCACAGACACAAGAACACACCCATCAATCCGTTTTTTGAACTCCTTCCGTCACCTTCGGTGACAGCTCCCTCAATGAGGGAGCCTCACGCATATCGGCAACAAAAAGCCTCCCTCACCGAGGGAGGTGGCATCGCGCAGCGATGACGGAAGGAGTAATTACATTCTTATAGAACTCAGTCGGCCAGAGCCAGATCGTACTTGTCGGCCAGAGCCTGCATGGTGCCGTCAGCCTTCAGCTCGTCAAAGGCGGCATCCGCAGCTGCGGCAGCATCGCTGCCCTTGCGGAAGGCCACGCCGTACTCTTCAGCGTTCAGCTCGTCCACGATCTTCAGGCTTGCATAGTCGGTGCCCTCACCGATCATGGCGTTGGCCAGAGTCAGATCCAGCACAGCGGCATCCGCAGTGCCTGCGGCAACTTCCATCAGGCAGTCGGTCTGCACGCTCTTGGAGACGTAATCGGCCTGTGCAAGGTTCTCGTCGCCCTCAATGGCGGCTTCACCGGCAGAACCAGCCTCGGCAACCACGGTCTTGCCCACCAGATCCGCAGTGGAGCTGTAGTCGGTGCCGTCCTTCACGACCACGACCTGTGCGTTCTTGGCGTAGGCCTTGGTGGTGGCGGTGTTGGCCATGATGTCATCGGTCAGGGTCATACCGTTCCAGATGCAGTCGATGCTCTTGGCATCCAGCTCCACCACCTTGGTATCCCAGTTGATCTCCACGAACTCCGGCTCGACTCCCAGCTTTTCGCACACGGCAGTTGCCAGCTCGGTATCAAAACCGGTAAAGTTGCCGTCGGCATCGGTGTAGTTCATCGGCTCATAGACGGTGTAGCCAATGACCATCTTGCCGTTGGACTGGATGTAGGCCAGGTCGCTGTCCGCGTCCGAGACAGCGGAAGCAGCGGCAGAACCAGCCGCCGCGCTGGAAGCCGTGGAAGAAGCAGCCGTGCTGGAAGCACCACCACAGGCAGCCAGGCTCAGTGCCATGGCACCGGCCAGAAATGCAGATACGATTCGTTTCATAAGATCTTCCCCTCTCATGGTCCCATGGCACCAGCCCCGTACCGATCGGGGCGGGCGGCTTCGTTTCACCGCTTTACCATGCTAAATTGTTAAACTGTGACTATAGAATAACGCGTTTGCCTCCGTTTTGCAAGAGGCAAACGCGTTTTTTCGCAGTTTGACGGTTTGAGAGGGACATTCCGCCCTTATGGCGGTGAATCTGCACAAGAACCGCGGGGTTACTCTGCCAGCGCCGCCTCAATGTTGGCCAGCACTTTGATGCCGCGCTGGCGGGCATATGCGATATCCCATTTCTTTGGCTGGCATTCTATCCAAAGAGCACGCCGCAGCTTCGAGCATTCTGCCAAAGTTTCTTCCAAAACATCGCAAAAAGCCGCCCTTTGCAGAGCGGCTTCAAAAATCATCCTTTATTTTGCTTCTTCCAGCGCTTTGGCGGCGGCTTTTTGCAGCTCGGTCACATCAATGGTGCACAGGGCAGCCAGGTCCGCATCCGAGCCATCCGCCGGGAGCTTTGCGATCTCTGCAGCGGTCTTTCCCTTGAGGTAAGAGCAGAAGCCCTCGCTGTGCTCGTACCACTCCTTGCCCAGAGAGGAAGCACCCCGCATCCCGTAGCTGTCGCCCTGCTCCAGTTTGGTTTTCACGGCGTCCGGAGCCATGACATTGCCGTCCGACATCACGGTCAGGGCGGGCTCCGCCATATCCCCGATGGCACTGGTCACCCGGCCATCAGAATCGGTGGTCAGGGCCACGATTGTCACATCCACCTGCGCGTTGACATCTTTGTCATCGGTGGCCGTCACGTCCGAAGAAGCGTTGGCTGCCTCAATCCCCAGCGAGACCCGGTCGCCTTTGGCGGCACCCAGCGCCTCAGCGTTGGCGCAGGCCTTCGCAACGGCGTCCCGGTAACCGTCAATGGCAATGGTGCAGCTGGAAAGCAGGTCGGCATCCTTGGGCTTCCCGTCTTCCTCCGTCTCCAGCTTGGCAACTTTTTCGGCTGTCATCCCTTTGAGGTAGTCGGCAAAGGCATCCGCCTGCTCCGTCCACCCTTTTTTGATGCCGGAGGCCGCCGCCAGCGGGTAATCGTCCCCTTTCTGGCGCTTGGTGCGGGTATCCGTAGGCATGGAGAGCACCCCGCTGCCATCGGCAGAGATGGTGCTCTCCAGCTCATCAAAGGTCACGCCGATGATCTTCCCCTCACCGTCCAGCAGGACAGCCGCCGCCACAAGGTTGATCTTGCCTGTGCGGTGGTCGTCCGTTGTCTCGGTCAGGACTCCCAGGCCGGTTTTCCAGGCCCCATTTTGAGCCGTGCTGGCGGTGCTGCTGCTCATGCCGGACGAGCTCATACTGCCGGAGCCGGAATTCGATTTGCCGCAGGCCGTCAGCAGCAGCGCCGCTGCCACCACTCCGCTCCAAAGCGCCGTGTGTTTCAGTTTCATTTGTTACGCTCCCCTTTCCATCCGCCCTGATCCGGCGGAGGCTTTTGGGGAAAGTTTACCCGGAGGCTCCCAAGAATATTCATGGTTCAGAATCCAACCGAATCACATCAGGGGGCTGAGCAGGCGGAGCACACTGTCCAGCAGGGTGCCCAGCAGGTTGGTGCGGCAGTCCGAGAGCTGCACTTCCCGGCATTTGCGCAGGGTGTTGAGGGCATCGTCCCGCAGGGCCAGGATCTGGCTGTTGCGGTAAAGCAGGGTGCCGCACTCAAAGTGGAGGAACAAACTGCGGTAATCCATATTGATGCTGCCCACCACGGCCACATGGTCGTCACTGACATAGCACTTGGCGTGGAGGAAACCGGGCGTGTACTCGTATATTTTCACCCCGGCCCGGAGGAGAGGCACGTAGTAGGAGCGGGTCAGCCGGAAGACCAGCTTTTTGTCCGGGATGCCGGGCAGGATGAGCCGGACGTCCACGCCCCGCTTGGCCGCGCCTTTCATGGCCCCCAGCAGCTCCTGCCCCACGGAGAAGTAGGGCGTATAGAGATAGACATAGCGCTTGGCCTGGGCCAGAATGTTCAGGTAAACCGTCTCCGCCACGTTTTCCTCGTCCAGCGGGCTGTCCGCGTAGGGCTGCACCAGCCCGTCCGAAGTCTCGGGCAGCTGCTCCGGCGTTGGGGCAAAGGGGGTATAATCCGTCTCACTGGGGCGGAACGCGTTCCAGACGTTGAGGAATGTGACCGTAAAATTCCAGGCGGCGGCTCCTTCCAGCCGGATGGCGGCATCTTTCCAGTAGCCAAAGCGTTTTTCCGCGTTGATATATTCATCCGCCAGGTTGACGCCGCCCGTGTAGGCCACACTGCCATCCACCACCACGATCTTGCGGTGATCCCGGTGGTTCATCACCACGGAGACCAGCGGCACCACCGGGTTGAACGGGATGCAGCGGATGTGATGCCGCTCCATCCGGACCACGAAATCCTTGGGCAGGCCCAGAAGACTGCCAAAATCATCGTAGATCAGGCGGACATCCACCCCCTGCGCGGCCTTGCGCATCAGAATCTCTTCCACGCCACTCCACATTTTGCCGGAGCGGACAATGAAGTATTCCAGAAAGATGAATTTCTCGGCTTTTTCCAGATCGGCCAGCAGCTTCGGGTACATGGCCTCTCCGCAGGGAAAGTACCGTGCCTGTGTCTTATCCCATACCGGGAACGGACCGTACCGAGCCACATAGCGGCTCAGGCCGGAAAAATGATCCCCCGCCAGCTGCCGCGCCGGCCCGGGCTGCTGGGCCAGATCTCCCGTGTGGGCTTTCTCCACGCTCTGCATCCGGCGGCGCATCCCTTTGGAGGGTGCTTTGTTGCCAAATACCAGATACAGGGCTCCGCCCAGCAGCGGCAGCAGACCGATCAGAACGATCCAGATGATCTTATAAGAGCTGTCCTCATCCTTGCGGACCAGATACAGCACGATGAACAGACTGAGCAGCCGGAGTGCCGCATTGACCCATATCCGGCCTGTGGTCAGGTAGCTGAACGCCCAGAGCAGCCAGCCCGCCTGCAACAGAACAAGGGCCACCGTAATGGTAGCCCTGTTGAGAAGTCTGCTGAAAAATTTTACGATCGGCAGTCGAAAGAACATCCGCGCCACCTCTCTCCCCGGTCAGTTTCTTTGGAATGAAGATAGTATAGCGCGTTTTTTCAGTTTTATCAAGCTCAGGCTTCGCCGTCCTCATAGCCCACCAGCAGGCCGCCCAGCTCTGCATAGTAGCTGCACAGGCCGCCGCAGGGCGTCACCGTTACCTGAGCCCCGTCAAAGACCGCCTGCACCATGTGCTTGAGGCGCTCGGCCGCCGCAGGGTTGTCGCAGTGAGAGATCTGCAGTTTGCCGCCGTTGTAGCCGTGGTCCTTGAGCTCCAGCACGATGCGCTCCAGAGCACCGTGTTCCCCGCGGGTCTTGCAGAGAACATCCAGCTCGCCGATCTCGCTCGCCTGCCCGATGACCCGGATGCCCAGCATCCGCGCCACAGCGGCCACGGCGGGCTTCACCCGGCCATTGCGGGCCAGATTGGCCAGCGATTCCAACGAAAAGAGCAGATGGGTGTGCTTGTGGTAGCGCAGCATCTCCTCACAGACGGCGTCAAACTCGTGCCCGGCGGCAAGCTCGCTCTGCAGGTGCTCCGCCAGCAGGTACTGCTCCGGGCCGGTGGAAAGGCTGTCCAGCACGAACACCCGCTTGCCGGGGTTCTCCTGCTGATACTCCTCCGCCGCCAGCTGGGCCGCGTTGTAGCTGCCTGAGAGAGTGCCCGTGATGGTGATGGCATAGACCTCATCGGCCCCCTCATAGGCGGCCAGCCAATCGCTGACATTGGGGCAGGAAGTGGACGTTTTGCCCTTATAGGTGCGCAGGGTCCGGGCCATGCCCACAGCATCCAGCGTGCCATCGTCTAAATATTCGGCATCGTCAGTGATGATCTTAAGCGGGACGCAGGCAAAGTCCACACCTTTCAATGCGTACAGGCTGGAAGCCGAGTCCACAACGATCTTGGTTTTCATAGCAATTCTCCCTATCTTACAAGCGGACGTCTGCCGCGTTTTTCTCTGGTTGTAAAAACACTATATCAGTTTTTCAAAAACCTGTCAACAGATTTCAAAAATTATTTAAAAAGTTTTTGTTTTCCCGTTGACCCTCATTTTAAAATGCGCTATACTGACAGCATGAAACAGGAATTGAACCGCCGCGTTGCGGCCTGTGCCGCAGGCTTTGCCCTGCCCCGGTACAGTGACCTGCCCCAGGTGGGGCTGTATCTGGACCAGACCGTCCAGTTCATCAACGGCTATTTCCGGGATTTCCCCGGGGTGGAGCTCACCCCCTCCATGGTGAGCAACTATGTGAAGAAAGGCATCATCAGTCACCCCGTCAAAAAGAAGTATACCCGGGAGCAGCTTGCTTCTCTCATGTATATTGCGGTTTCCAAGACCGTGCTCTCGATGGAAAACATCGACGCGCTGTTCCAGATGCAGCGCGCGCACTGCACCGCCGAGGAAGCCTACAACTACTTCTGCGACGAGATGGAAAACTGCCTGCCCTTTGTGTTCGGGGCGCGCAACACCATCCGGGACCTCGCTGTGGATGCCACCACCGAGAAATGGCTCCTCCGCAGCACCATTCTGGCCGCTGCCAACAAAATGTATCTGGACTGCTTCTTTGCGGCCCAGCGGCAGGAAGAAGCTCTCTGGCCGGATATTCTGGCAGACCTGACCTAAAAGGAGTTTTGCTCATGCGCGAATTGCAGATCGGGCGGGTATACCGCCACTTCAAAGGGGACTATTATCTGGTGGAGGGGGTCGCCAACGATTCCGAGACTGGGGCCCCGTTTGTCATTTACCGCAAGCTTTACGGCGACGGCGGGCTCTGGCTCCGCCCGCTGGAGATGTTTTTGAGCAAGGTGGATCAAGAAAAGTACCCGGATTGCCCGCAGGAGTACCGTTTTGAGTTGCAGGAGATTCCCAGCAAAGCGGGACACTAAAAAATCAAACGCACTCGTGTGATGGAGTGATTCTCCCACACGAGTGCGTTTTCCGTTTTTTCTATTTTCTTACAGGTCGCAGGCAATCCTCTCAGACGGCCACGCGGCCCTCAGCCCTGCCCGAAGAAATGAAATGCTCGTAATATTTCACGTTGTCGTCACCGAACATAGCAACCAAATCAGGGTTATTCGCTTTATAGGCATTCAGATTGAACTCTGCGCTTCCCTGCCGGCCCTCTTTCATGCCCTGCGTTACAAAATGCTCAAACAGCGCTTTCTGGTTTGCGCCAAACTGCGTCGCCAAATCCGGGTTACAATTGAGGTAGTCCTGATAGTTGTACACTGCCTGATACTGTGCCAACTGCTGGACAAATGGCGGGTTTTGCAGAGACATATCGCGATACTTGGAATCAACATTCGTCAAGGTCTCTGTTGTTCCATCTATATAAGTAAGTACCACTTTATCTACTTGTAAATAATCAACTACTCTGCTATACCAAGCAATATCCGGAAATTCTGCAACATCATAATCAAACATTGCATTAACGATTTCATCTTCGCTCAGATAAACACATTCATTCGAGCTATTTCCGCTCGGACAAACGAAAAAGTTATCATACTCATCTTGAAAAACCCAACAAACATCATCACCAATAGCAATTTTATAAGGAGCTCTTTTATAATGACGAAACGGGCTATCCTCTGATGCATCATATTGAGTCTCTAGCGGATACTCCGAACTTCTTTGCAACGAAAACGTCGTGAGCGGCCCTATCTCCGTCAATTTTTTAGTCGCGCCCAATACATCATCTGAAATCCTATCTCCAACACGATTGTAAGCCGTAATGTACCAGTCCGCGTACTTGATGGTTTTCGCAGAATTCACGCGAAAACATATTTTAGGGGCGTACACACGATTGCTGTTCCAAGTTGCATATAGAGACATCAGTTCGATACTTGGTTTTCCCGCCGCAAATGCAGAAAAGCACAAGCACGTTGCCAAAAGAGCAAATGTACAGAGAATCGCCGCAAATTTCTTTTTCATGCAAAACACCTCCAAATAATAAAATTGCCAAGCTATCCCAAGCTCATTATACTTTGTCTTTGTGCATTTTGCAAGCAAAAAGGCACCCGCCGTCGTGAAACGGTGGGTGCCTTTTGTCTAATTGATTGGATTTAGGTGTCCTGCAGCTCGCCACGGGAAGCGGCTTTCAGGTAAGCGAAGATGAAGCCGTCGAGGTCGCCGTCCATCACGGCATCGACGTTGCCGGTCTCGTAGTTGGTGCGGTGATCCTTGACCATGGTATAGGGCATGAAGACATAGCTGCGGATCTGGTGGCCCCAGGCGCTCTCATTCTGGACGCCCTTGATGTCCTCGAT
>OJSD01003933.1_pt1 | contig 11281 bp, 8 predicted proteins | sample 1599391 | NCBI WGS metagenome assembly OJSD01 (sample SAMN04168656, study PRJEB22393) | human gut metagenome | biome: human gut microbiome; feature: stool | host: Homo sapiens | collected 2014-03-17 | reverse complement strand
GTAGGGAAAGAGTGTAGATCTCGGTGGTCGCCGTATCATTAAAAAAAAAAAAGTCCCGCAATACAACGGTCCGCCGCGCGCTCAAGCTGCTTATGCCCATATGCATAGCCAATGATTCTGCCCGTTTCATCCTCGCAGACAATCCACGGATATTCTGCCGTGATCGCCCGGATGCGCCCCTCAAATTCTTCCAGGGACGGCAGCTCCGTCTCAAACGTGATCGGCGTGTCCATATATTGTGCATAAATTTCCAATATCGCAGGTGCATCGGCGATAGCGGCCAGACGCAGGCGGCAGGATGTATGGTCCATAAACTGGTTCCTCCCTATCATTTTCGGTCATTTTTCCTTTACAGGCAACTATATATGAATCTTCCCGTTTCGTCAACTATTCGCAACCGGATTCATGCCTGCCCGTGAACCCCTCAATCCACCAGCTCATTCTGATGCCTCGACAAATGCTCATACGGCAGAATCAGCCGCCCCCGGTACAGCCCGCAGCCGTCATTGACAAGGTCGTTGTTGATTGCCGTAAACATATTGACATCCACTTCAGCTAAATTGAGCGATACCAGGCGCTGGCAGCGTTCATATGCCTCATCAAAATAAACGCACGCGCCCTCCGGAATCTCATCCCGTCTGGCCCGCTCGCCCTCCTGGCGCTTTTCGTAGCTTAAATGATTGGCCACGCCAATCTCCGCGATATCGTCCATGTGCTTCGTGCGAAGCTGTACCTCCACATAGCTTCTGGAACAATTATCGTAAAACGTAATATGCAGAGACTGGTAATCATCCGAACTATTTCCGCAGACATAATCACGGTAGTACGGCCTTACCTCCTCATCCATCAACGGGGAGGTACTCTCCTTCACCCCGTAAGCCGGTTCCGCCGTAAACCCGCGTTCCTCCAGAAATCCCGGAAGTTCATTCGCAATCTGGTAGAGGTACCGGATATCTGCCTCCTGCTGCGATTCCCCCGGTTTCAGGTAACACTTCGGCAGTGAAATCACGATCCGGTACGCGATCAGGTCGCGGAAACAGCTCAATCTCTGCTTCAAATCGGAGATCGACGGAAATGTCTTATGTTCCGTGTAACAATCATAGATATACTCGACGATATATCCATTAAATTTCGCCTCCGAGCGGATCAGCGACTTGATTCTTCCCTTAAAGTTAAATGCCAGAAGCGGATATTCCTTTGCCATATGAATATAAAATTCCCGGATCTTCTGTGACTGGGTCGTCAGGAAATCATTGTGTTCCAAAAGTTCCCGGATCTGAATCAGGAAATTTGCATGTATCAGGTCTATCTCATTGTTTGTCTGTTTTGCCTCCGCTTTCAAATCCCGGCTGTAATTCTTTAAAATCTTAAACATCGTATCGCCGGAATACAGATAATCGTTTAAGGTCACCATGGTCCTCACCTCCTTGCTGCAGCAAAAAGGGGACGGTGCATAGGATAACAATGCCCCAGATGCACCAGCCCCCTCATTTATAAAATAGAGCTATTTATTTTCCGTAAACCTTCTTGATCCGCTCCATTGCCTCTTTTGTATTCGCAGTCGTACCAAATGCAGTCAGACGGAAGAATCCTTCTCCATTCTTACCAAATCCGCTGCCCGGTGTGCCGACCACATTTGCCTTGGCAAGCAGATCGTCGAAAAACTCCCAGGATTTCATGCCGTTCGGGCACTGCATCCAGATGTACGGTGAATTTTCGCCGCCGATGTGCCAGATGCCAAGCTCTTTTAAGGTCTCGGTCATGATCTTCGCATTGGTGCGGTATACGTCCAGGTGCTCGCGGCACTGTGCCATGCCCTCCGGTGAAAGAGCTGCCTCTGCGGCGCGCTGTACCGGGTAGGAAACGCCGTTAAACTTGGTTGTCTGGCGGCGCAGCCACATCTTGCGGATGGAAGAACCACCGCGCTCTAATTCAGACGGAACCACGGTATAGCCACAGCGGGTTCCGGTAAAGCTTGCCAGCTTCGAAAGGGAGCAGAACTCGATCGCGCAGGTCTTGGCGCCCTCAATCTCAAAAATACTTCTCGGAAGCGCCGGATCTGCTACGAAGGACTCATACGCCGCATCAAATAAAAGAATCGCATCCTGCTCGTTCGCATAGTCAACCCACTCTTTTAACTGCTCACGGTTGTACACACCGCCAGTCGGGTTGTTCGGGGAGCAGAGATAAATAATATCCGCTTTCTGTCCCTTCGGAGGCATCGGAAGAAAGCCATTTTCCACATTAGCATCCATAAATACGATCTTTCTGCCTGCCATCACGTTCGTATCCATGTAAACCGGGTATACCGGATCCGGGATCAGGACCGTGTTGTCCGCATCAAAGAGATCGAGGATATTTCCGACATCACTCTTCGCGCCGTCGCTGATGAATATATCCTCCGCCGCCACCTCAACCTGGAAGGACGCATAATACTTCTGAACTGCTACGCGCAGAAAATCATATCCCTGCTCCGGACCATATCCATGAAACGTAGCCGCCTTGCCCTGCTCCATAGCTGCTTTTGCAAATGCGTCAGCTGCTTTCTGGCAGATCGGAAGGGTTACGTCACCGATACCCATTTTGATTACTTTTGCCTCTGGATGGGCTTTGGTGTATTCATCTACTTTTTTAGCAATGGTAGAAAACAGATAGCTTTCTTCCAGATTTTTATAGTTTTCGTTGATCTTCATACTTTATTTTCTCCATATTTTAAGAATTTTTTTCCTTTACCTCCAGAGCCGCTTTCACAAACTCCCGGAAGATCGGATGTGCGCGGTTCGGGCGGCTCTTGAACTCCGGATGGTACTGAACTCCCAGATAGAACGGATGTCCCGGAATCTCCATCGCCTCTACCAGCGTACCGTCCGGAGACTGTCCGGAAAAGATAGCGCCATGCTCCATATAAACTTCCCGGAACTTGTTGTTAAATTCATAACGATGGCGATGTCTCTCTTCGATCAGACCTTTTCCATACGCTTTCATCATCAGCGTATCCGGACTGATGCGGCACGGATATGCACCCAGACGCATCGTTCCGCCCATGTCAGCCAGATCCATCTGCTCTTCCATCAGGGCAATGACCGGATGCTTGCTGTCCGGCGCAAACTCGGTTGAGTTCGCATCCTCATAGCCTAACACGCCTCTGGCAAATGCGATCGCCGCGATCTGCATACCAAGGCAGATGCCAAAGTACGGGATATTGTTTCTTCTCGCATAATCAGCTGCCGCAATCATGCCCTCGATGCCTCGGATGCCGAAGCCGCCCGGCACGATGATACCGGTTGAACCGCCCAGGATTTCCGGTGCCGTCTCCGGGGTGATCGTCTCACTATCCACCCAGTTGATCTCCACCTGCGCGCCATTTTCCCATCCGGCATGGTGCAGGGATTCTACGATCGACAGATAGGAGTCGTGCAGTTTGACGTACTTGCCGACCAGGGAAATCTTGACCGTCTTGCTGCTGTTCTTGATGCGGTCCAGCATATGTTTCCACTCCGTCAGATCGCACTCCTGCGGCGCTTTCTCGATGCCCAGCTCGCGAAGCACGATCTTGGCAAGTCCTGCTTCCTCCAGCATGATCGGCGCCTCGTAGAGAACCGGAAGGGTCAGGTTCTCGATGACGCAGTCCTCTTTGACGTTGCAGAACAGTGCGATCTTGCGGAAAATGGACGGATCGTCCACCGGACGGTCACAGCGCGCCACGATGATATCCGGCATGATGCCGAAGGACTGCAGCTGTTTGACTGAATGCTGGGTCGGTTTGGATTTATGCTCGCCGGAAGATTCCAGATACGGAATCAGGGTTACATGGATGAAGAGGCAGTTGCTGCGTCCCGCCTCGCAGGACACCTGGCGGATGGCTTCCAGGAACGGCTGTGACTCAATATCGCCGGTTGTTCCGCCGATCTCTGTGATAACGATGTCCGCATCGGTCTTTTCCTGCACGGAATAGATAAATGATTTTATCTCATTTGTGATATGTGGAATCACCTGTACCGTCTCGCCCAGATATTCGCCGCGGCGCTCTTTATTTAACACATTCCAGTAGACCTTACCGGTCGTCAGGTTGGAATACCGGTTTAAATCTTCATCAATAAAACGCTCATAATGTCCCAGATCCAGATCCGTCTCCGCACCGTCGTTTGTTACGAATACTTCGCCGTGCTGATACGGGCTCATGGTTCCCGGATCGACGTTGATATACGGATCCAGCTTCTGCGCTGCTACCTTAAATCCCCGTGCCTTCAAAAGACGTCCCAGAGACGCTGCTGTAATACCTTTCCCCAATCCCGATACAACACCGCCTGTCACAAAAATAAATTTTGCCATCTGCTTTTCCTCCTCTTCCTTTCTTTAAAATATTAATCCACTTTTTCCGTCATATATGATTCTGTCAAATTTTGCCTTCGCAAAAGATTTCAGCCTGCACGGATTCCGCAACCCTCAAAACGCAGAATCCATGCAGACCATCGTTCTTTTTAGTCGTTCTCATGCTCCTGAAGCACATAACCCGGAATCTGGATTTCTTCCGGTTTTTCCATCTGGCTCAGCTCTTTTCTAGCCGCTGCACCATGTGCAATGTGCGCGATATCTACCAGTTCAACGTTGTCCTCGTTGTACTGGCTTTCCAGTGTCAGCGCCAGGACAGCCGCGGTATCAAGCGATGTCAGGCACGGAATACCAAGCTCGACTGCCTTTCTTCTCAGGCGGACACTGTCGCGTCCCGGCTGGCGTCCCGTCTTGGAAGTGGAAATTACATAGCTGATCTTTCCTTCTTCCAGCAGGGAAATGGTCGTCTTCTCGCCCTCTTTGGCTTCCTTCGGCTTCTTGACTAACGTTGAAGAAATGCCGACGCTGTTTAACCGGCTTGCAGTACCGGAGGTCGCGTAGATGTGGAATCCCATCGCCACGTACTCTTTGACCAGTTCGCGCAGGTCGCTCTTATCGGTATCGCGGACACTGATTAAGACGCCGCCCTCGCGCTTCATCGTATATCCGGCTGCTACCAGGCCTTTGAACAGCGCTTCCTCCATCGTCCGGGCGATACCCAGTACCTCGCCGGTCGATTTCATTTCCGGTCCGAGCTGTGTATCTACGTTGGACAGCTTCTCAAAGGAGAATACCGGAACCTTGACTGCGTAGTACGGAGAGCACGGATACAGGCCTGTCTCGTAGCCCATGTCAGCCAGCTTCTCGCCCATCATGATGCGGGTTGCCAGATCGACCATCGGCACGCCGGTTACCTTGCTGATGTACGGCACGGTACGGGACGAACGCGGGTTGACCTCGATGATATAGATCGTATCCTCATGCAGGACATACTGGATATTGATCAGACCTTTCGTATTCATGGACAACGCCAGACGGATGGAATAGTCCACCAGACGGTCTTTCTGGCTCTCGGTCAGCATAAACGCCGGATATACCGCGATGGAGTCTCCGGAATGAACACCCGCACGCTCGATGTGCTCCATGATACCCGGAATCAGAACCGTTTCGCCGTCGCAGATCGCGTCAACCTCCAGCTCGGTACCCATCAGGTATTTATCAATCAGGATCGCATTCTCAATCTTGTGTGAGAGAATAATCTTCATATACTCATGAATATCGGCGTCGTTGTACGCGATAATCATGTTTTGTCCGCCTAATACATAGCTCGGACGCATCAGAACCGGATAGCCCAGATGATTTGCCGCCTGGATTGCCTCATCCTCAGTGTAAACGGTCTGACCCGCTGCCTGTTTCATATTTAATTTTTTCAGCAGGGCTGCGAAACGTCCGCGATCCTCCGCCATATCGATGCTGTCTGCCGGAGTGCCGAGAACCGGAATATTGTTCTCTACAAGGCATTTTGTCAGACGGATCGCTGTCTGTCCACCAAAGGCCACAACTGCGCCGATCGGCTTCTCGATCCGGATAATATCCAGCACATCCTCCGGTGTCAGCGGCTCAAAATACAGACGGTCTGCTACGTTGAAGTCGGTGGAAACGGTCTCCGGGTTGTTATTTACGATGACAACCTCATAACCGGCTCTCTTTAACGACCATACGCAGTGAACAGAGGCGAAATCGAACTCGATACCCTGACCGATACGGATCGGACCGGAACCAAATACCATAACAACCGGTTTTCCGCTTGCATTCTCTTTAATAAATTCTTCTGCCTCATCTTCCTCGCCGAAGGTGCTGTAGAAGTAAGGGGTACTTGCCGTAAACTCAGCGCTGCAGGTATCAACCATGCGGTAGCATGCCGGAACATGTTTGATTTCCGAAAGCCCGGTCATCTCCTTGATGACTGCATCCGGGAATCCGTTCTGTTTGGCTTCCATATAAAGCGCATCGCTCAGAGTCTCAGACTGCATCCGGCGTTCCAGGGACAGGATATGCATCAGTTTATTTAAGAACCACTCGTCGATCTTGGTCAGCTCATGAATCTCGGCAACGGTCACGCCGCGCTTGAAGCTCTCATAGATTGCAAACAGACGCTCGTCATCCTGCGCCAGAATTTTTTTTCTCAGCTCTTCCACACTCATCGGCGCCAGTTTCTTCATGTTCAGGCTGTTCTGGGAGATCTCCGCGCCGCGGACTGCCTTCATGAGCGCCTGCTCAAAGTTGCGGCCGATCGCCATAACCTCGCCGGTTGCCTTCATCTGGGTACCCAGCTTCCGGCGTCCGTAAACGAATTTATCAAATGGCCATTTCGGGAATTTAACCGTTACATAGTCAAGTGCCGGCTCGAAGCATGCCATCGTCTCGCCGGTTACCTCGTTCGGGATCTCGTCCAGATGATAACCGATCGCAATCTTGGTTGCCACGCGGGCAATCGGATATCCGGTTGCTTTCGAAGCAAGGGCGGAAGAACGGGATACACGCGGGTTTACCTCGATAACGGCATATTCAAAGCTCTCCGGATTCAGCGCAAACTGGCAGTTGCAGCCGCCCTCGATACCCATCGCCTGGATAATATTCAGCGCTGCGGAACGAAGCATCTGGTATTCCTTATCCGCCAGCGTCACAGCCGGTGCGATAACAATGGAGTCGCCGGTGTGGACGCCGACCGGGTCAAAGTTTTCCATCGAGCAGACCGTAATCTCGTTGCCGATGGCATCGCGCATTACCTCAAACTCGATCTCCTTCCATCCGGAAATACATTTCTCAACCAGAATCTGATTGATCGGTGACAGGCGGATACCCGCCTCCGCGATGTTGTAAAGTTCTTCTTTATTTGCCGCAATACCGCCGCCGGTACCGCCCAGAGTAAAGGCCGGACGCACGATAACCGGGTAAGAAATAACCTCGGCAAAATCAAGCGCATCCTCGATGGTGGTGACAACCTTGGACGGAATGACCGGCTCACCGATAGCTTCCATCGTGTCTTTAAAGCACTGGCGGTCCTCCGCCTTATCGATGGTCTCCGGGGACGCGCCGAGAAGCGTTACATTGTGGCTCTTTAAGAAACCTTCTTTGGCAAGCTCCATGGACAGTGTCAGTCCGGTCTGTCCGCCCAGGGTGGACAGGATGCTGTCAGGCTTCTCTTTTTCAATGATTCTCTTGACAAATTCCAGGGTCAGCGGCTCGATGTATACGTGATCCGCAATGGCGCTGTCCGTCATGATGGTTGCCGGGTTGGAGTTTACTAAAACGACCTCCAGACCTTCCTCTTTTAAAGCCCGGCACGCCTGCGTTCCTGCATAGTCAAACTCTGCCGCCTGACCGATGACGATAGGACCGGAACCGATTACCATAACTTTTTTCAGGGATTTATTTAACGGCATGACGCGCCCTCCTTTTCCTTATAATCTCTCATCATCTGAATGAAACGCCCAAACAGCTCTTCCGTATCCTTCGGACCTGCACAAGCCTCTGGATGGAACTGGACGGTAAATGCCGGCATATCGTGGTAGGTGATGCCCTCGCAGGTGCCGTCGTTGACATTGATAAATGTCTCCTCCGCGCCCTCCGGCAGCGTATCGCGCAATACCTCATAGCCGTGGTTCTGGCTGCTGATGTAGACGCGTCCGGTCGTCAGATCCTTGACCGGCTGGTTCGCACCTCTGTGACCGAATTTCATCTTTCCAGTCTTCGCGCCCTTGGCAATCGCCAGCAGCTGGTGTCCCAGGCAGATGCCGAACATCGGTTTTCCAGCCTTCGTAATCTTTCGGATCTCCTCGATGATCTCCGGGTTGTCCTCTGGGTTGCCCGGACCGTTGGAAAGCATGATTCCGTCCGGATTCATCGCCAGAATCTCCTCCGCCGTCGTACCTGCCGGAAGGTCAGCCACGCGGCATCCGCGCCTGGTCAGCTCGCGGATGATATTTTCCTTTGCGCCGAAATCCCAGAGCACAATCTGGAACTCTTCTTTCTCATCCGCCGGTTTGATCTCACATTTCTTTGGTGTAACGGTTTCAACCGCCTTTGTAATGTGGAAGTTTTTCACTTCCTCCAGCTTTTTCGCATCATACGGCGGCTTCACCTCGGTCAGCCAGCCGTTCATCGAACCGGATTCACGAATGGTTTTTGCCAGCTTTCTCGTATCGATTCCATAGACGCCCGGAATGTTTCTTTCTTTAAAAAAGGTGTCAAGATCCCCACTGCATCTGAAGTTGGAAGGTTCCTGACACCACTCTTTTACGATATAGGCTGATAAATATACCTCTTCATTCTCGAAGTCCTGCGGAATCACTCCGTAGTTTCCGATTAACGGAAATGTCTGAACGACAATCTGTCCAAAATAGCTGGGATCTGTGATCGTCTCAAGGTATCCTGTCATACCGGTTGTGAATACGACTTCTCCGGTCACTTCACGTAAAGGAGCGCCAAAGCTTTTTCCCTCAAAATAGTCGCCGTTTTCCAACAGAAGATATACCGGTTTCTCCATCTGGTCACCATTCCTTTCTCTCTCGTACCCCGCCTGTGAATAGCTTCATGCAGGCAGTTTACTTTTTCATTCTCAATAGCCTCACATTTGAGCAAATCTGTTTTTCCTCAGATGCGTTTTTCACATCATTAGAGACATATTTTATAAATTGTCTGATTCTACAAAAAAGGCGTCCATGAGCAGAGCCCATGAACGCCTTTGTTCATTTTCTGAAAGATTATAGCATAGGTAGGTTCTATGCGTCAAGAGGTTTTTTATTCATTTTCGGATGGTTTATGCATGATTTATGCATTTTTATGCATTTAACATGTAGAATCTTGTCGGTTCTGGGTAAATAAAGCCCTTGTCTGATCCGCGTTATTTCCTTATAATAGGGATGAATGAAACTGACTTGGAGGTATTTTCATGGATAAAATTACAAGCTTCACCATTGACCATCTGAAACTGCTCCCTGGCGTCTATGTGTCCCGCAAGGATCGCGTGGACGATCAGGTCATCACCACCTTTGATATCCGCATGACACGCCCCAACTATGAGCCAGTCATGAATACGGCGGAGGTTCACACCATCGAGCACCTGGCTGCCACCTGGCTGCGAAATAACGAGGAGTGGAAAGACCGCGTCCTCTACTTCGGACCGATGGGCTGCCGCACCGGCTTTTACCTGCTTCTCGCAGGCGACCTGACATCCGAGGAGATCGTGCCGCTGATGAAAGGGCTCTTTACTTTCATGCGCGACTACAAAGACGCGGTTCCGGGTGCTTGTGCAAAAGATTGCGGCAACTACCTCGATATGAACCTGCCGATGGCAAACTGGCTGGCTGACCGCTTTCTGCGCGAAGTCTTAGATGGAATTGGTCCGGAGAGACTGGTTTATCCGGAATAAAAGACAAGAATAGCAGGCGGTATGCTTTGAAACACAAACCCCCCAGATGCTGCAGCATCTGAGGGGTTTTATTCTATTATTTTCTATTTTCCCTATTTTCTTGCATCGGCAGCCGCTGCATGTCCGGATAATCCTTCTCCATGCGCCATACGCGATACAAGCGGTGCGATCCGCGCGGATGCCTCCGGGGTCATGCTCTGGTGGGTACAGGTCTTTAAGAATGTACCAACCCAGACGCCGCCGGTATAACGTGCCGCCCGAAGAGTCGGAAGTGTGTGGTTGGTTCCGGAAGCATAATCACCAAATACCTCCGCCGTATTCTGACCGATAAACAGGGAACCGTAATTAACCAGCTTCGGAATCAGTGCATCCGGATCTTCCACGTTGATCTCCAGATGCTCCGGTGCGTACTCATTCGCATACTGAACTGCCTCGTCCAGGCTGTCTACCACGCCGATCTCTCCAAACGTATCCCAGGACTGTCTCGCAATCTTTGCCGTATCCAGAATCTTCAGCTCTTCCTCTACCGCCTCAATCACGCTCTTTCCAAATGCCTCATCGGTTGTCAGAAGAATGCCTTTCGCATTGACATCATGCTCGGACTGTGCCAGCAGATCTGCCGCTACCACCTTCGCGCTCGCTTTTCCGTCCGCGATTACCAGGACCTCGCTCGGCCCGGCTACAAAGTCGATGCCGACCTGCCCGTAGCACTGACGTTTCGCCTCGGTTACGAAGCGGTTACCCGGCCCTACAATAATATCCACCGGCTTGATGCTCTCAGTTCCATAGGAAAATGCTGCGATCGCCTGTGCACCGCCCAGTGCGTAGATCTCATCCACGCCAGCCAGATCCATCGCTACCAGCGTCTTGGCATTGATATGACCCGTTCCCCGCACTACCGGAGAGCAGGCGGTGATACGTTTTACACCCGCTGCCTTCGCCGGAGTCGCTAACATCAGCGCCGTCGAATACAGCGGATAATTGCCGCCCGGCACATAACAGCAGCAGGACTCCACCGGAATGATGCGGTGTCCTAAAAAGACTCCCGGCTCCGGGCTGAAATTGTCAAGCGGTTTCACGGTCTGTCTCTGCGCGTTCGCAAATGCCTCGATATTGTGATGCGCCGCTTTCAGATCCGCCAGCTCCTGCTCGCCCAGCTCCTTATAAGCCGCATCAATCTCCTCCCGGCTGACCCGCAGCGATTCACGGGTACATCCGTCAAACTTCTCATTGTACTCCCTCAGTGCCGCGTCCCCGCGCCCCCGGACCTCACCAATAATCCCCGCCACGGTCTCCCGCAGATTCCGGTTATCTTCCTCGCTTCGAACCTGTGCTTCTTTTATAATCTTGATCATACGTTCTGCCTCTCTGTATAAGTTTTACCATTTTTTCCAAGTATACCACAAGTCTTTTTATTTTGCGATACAAAATAAACCTATCCAACACATCTGAAACCAGAACGTTACTGTACACGGGTAGGCACTTTTGGAACCGAAAGTGCCGTAAGAAAACGTG
>OJSD01003923.1_pt1 | contig 11305 bp, 8 predicted proteins | sample 1599391 | NCBI WGS metagenome assembly OJSD01 (sample SAMN04168656, study PRJEB22393) | human gut metagenome | biome: human gut microbiome; feature: stool | host: Homo sapiens | collected 2014-03-17 | reverse complement strand
TGCACTCTCCTTTTTACTTTTTGAAATATTTTTCTCGAAATCCTAACTGCATTACCAGGTCATTATACTTCGGATATGGAAAAGTATCGCAAGTTGGGAAAATAGGGCAGGAAGAGGCGGGAATTTATGATGCGTAATGCAGGGAAACTTACATGCAGGGAAACTTAAGATTTCCTTCCTTGCTATCGAGAGGGTGAAATGTTATACTGATACAAGCTGTTTTGTGATTTTACAAATATGTATGTTCGGAATTTTTCCATGTAGGATACGATGCAGGGAAAGATTCCCAAAAACAGATGAATAAGAAGAGGAGAATGATGGATGGAACAGACAATCATGGAAAGAGAGCAGGAGAGTGTTTCTGCATCCGTTTCAGCAGATCAGACCTTCAGGAAAAAAGCAGGAAACGTTTTTGGGGGAATTGTGTCGGTGTATCTGTTTGTGGTGTTTGGAGCATTTCCACTGTACTTTCATAACTATTATTATGATATTTTGGTGGCGAAGTATCAGTTTTACTGGATCAGCACCGTTGCGATGCTGGCGGCATGCCTGATAGCGGCGATTATTTTTGCGGTAAAGGATATGAAGCAGTTTGAAGGCACGCATGTACGGCACTTTTTTGCTTCATTTCGACCGTCGGAATTGAAAAAACAGCCATTTGTGTATAAAGCACTGGTGCTATTTTGGGTGCTGGCGCTGATATCGACGGTACTGTCAGACTATGTGTATGAATCTTTTTGGGGAAATGAAGGACGATATAGTGGTTTCTTTCTGATTAGCTTATATGTGATTGGAACGATTGTGATCAGCAAGTATGGACGGATGAGGAAGTGGTATCTGGATATTTTTCTGGCATCATCGATTCTGGTCTGCCTGTTCGGAATTACGGACTATTTCCAGATGGATTTTCTGGGATGGAAGAAGGGCGTGAGCAGTGAGCAGGGAAATGTGTTTGTATCGACCTTGGGAAATATCAATACGTATACAGCATTTGTGGCTCTTACGATGGCTGTTTCCTGTGGCTGCTTTGTGACGGAAAAGAATGTGGGACGCCGTATCTGGTACTATCTGGTAACGGCACTGGCTTTTTTTGCCCTGATCACCGGTCAGAGTGATAATGCTTATTTGTCATTAGGAATGCTGTTTGCGGTGATGCCTTTGTTCTTATTTACAACATGGCAGGGAATCTCGGATTATGGTATTTTAGCGGCTACCTTTATGACGGTAATTAAGATCGTTGATACGATTAATAAAGTATATGCGGATCAGGTCATTGGCCTGGGCGGTGTATTCGGTTTTTTGGTGCGCTATCGTTATATGGAAGGAATTGTTGTTGTATGCTGGATTTTGGCAGGGCTCCTCTATCTGTGGAAACGAAAAATGCAGAAGACAGACCCAGAGAAGAAAGCGGGACGGTGGATCCGGCGTGGATGGTGCGTTGTCCTTATCCTGGCTTGTCTGATTGTATTGTTTGTTCTTTATGATGCAAATCTTGGAGGGCACACAGAACGCTACAGTGCGCTATCCCAATATCTTGTTTTTAATGATAGATGGGGAACTTCGAGAGGATATTGCTGGAGAATTGGCTGGCAGTCTTACCGTGTACAGTCGTTCCTTCATCAGCTGTTTGGATTTGGACCGGATACCTATGGAATTCTGACATGGGATTTCAGGCAGGAATCGTTGGATAACTATGGAGTTTTCTTTGAGAGCGCCCACAACGAATATTTCCAGTACCTCGTCACAATGGGACCGTTTGCGCTTGCATCCTATCTTGCGTTTCTGGGCGGCGCCTGCGTGCGGATGTGCAGAAAATGGAAAGAGTGCGCCTGGATCCTGGCGCCTGTTCTGGCGGTGCTCTGCTATGGAGCACAGGCAGTTGTTAATATCAACCTCCCGATCGCGACGCCGATTATGTGGGCGATGCTGGCGATTGGGCTTGCACTCACAAGAGAGAAAGCAGAACAGGCAGAATAGCTCAAATAGACAGCAAATCCGGGCAGATTCGGCGGAAAAGCCGAAATGACGAACTTTGTCGATTTAGAATTTAAAGTAATGTGTGTACAGTAACCCGTGTCGAAATTTGCGATCGATAGACTCTTTTATTTTTCTTAAAATCGGTTTATAAATAATATGAAACGAAAAAACGATAGGATCGCCTGGCAGAGCTGCGTTATGCAGTGTGGTCATCTGAATGGAAGAACAGGCAGTCAAAAGGAGGAGAGTTTATGGATGAAGCTAAAAAATTGATCGTTTTAGAGCAGGAAAATGAAGAATTAAAGCGTGAGCTGAGGGAGTTATTTAAAACTCTGGATCAGATGAATCAAAGCTTAAACCGGATGATTGACCACTACATACTCTGTAAGACGGAGAAGGCGGGATAAGCGGAGAGCCTGGATAAGATGGAAAAGAAGAGGCTCATTTATACCAGATGGAGCAGGTGAAAAATCAAATCAAAAATTAAATAGTAGATCGAATATGAAAGCCGCATGATTCAGAAGGTATGTTATCAAACCAGAATGAATCATGCGGCATTTTTTATCTACTCTGTGTAATATGTAGTCGGCGCGTCAATTCCCAGATTAAATCATGCATCCAGGAGACAGTCTGCTCCAGCTGCTCGTTTTTCTCTCTTAGAGCCAATACTTCCTGATAGAGCGTTTCCTTGTCAGAATCTTTTGAAATATCCGGATGGATCTTCGAGGAAGTGGAAGACGATTTTGTTTTACCCGGTGCTGCAGAATGATCGGTCATCAATTTGGTGTTATCGGGTGCTGCATTTTGATCCGACGATTTTGCATCATCCAGTGATTTGCTCTGGTCGGATGGCTTTGTCTGCCCTGGTGCCTTAGCCTTGTTCGCCGGTTTGGCTTTAGAATCCAAATGGTTCGCCGCATTAATCATGTGTCTGGAAATCAGGATCTGCCGCTGTGGATAGTCTAAGTCCATGAAATCCTGATATGGAATGGGAAGAGGAGTCATGGCGATTGAGCAATGCGGACACACCGCATTGGCAACGAGCTGAAAGAATCCATAATGTCCACAGGTTGGACAGCAATAAACATTTAAACCACGCATAGAGTTGCCTCCGTAGAAGTAAGAGTTGAGTCATTGGGAGAAAAATGAAAACATCCCCCTTATTATAATACGTTTTAATCGGGAACATTATAACTGGTTTTTAGAAAAAAATTTAAAAATTTCCAAAAAAATTTTTAAAACGATAAAAAAAGACATCTTTCAGAAAAAATACCGCGGTGTCACAAAAGTGTCCTGCGGTATTTGAACGGATGCAATATTATATTTTACTGGATGATTCCAGATGTGTCAACTGTCCAGACAGTATCATTGCTGTCTTTGATATCCTTGAACCCTTTTCCGAGTTCCGGACGGGAAGCGGAAGAGGAGGAAGAAGTTGCTTTCTGGATGGTGCCGCTGGTGTTTACCAGGTAGCGTTTTTCACCGGTGGAAACCGGCTCATAGCGGAGCTCCGGATCCGCCTTCTTTAAAAGACCGTTTACATAAACCTGGTTATCGCGCTCGCCATGGTAGCCCTGTCCTTTGAGGGAACCTTTGGTCTGGAAATACCAGATCTGGTTTTCTTCTAAATCATCATTGTAAATAGTCTGCTTGCCGGTACGCATCACGCCGTCGTCGCCGAAGTAGTAGGAGGCGAAGCTGCCATCCGCCTGTTTCAGGCTCTGAAGCCCGGTCTGCATTTCACCGCGCTCGTTGAAGCAGTAGCGCTCGGAATTGATGGTGAAAATAGCAAGATCCTTCTCGGCAAAGTAAGCGGTTCCGTTTTTAAAGAAGAAGGAAAATGGCTCTTCTTCTTCGCTGATGCCCGGTGCCCCTTCAATGGTGTACCAGCCGCTTGCCCGGCGTCCGCCATTTTCCGGATCGTAATAGCGGAAATCGTTTAAGCTGACAGTGTCTGTGGCAGAGTTGTCCGCTGTTGCTGCTTCGTTTGAAGGTGTGCTGGAGCTTACAAAGCCAGCTTCCGCGACATTGATCCAGCCTGTCTGCATCTGGCCGTCGATGAAGGTGTAGTAGCCATTGTCGATTTTGCGGTCCATCTGGTTTACGATCAAGCGTCCTTCGGTGTCAAAATAGCACCAGATATCTTCATCGTCGGTGTCTTTCGTGATGGTTTCCAGCAGAATCCATCCGGTTTTTCTGGCGCCGTCATCCTCCTCGCCGAGGTAGTAGGTCTGTCCGTCCAGCTCCAGAAGCCCGGTCTGCATCAGTCCGTCCTCGTCGAAATAGTAGGTTTTTCCGTTGATGCTCATCCATTTGGCAGTTACAATCTTGCCGTCCTTGCCAAAATAGAGCCAGGAGCCGCCGTCCGGAGAATCCGGACTGTCGTAGCTGATCTCATTTTCAGCCGAAACCCATTGGTTCTTTGCCATGTGCCCCTCATCGTTGACGAAATAGTCATCGACTCTCTGATTGGTAGCAATCTCGCCTTCCTCATCGAGATAAAACCAGTCGCCATTCCGCTTTTTCCATGTGTTTGTCTCTTTATAGCCGTCCTCATCGTAGTAATAAAGACGACCATCTTCCTCTGTCCAGCCGCTCTGAGCCGCCAGAACTCTGTAAGTTCCCGTATTTGTCATTATAGGTGCAGCAGCCGCGAACAAAGCCGCAGCGGATAAAACAGCTAAAGTTTTAGTTTGCTTACGCATGGTATAATCTCTCCTTTTTGAAAATGCGAAAATCCATCGCTGCATTACGGGGCTTATTATACGGGGATTATGCGTAAAAAGATAGTGTGCGTTGCTGGAAAGGGTGGAGAGATGTGGAAAAAGGTTACTGTACACGGGTAGGCACTTTTGGAACCGAAAGTGCCGTAAGAAAACGTGGTGGCAGCAGGAATTTGCCGTATTTAAATGCGAAGCCACGGCAAATTCCGTTACTGGGCACGATGCGTGAACAGTAACGGAAAAAGGGGTGAACCAGCTGGAACACCCCTTTTTCTATATGAAAATATAATTTTTTATTTTACGTATTTCGAATTCGTCAGGAACTCCAGCGTCAGCGTTCCTGCCAGCCTCTCCAGCGTATCTATCACATACTGGTTAATACTCTGTGATTTTTCCCGCGCGATCTGGTAGTCCATCGCGGAATTATAATAGTTGTCTCCATCGACCGTATATCCGTCGAATCCCGCGCAGGCGGCGTGGTGGACGCTTGTTTTGGTCAGGACGTTCAGCAGCATGACAAAGGAATTATCGATGATCTCTGCATTCTGGTCGATCAGGGAATTATAGTTTAAGGTGTAATCAAAATGTGTATCTTTGACATTTGTCACGTTTGAGGTCGCGATGACGCGCACCGGGCGTCCCTGGGCGTCGGCGTGCTCGAGCAGGCGGTTGTTGAGCTGGACATACCGCCTGGAATTGCTTAAGAACGCATAATCGATTGGAATTCCCTCCGGGATAAAATTGACGGAGATTGTGATCGGATTGTGCGCCTTAATATAGGAAAGAATTGTCTCCTTTTCCAGTTCCAGATTCTTTCCCGGACCGAGCAGCAGAAGCGGGCGCTCGCTCCAGGAAGCACTCAATGCCTGAATATCGGCTTCGTCATTGCATTCTGTGCTCTGATACCTGCGGTACAGTGTTTCAATGTAATCTTTGTCGTAGAGCAGTTTTTTCTCCGGCTCAATCGCATCCAGAATCGTATTGATGGATTTAAGCGACAGGGTGTGCTTATCCATCAGGAAGCGGACGTAGTTCGGATGGCAGTTGTTGGAGGCGGAAATATAGAAGAACAGGTTGTATCCCCATGGGCTCTTGCGGAAGAACGGCATGATGCTGATGTCGATCGCCTCGAGCATCTGACTGACATTGAAATTGCGTCCGAATACGGTGTTCATGTACATGGAAATGAGTTCGATCGGAAGATTTCCGGCGCTTTTTCCCATGCCGTACAGGGTGGCATCAACTAAAACGGTGCGGTCTGCCGGTTCGCGTAAGACTTCCATGCTGTTTGAGTATGCGAGCTGGAAGTTATTGTGGGAGTGGTAGCCGATCGCGATCGATGGTTTTAAGTTGTAGTTTAAGAGCTGGAAATAGTGCAGCAGGTTATCCTGATGCAGCAGACCGTAGGTGTCTACAAGGGACATCGCATACGGTTCCAGATCGTTGACAAGGTCAACCAGATCCAGAAGCTCACGGTCGGAGTAACTGGTGATCGAAACCGCCTGTGCAAACACTTTGTAGCCCAGTTTTTTGACTTCGTGGCAGAACTGGATCGCCTCATGCATCACATGTTTTTTGAAAATGACGCGAATGCCGTCGATGTAGGACTCTGAACAAGGGCTTAAATTAGAAATATCGCAGGTTCCGTAGTCGATCATGGCAACGATCATCGTATTTCCCTTGTCCAGCTTGCCGAAAATCTGATCGGCACACTGGGTTGTCGGCATGATCGTGCGGTTGCGGTCGAAAGTGCGGCGGTCATCCAGAAAACCAACTTCCAGAATGTCCACGCCCGCGCTGATCAGACGTTCAAAAATAGTAACAATATTGTCGTGACCGAACTCCCAGTCGTTGACGTAGCCGCCGTCGCGGAGAGTGCAGTCGAGTAATTTGACTTGTTTCATGATGTTTGTCCCCTTGTTATGTTTGTAATTTTAAAAATTGACTCCCAGAAACGCCCCGATATCATGCGTATCCTTTGCCGTATAAACCGGCGCATATTCCTGCCATGCCTCCGCGGTATCTGGTCCGAAGCCGTAGGTGACTGCCATAAAATCGACAGCTGCCTCTTTGGCACCTTTTCCGTCGGAAGAGGTATCACCGATAAGAACTGTCTCGGATGGAGACAACTCCAAAGCTTTTAAGCACTTGTGCAGAACGTCAGCCTTCGTCATTTTGCTGGCAAAATCGCTGCCGCAGATGGAGTCACAGAGTTCTGTGAAATGGTAATGTTCCAGCAGAGTCAGCGCATAATCTTCACGTTTCAGGGTGGCAACCCCGATCTTGCAGCCCTGTGTGCGGAGTGCGCGGATCAGGTCTTTGATACCGGCGTATGGCTCGGCTTTCAGCAGGTCGTGATCCTTGTACTGGGTGCGGAAAATCTCGGTTGCGTGGTTCGCGGCGTCCTCGTCCAGTCCATAGAGGCGGATGAGCGACAGCTTGACGGGCGGTCCGATAAAGGTGCGGAGTGTCGCCTCGTCGAGGGCAGGTTTTCCAAGTGCTTCTACCGTGTGTCGCACGCTCGCAAAGACGCCTTCGGATGTATCGAGCAGCGTGCCGTCGAGGTCGAAGATCACGCCGCGGTATGTTTTCTTATTCATAGGGTGCTAGTCCTCCTGTGTAAAATCGCCTGTACTGTTTCAAGGTCGGCGGGGGTGTCTACGGAAAGCGTATATCCGCAGATGGGAAGAAATAGGATCGTTTTCCCATATTCGAGGAAACGCAGCAAATCCACGCCCTCGATCTGTTCCAGAATGCCCGGTCTGCTCTGGCAGAAGAAATCAAGCGATTCCCGCGTATAAAGCCCGATACTCACAAATTTCCGGGAAGGTTTGTCAAGCGTCCCCTTGCGGAATGGAATTGGCGCACGGGAAATGTAAAGCCCTGTGCCGTCCGGGCGGCAGACCACTTTTATGTTGGATGGATCGGCTGTCTCGGCATCGTTCGGGATATCTGCCATGGCATTGATGAGAAATGGACGCTGTACATTCTCTTTTGAGGTAATAACAGTAAGCGCCTGCTCCATAAAATTTTGCAGAATCTCCGGTGTCAGAAGCGGTTCATCCCCGCCGATCATCGCATAAAAATCAAATTTTTGCGAAGAAGCAGACTTGGAATCTTCCAGAATCGTCACCGCCTCCTGAATGCGGGAGGTCGGATTCTGATGGGAATGGGAGGTGAAAACCGCCTCAAATCCATATGTCTGGCAAACAGCAGCAATCTCAGGGCTGTCGGTCGCAGCGTAAACGGCATCAAATACACCGCTGTCCCGCGCCGCTGCGAGAACCCGCACAACCATTGGAATCCCATCAATCTGTTTCAATGCCTTTCCCGGAAAGCGAACCGAATTAAGCCGCGCCGGAATCAGCGCGCAGACCTTTTTTTCCTGTGCTAATCGATTCATAAGACGTTCCTCTGTATGATAAAGCAGTTACATAAAGTAAAATGAATCGTAACGTAACGATTCAGGCATACCGATGTGAACCGGATGCTGACCTTTATTATAGAAAAGAAATAGGAGAAATACAAGACAGCATAAGAAAAATGTAAGGAGTTGGGAAAATGCCGTGTCGGCTATGAAAAAAGAAATATGTGTGGTATAATATGACCACTTGACAAGGTATTTTCAGGAGGAAATCAAAATGAAACAGAAACTTTCTAATTATATAGCAGAAAAGCTTCTCGCATCCGGCATCACGGATGTGTTTATGATCACGGGCGGCGGCGCGATGCATCTGGATGACGCGCTGGGGCATCAGGAAGGACTTCACTGCCTCTACAATCATCATGAGCAGGCATGTGCGATGGCAGCGGAGGCGTATGCCCGCATCCACAACAAGATTGCGGCAGTGTGCGTGACGACGGGACCTGGCGGCATCAATGCGATGAACGGCGTTGCGGGCGGATTCCTGGATTCAATCCCGATGTTTGTCATTTCCGGACAGGTGCGTTATGACACGACAGCGCGCAGCACGGGACTTCACCTGCGCGCGATGGGCGATCAGGAGTATGATATCACCAAATCGGTTGCCAATATGACAAAATACTGTGAGATGGTGATCGATCCGATGCGTATCCGCTTCTGTGTGGAAAAAGCCCTGTATCTGGCTTACAACGGTCGTCCGGGTCCTACCTGGCTGGATATTCCGCTGAATGTGCAGGCGGCAATGATCGAGACAGACGATCTGATCGGCTTTGATCCGGAGGATTATGAGGCGGGCGGAACCGGCTGGGCGGCAGAGAGCGCGTCCGAGATCCCGGAGGATACCGCCGGAAAAGGTGAATTTCGTGCAAAACTTCCGGCACGTGTGACGAAGGAGACGGCGCGTGCGATCATCGAGAAAGTCCGCACCTCCAAACGTCCGGTGATCAATGCCGGAAATGGTATCCGTATCGGCGCGGCGCACGATGTTTTCATGCGCGTGGTTGAAAAGCTGGGAATCCCGGTTGTGACCGGCGCGGACAGCATCGACTGTATCTATGACGAACACCCGCTGTACATCGGAAAAGGCGGCAACGTCGGCGATCGCCCGGGCAACTTCGCGATCCAGAACAGCGATCTGGTGCTGTCGCTCGGAAGCCGTCTGAGTTTCCGTCAGGTCGGTTACCGTTTTACTACCTGGGCGCGCGAGGCGTATGTGATTGTGAATGATATCGATGCCGAAGAGCTGAAAAAGCCGACCCTGCATGTGGACATGCCGGTTCACGCGGATGTGAAGGATCTTCTGACCGTGATGGACGAGGTTCTTTCGGAGGAAGGAAAAGCGGACGGCGCGGCTTCGATGACGCAGGAGTACAAGGACGCGCAGGCAGAGTGGCTGCGTATTTGCCAGGGCTGGAAGCATGATTATCCGGTGGTTCTGCCGAAGCACATGAACGGCGGCACGGAGACAGAGGCAAACGTATATGCATTTGCGTATGAGATGAGCCGTCGTTTAAATGAGAACCAGATCGTGGTTGTGGGGAATGGATCTGCAAATGTTGTGTGTGGACACGCAAATATTGTGAAAAAGGGACAGAGATTTATCTCGAACTCCGGCATCGCTTCGATGGGCTACGGACTTCCGGCATCGATCGGCGCGTGCGTGGCAGATCACAGCCAGGATATTATCCTGATCACCGGAGACGGCAGTATTCAGATGAATTTACAGGAGCTTGAGACAGTTGTCAGCCACCGGATGCCGATCAAGATTTTCATTATCAATAACGGCGGTTACCATTCCATCCGCCAGACCCAGAAGAATTTCTTCGGCGAGCCGCTCATCGGTATCGGCGTGGACAGCGGCGATCTTGGATTCCCGAGCATGGAAAAGCTGGCGTGGGCGTATGGATTCCCATATGTAGCGATTCATGGAAACAAGGAGCTGGGCGAGAAGGTAGAAGAAACGCTGGCGATGGACGGCCCGGTGATCTGCGAGGTATTTGTAACGCTGGATCAGAACTTTGAGCCAAAGTCCGCGGCGAAGAGACTGCCGGACGGAACGCTTGTATCTCCGCCTCTGGAGGATCTGTCCCCATTCCTTCCGGACGAGGAGATGGACCGTATCATGCTGATTCCGCGTATTAAAAAATAGTAAAGGAAACGATAGAATGAAGATAGTTGTCACAGGTGCCACCAGCTTTGTAGGTCTGGGGGCGGTGCGCGAGCTGTTACATCGCGGACATCAGGTATACGCCGTACTGCGGGAACATTCGACGAAAGCGGATCTGCTGCGGGAAAATGGAAAATTTCCGCAGGGACTCACGATTTTGGAGGAGGATCTGGGGAATCTCTCGAAACTGCCGGAACGGATTCCGGGCGGATGCGATGTGTTTCTCCATATGGGCTGGCGCGGTGCAGGGAGTGATTCACGGAAAAATGAGTCAGTCCAGGAGGAGAGCGTGCAGGACGCGCTGAATGCCGTCCGCGTGGCGAAAGTCCTCGGGTGCCGGCGGTTTCTCTTTACAGGTTCGCAGGCGGAGTATGGCGTCAAGAGCGAGCTGACAGACGAGGAGACGGTCTGCGAGCCGACCTCCCCGTATGGACGCGCGAAACTGGCAGTCCGGCAGCGGGCGGAAGTGCTCTGCCGGGAACTGGGACTGGATTATGGGCATGCACGGATTTTCAGCACGTATGGACCGGGCGATCACCCGTGGTCGCTTCTTTCCTCCTGTGTCCGGGTTTTCCGGGCAGGGGAGAAGATGACGATGACCGCCTGCACGCAGCTCTGGAACTTCATGTATATTGACGATGCAGGGCGCGCCCTGGCGGATCTGGCAGAATATGCGGGAAATCTCGCGGATCACGGATGTGTCTACAATCTGGGCGGTCCGATGGATGAGACAGGACCGCTGCGCGGGTTTGTCGAGACGGTCTATGAGCTGTGCGGCAGGCAGGGCAGCATGGAATTTGGCGTCTGCCCGCCGAATGCAGAGGGAATCGTCAATCTGATCCCTGATATCCGCAAGATGGAGCGGGTGGTTGGCTGGAAGCCACAGGTATATTTTGAAGAAGGAATGAAGAGAATTCTGGCTTTTCAGAAATGATTTTTCTGCCCTCTGTGCAGAGTGACGGGAGAGAATGGTAAATATTTGGACATATTTTATCAGTTTATGCCAAGTAAATA
>OJSD01003917.1_pt1 | contig 11317 bp, 10 predicted proteins | sample 1599391 | NCBI WGS metagenome assembly OJSD01 (sample SAMN04168656, study PRJEB22393) | human gut metagenome | biome: human gut microbiome; feature: stool | host: Homo sapiens | collected 2014-03-17 | reverse complement strand
TGCAAGTCTGACTTCCGCGCTGTCAAGGTCAAAGCCTGCGAAGCGGTGAAGAAGTCTGAAAAGCTCCTGCGCTTCACGCTGGATGACGGTACCGGCACGGACCGTCAGATTCTCTCCGGCATTCATAAGTTCTATGAGCCGGAGGAGCTGGTGGGCAAGACGCTGGTGGCCATTGTGAATCTGCCGCCCCGGAAGATGATGGGCTTTGAGAGCAACGGTATGCTCCTCTCCGCCATCCACACGGAGCAGGGTGAGGAAAAGCTGAACCTTATCATGGTGGATGACAAGATTCCGGCGGGCGCGAAACTGTGCTAAATCTTCAAGGGGGGATTTCATCCCCCCTTGAGATTCCCCCTCACCGGTGACGCGGCGTCACTGGTGTATGCGCCCCCGGCGCACAGGTCTTTGTGTTTTCGCCGCGCACAGGCCGCGGCGAAAATGCTTCAAAATATTTTACCGGCAGAAGACACTCGCACACTTGCGGGGCGCAAGGTTATCCATCATCAGGCGCGTGTCCTGATGACGGAGGATTTAAATTTACTTTTGCAGCGGTATCTAAGGCACATGGCACAAAGTATTTTTGTCAGGTGTACACCCTGCCAAAATGATGAAACTGACGCTGACACAGCGGAGAACAGGGGAAACCGGCGGGTTTCCCCTGAAATCCTTTTCAGAACACTTGGAATTGAGGTAGCAAATGCGGTTACAAAGCGCGATTTTTGATATGGACGGGACCCTGCTGGACTCCATGCCCACGTGGAGGGAGCTTGGCCCCGCCTTTTTGCGGGAGGCCGACATCCCCGCCACGCCGGAACAGGAGCAGATGCTCCGCACCATGACAGACCACGAGGTAATTCCCTATCTCCGGGAGGTCTGCGGCCTGCCGTGGTCGGAGCAGGAGATCATGGACAAGATCATCGCCCGGATGGAGGATTTTTACTCCACGGCGGTGCGGCCGAAGCCGGGACTGGAAAAATTCCTCTCCATTTTGAAAATGGAAGGCGTGTGGATGTACGTGGCCACCGCCACCCACCGCCGCCTGACGGAAAAAGCCCTGAAAACGGCGGGCATCGACCACTGTTTCCGGGGCATCGTCACCTCCGCCGACGCCGGAAGCCACAAGTCGGAAAGCGCCGAAATCTACGAGATGGCCCTGCGGCGGCTTCACTCCAACAAGCGGGACACCGTGGTTTTTGAAGACGCCCTCTACGCTGCCCGCACCGCCAAGGCGGCGGGCTTCCGAGTGGCCGGTGTCTATGACGTGACCGCGGAAAAGGATCAGGCGGAGCTTCAGCGCATCTGCGACTATTACATCCGCTCCTATGAGGAGTTGGTGGAAACACTGTAATTTTTCAGGTAAGCAGTCATCGATAAGGTGATGAATTTTCCAAGGCGGTAAGGAAGAGTGTGCGCGGGAAACCCAAGAAGGGATACACCGTCACGGCATGACAATTCCCAGCCCTGATAGGCTGCCAATCGTGCCGTTTCCTCGAAACATCCTCGCTGTATCTGCCGCAGGCAGCGCTTCGGCTGTTTCCCTGCGCCATTTCAATCAGAAATTTTGAGAAGCCTTTAAGGCTCTCAAAATTTGTTCAGCGTGTGAAAAAGTCTTTTCGACACGCTGAACATGGGTCCCGGTGGGGGCCCGTTTTTTCTATCCGGAAGCAATCCGCAAAATTTTTTGCACCGCCGTGTAACGAAATGCCCCGCCGGGGGATATACCCTATGAAAACACCGGGAAAGGAGGAACCGCTGTGGAGGATATGGAGGCCGTTTACCGCCGCCACGCTCAGACCGTTTATAAGTTCCTCCTGTCCCAATGTCACAGCGCCCAAATGGCAGAGGAGCTGACACAGGAGACCTTTTATCAGGCGGTGCGCTCTATTGACCGGTTTGACGGAGGCTGCAAGGTGTCCGTCTGGCTGTGTCAAATCGCAAAGCACCTGTGGTACCAGCAGCTTCGGAAGGCCCGACGGGAGACGGAGCTGCCGGAGGAGACCGCGCTGCCGCCGCTCCCCTCCGCCGAGGACGAGGCCGTGGGCCGGGCTGGTCAGGTGGAGCTGCTGCGGCAGATTCACAGCCTGCCGGAGCCGGGGCGGGAGGTGGTTTATCTCCGGGCCTTCGGCGGTCTTTCCTTCCGGGAGATCGGCGAGGTGCTGTGGAAATCGGAAAACTGGGCCCGGGTGACGTTTTATCGGAGCAAGGAACGCTTGCGGCAAGGAGGCAATGACCATGAAGAATGATTTGACCTGCGGGGTGGTGCGGGACCTTCTGCCCTCCTATGTAGAGGGGCTGACCGCGCCGGAGACCAACGAGGCGGTGGAGCGCCATCTGTCGGACTGTGCGGACTGCGAGCGGCTCCGAGCTGAGCTTGCAAGCAGGGACGTCCCCGGCGCGCCGGAGGAGGTCAAGGAAGTCGATTATCTCAAAAAAGTCCGGCGCCGGGGGCGGCGGCGGGTCATGATAGCAGTGGCCGTTACCGTTCTAATTTTAGCGCTGGGAATTGCGGCCAAGCTATTTCTGATCGGCTCGCCTGCCATCTGGGACAACTGGGAAAATCCCAACTGGATGGCTTACACAAACGTGCCGAATCAGCTGGACATCCGCTTCTATTCCGAGTTTCTGGACACGGCCTACTGTAACTGGAACGTGACCAATGAAAACGGCATTGTCCATGTCAGCGCGCGAAAGGTTCTCCCCTCGGTTTTCCATGATACCTCGGATCATTGGGAGCATATTTCGCTGAACGGCGTGCGGGAGGTCTGGGTGTCAAATCAGTTGGTCTGGCAGGGTGGCATTGAGATCTCGCCGCAGATCGACCGTGTCTATCAAGCCAAGACGCCCTATGTGGGCAATGCCCCCGCCGTGGGGCGGGTAGTCAGTGTCGCAGGATTCAACTTGTGGGGTGACTACACCATGGAATTGCAGACCTCTGCCCAGCCCTACCGGCTGACCCTGCGCTATTCCAGCTCTTTTACCCCGGAAGGGATGGAAAGCGGCACCAAAGACATCTTTCAGGATATGGCGGCAACATTGGTTGCCATCGGCAACCTGGATGAGATCGAATGTGCCTTTCAGGGCGACAATGACCAGTTCTGGTCCTATGTGCTGACGGTGGAGGAACTGAATCAGGCTCTGCCTCAAATCGTTTCTGCCTACAATGAACGGTTTTCGAATCAAAAGGACTGTCCCCTCTATGCCAGCGTGAAGGACTACGGGGATTCCTGTGCCGATCTGGATCAGCTGTATGATGCTATGTGGTGGGCCATTGAACTGGGTGCGTATACACCTCAAGTTCAATCATAAAAAAGGTTCCGGCGTCCGCGGACGCCGGAACCTTTTTTATCGGGACCTTAACGTCCTCGTTCTGGTCACACACCTGTGGAATATGGTATAATGGAAAAAACGAAAAGTGAGGGGTCCCATGAAAAAAAAGCTCCGCACCCTGACTGACGGACTGCGTTGGTCCTCCTTTGCGCTGCTGTTGGCCGCCGGTATCATCAACGCCATCGGCGTCACCATGTTTTTGGCCCCGGTGCACCTGTACGACAGCGGCATTTCCGGCACCTCCATGCTGCTCTGGCAGATCACGCCGGAGCGGTACACCCTGTCGCTGTTTCTTCTGCTGCTGAATACGCCGCTGTTTCTGTTCGGCTGGCGGAAGCAGGGCACGGTCTTTACGGTGTACTCCCTCTGGGCGGTGCTGGTGTACTCCGGCGCATCGTATCTCATTACCAACGTCCTCCCTATCGACGTTTCCACTGCCTCGCCCTTTGCGGGGAAGGATCTGCTGCTGTGCGCCCTGTTCGGCGGGCTGATTTCCGGCGTCGGCAGCGGCATGACCATCCGCTTCGGCGGTGCCATTGACGGTGTTGAGGTCATGGCGGTCATCTTTGCCAAGGGGCTTGGTTTGACAGTGGGGACGTTCGTGATGATCTACAACGTGCTGCTCTACATCGCCATCGGCTGTATTTTCAAAAGCTGGGTGCTGCCGCTGTATTCCATCGTGACCTACTGCGTGGCCATCAAGGCGGTGGACTTCATTGTGGAGGGTCTTGACAAGGCCAAGTCCGCCATGATCGTCACCAATCAGGAAACCGCCATCAGCGCGGCGCTGTCGGAGGCCTTCGGCCGGGGCATCACCCACATTGACGCCCGAGGCTTTTACTCCGGACAGGAGCAGACCATCATCTACTTTGTAGTAAATCGCTTCCAGATCGCACGGCTGAAATCCATTGTGACTTCCATCGACCCCAACGCCTTTATCACTATCTCGGACGTATCGGACGTTTTGGGAAAGAGCGTACATAAGTAAAAAAAGCGGGACAGAGGTTTTTCCCTGTCCCGCTTTTTTATTTGGTCACGGCTTTTTCGTTTTCAGCGGAGGTCTGCGCTTTTTTGCGGTGCAGAAACCTCAGGCGCTTCGTTCCGTCCACCCGCTCGCCCCGCATCAGCAGGTAGAACGGCGGCACGAGGAACATGGCCAGCACCGTGGAGGCGATCAGGCCGCCAATGACGATGTAGCTCATCTCCTTCATCATCACCAGGTTGGGGCTGGTGGTGAAGATCATGGGGATCATGGAAATGATGGTGGTGAGGGTTGTCATGAGGATGGGCCGCAGACGGGTGGTGCCCGCTTCGATGAGGGCCTGCTCCAACGGCACGGTCTGGCGCAGCTGGGTGGTGCCGTCCACCAGATAGATGCCGTTATTCACGGAGATACCGATCAGCATCATGAAGCCCATCAGTCCGAACATGCTCATGGGCCGTCCGGTGAGGAACACCAGCGTAAAGGAGCCGATGAGGCACAGGGGGATGCAGATCATCACCATGATGGACATTTTCACAGAATTGAACTGGACGGCCATCACCAGGAACACCAGGAACAGGCTGGCCAGCAGCGCCGACACCATGGTGGAGAGCTCATCGTCCTGCATAGAGGTCCGGGCGTCCTCCCCCACGGCTACGCCGGCGGGGAAATCCAGTGCCTTGGCCCCGGCGGAAATGGCGGCGGGTGTGGTTCCGGCGTTCTGCGCCCGCTGGGGGTCGATCTCCAGATGGACCTTCACCCGGCTCTGGTCAAAGGGATATGCCCGCCGATATCCGTGTATTTGATGGCATTGGAGATAATGTTGATAAGAATCTGTTTGAGGCGGTTTTCATCGCCCATCACCACGCAGTCGGTACAGTCACACTATACAGTGAGCTGCTGTCCCCTTTTTTCGGCAAGGGAGTGGAGCATATCCGCGCTTTCCCGCAGACAGGCCGCCGGGTCAAAGGGCTGCTTAACAAGCTCCACCATACCGTGCTCCAACTGGTTCACATCCAAAATAGAGTTAATGAGCATCAGCAGGTAGTTGCCCTCCTTCGTCACATTGTTCAGGGCGCTTTCCAGCTTCTCCGGGTCATTTTTATATTTCTGAGCGATCTGCGTCATGCTGAGGACCACATTGAGGGGCGTTCGGATGTCATGGCTCATTTTAGAGAAAAAGTCCTGCTTGGCCGTGGTGGCTTCCTCGGTCCTTTCCAGCGCCGCCGCAAGCTCCCCGGATATTTTCTCCTGCCGCTTTTTGCTGCGGGAGGACTGGATATACAGCGCCGCCATCAATACCAGCAGAATAATGGTGGAGGACACGACCGCAAGATAAATGGGATAGTCAAAGAGATACTCCGCCAGCGTCGGTATGGCGGTTTGTTCCAGATATTTCTGCACGATCTCCGCACTGATACCGTCGGCAACACCCGCCAGCGTCTTTTCCCACAGGCCGTAAAAATGAACGCTGTCATTGGCGTTGACACCCATGCTCAGCTCCAGCACGGCTCCCGGCACGATATCCACCCGCAGTCGGTTCTGTAAGTCATCCCGCGCAAGCCGCTGGGCCGTATAGGTCATAAGCAGCGCGGCGTCCGCCTCGCCGGCGAGGACCTGCTGCGCGCATTCCTCCGCCGTGCCGACCACGGTAAACTCCATCTCAGGCCATACACTTGAAACGATCTCCCGCACGGAGATATGCTCGTCATCCGCCACGAGTCTTTCGATTTTTTCCGATGCGCCGCGAACGCACAGGACGGACACGGTTGTTGACAGGTATGGCTCCGTAAGCCTGTAGCGGCAGCCGGTCTCATCCTCGTCGCCGCCGCTCATATCCATCCAGATATCCACGTCACCGGCTTCGACAAGGGCCTCATATTCCTCTTTCGATGCCACCGTCACGATCTCATAGGGCAGCTCCAACGCCTCTGCCGTTGCCCGGAAAATATCTGCCGCAATGCCGCAGGCCTCACCGTTTTCATACCATGAATAGGGATTGGCGTCCGGGTTCATGACTGCGCAAATCGGCTCGCCTCCATCCTGCATTTTCTTCAGCAGCGTTTGCTCCGCTTCTGTCAGCTCCCGATTATTCTCCTCAGAGCTGTAGTATTTATTATAAAACTCTGTCCGCCAGTTGGGCGTCTCCACATTCATGCTGTCGACGGCATCGCCCAGCCGGTCGATCAGCGCCTGATCCTCCTTGCGCGCCATGATGTAATAGGGCGTCTCGCCGAAATTTTCAATGGTCTGCTCGTCCTCCGGAATACGGATATAGCTGTTGACAAGGGCGTCCACCTCATCGTTGACCAGCGCGTTGGACAACTCCGTGGGCGTTTCATAATAAATGATGTCGCTGTCAAAGCCCTTTTCCTTCACGAAATCCAAAAACGCGCCGTTGTAGTTATGCCGCCGCAGAAAGCCAACCCGAATCCCGTTGTAAGTGCTGTAGTCCCCTGCTACGATTCGCTCATTGCCCACCTTGATGTTCATGCAGGTAGATGAAGTAATGGCCGGATGGGTGGAGAAGGCAAATTCCGCCTCCCGCTTTGCCGTTCGCCGGGCCGCCGTGTAAATATCCAGCTCGCCGTTTCGCAGCATGGCCTCACATTCGGAAGCGGTCTTATCGTAGCCCACATAGGAAAAGGTGCATTGCAGATATTTGGAGATTCCCTGCATCATCTCGTAGCCATAGCCGGAGCGCTTGCCGTTTTTATCTTGAATATGGTAGCAGTCAAAGGCGTAAAATGCCGCCTTATAATCCGGCGTGTCCAGCCTCTCCATAGCATCGGCCCGAATGGGACACAGGGATACGAGCATGAGCAGCAGGCTCATGACCGCAATGCACTTTTTCTCACGGGTCCTACCCTCCTGAATAAGTATAGCACCCTATGGAAATATCCATAAGGTGCCTGTGTGATTCTCATAACTATCTGCCATTTTACAGGCCCTATAGCTTTGCGTCACGGCCTTTTGACCGCTTTGCCCATATTCGTTTTCCGTCTCCGCGCAGGGCGAAAAACGGCTGCCCCTGCTCGCTGTCTATCCAGCGGGGGATATGCCTTTCTCGTTACGTCCTGTGAGGCTCAGTGTATTATATCGGAAAAAACATACTTTTTCAGCAGATTTTTGATGACAAAGTAATTCCCCGGCGGGCGTGCCTGACCCCGCATTTCTTTTGCCCCTAAAGCGTGCTGCGACACAAATGCACTGCCTTGGAAAATCGCTTTGTCATAGGTCATAGCCGCGCCGCGCTTTTTTGCAAAGAGCTTTCTGTTTTTCGGCACCGATTCCTACCCTCCGTCCGGTAAGTCAGATGTTCCTCTTTGCTTTTGCACGATTTCGTGCTATACTATAAGGTGATGAAATATAGATGGGCGTTTGCCCGGAAAGCAGAGGTCAGCACCGTGAAGATGCCTGAAAATCTGACGGAGGTCAAGCTCCGGCAAACAGATATATACACCGGAAAAATTCTCAAGCTGCATATTGATGATGTCCGACTGCCCAACGGCAGGGAGGCCGTGCGGGAGGTTGTGGACCATGTGGACGGTGCGGCCGTGCTGGCGCTGGACGAGGAAAACCGCGCACTGGTGGTCTGGCAGTACCGCTATGTGTTTGGCAGGGTCATGGCGGAGCTGCCCGCCGGAAAGCTGGATCCCGGCGAAGACCCCGTCACCGGCGCACTGCGGGAGCTGAAGGAGGAAACAGGCGCCGAGCCGGGTACGCTCCTGCCGCTTGGCCGCATGATTCCGGCCCCCGGCTGCTACGGGGAGACATTACACCTGTTTTTAGCCAAGGATTTGACCTTTGGGCCGCAGCATTTGGACGCGGACGAATTTCTCAATGTGGAGCGCGTTCCCTTTGACGAGCTGGTGCACCGCTGCGTCAACGGAGAGATCGACGATGGCAAAACCGTGGCCGCCGTGCTGCGGGCCAAGGTGCTGCTGAATCTGTAATGGGAGGACAACATGGAACAGAAGGCTGAACAGCAAAAAACCGTTCTGATCGTGGAGGACGAAAAAAATATTGTGGACATTCTGCGCTTTAATCTCCAGCGGGAGGGCTACCGCACTGTGGAAGCCTATGACGGGGCGGACGGTCTGGAAAAGGCCCGGAGTGAAAATCCGGACATCATCCTGCTGGATGTGATGCTGCCGAAGATGATCGGCTTTGACGTCTGCCGCACCCTGCGGGACGAGGGCAACAATGTGCCGGTCATCATCCTCACCGCCCGGGAGGAGGAGGCCGACAAGGTGCTGGGGCTGGAGATCGGCGCCGACGATTACATCACCAAGCCCTTTTCCATGCGGGAGCTCATCGCCCGGGTGGGAGCCAACATCCGCCGCACGGCCATGAACGCCGCCGCTTCCGCCAGCGCCGCCGAAACGGCCATGCCGGTGACCGGCGGGCTCTCCATCAACACGGACAGCCATCAGGTTTTCCGGGACGGTACACCTCTGGAGCTGACCACCCGGGAATATGAGCTTTTGACTTTCCTTGCCAGCCACCCCAACAAGGTCTACTCCCGCATCGACCTGATGGAGCAGGTCTGGAATTACGGCTACGTAGGCGATGACCAGCGGACGGTGGACGTCACCGTCCGGCGGCTGCGGGAGAAAATCGAAACGAACCCCGCCAATCCCAAGTACATTCTGACCCGCCGGGGCGTGGGCTACTATTTCGCGGTCTGAGTCTGCCGCTTTCAATTTTTCTCCCGGTGAGGACACGCCGCCCCACGGCGGGCAGTCCCCACGGAAAGGGTGGTGAACCGTTTGTTCCGCAGTCTCCACATCAAGCTGACGCTGATTCTTCTGCTGCTCATCACATCGCTGATGGCGGTGGTGGGCGCGTTTTTGACCACCAGCGTCACCAGCTTTTATATCGACAGCTTTTATCAGCAGATGAGCAGCGCTTTCGGCGCAGACCGAAAGGCATTTGTGGCCGACCTCCGCAGCGCCGCCGGACAGCCGGACGGTGCCGACCGCATTCAGGAAATTTTAGAGGTCAATGCCGGTATGCTGGGCATTGACTACCGTACCCGCAATTACTATGTGCTGGACGGGACCTCCGGCACCTATCTTGTGGGCAGCTCCGATGCCGCCGCCCTGCCCCGGGAGCAGTCCGCCAATCTGCTGACTGCCCGGAATGCCGTAGCGCAGGCGGACAGCGCCACCGTCGGTGACGAGAGCAATATTTCCGCAGATTACATGGACGTTGCCATTCCCATTTTCGGCGGGGACAACGCCTATATCATTTACATTTTAGACAATAAGGACACAGTCTCCGAGCTGAACAACCAACTGTTCCAGATCATTATGCAGGCGCTGTTCATCGGGCTTCTCATCTCCGTGCTGCTGAGCTTCCTGCTCTCGAAAACCATGGTAGGCCCCATTGAAAAGCTGACCGTCGGCGCGGAGCGGGTGGCTGCCGGAGACTTCGGCAGCGAACTGCCGGTGGAGTCCACGGACGAAATCGGCATTCTCACCGGCACGTTCAACGAAATGTCCGGCGTGCTGCAATCAACGCTGGCCGCCGTGGAAAACGAGCGCAACAAGCTGGATACGCTGTTCCTCCACATGACGGACGGTGTGGTGGCTTTTGACCGCGAGGGGCATCTCATTCACTGCAACCCCGCCGCCACGGAGCTGCTGCACCGGGATATTGACGAGAGCTGCACCTATGAGGAGCTGCTGGGGGACCTGCATCCCTTTGACAAGGTGCTGGCCCTGCAGAAGCCCAATTACATTGAGGACGAGCTGGTGGTGGGCGACCGGACGCTGGCGCTTTACCTGACGCCCTTTTCCGATCAGGCTCAGGGCGGCGTTTTGATTCTGCTCCATGACGTCACGGAGCAGCACCGCAATGAGGAGCGGCGGAAGGAATTTGTCGCCAATGTGTCCCATGAACTGCGTACCCCGCTTACCAATGTCCGCAGCTATGCCGAGACCATCCGGGACGCCGGTGACGATCTTCCCCGGGACATGGAAAACAGCTTCCTTGATATTATCATCACGGAAACGGACCGCATGACCCATATCGTGCAGGACCTTTTGACACTGAGCCGGTTGGACGGGGGCCGGGCCGACATGGTATTCACCCGTTTCCCCTTCGGGGATGCCATCGAGAGCGTTGTCCGCTCCAACAGTCTTAACGCCAAGCAGCGGGGCCATGAGCTGACCTACGCGCCGGAGGGTGAGCTACCTCTGGTCATGGGCGACCGCAGCCGCTTGGAGCAGGTCATGATGAACATTCTCGGCAACGCCATCAAATATACCCCCGATGGCGGCCATATCCGCGTCACTGCCGGTGCCGGGGCAGACACCGTCTGGATGGAGGTCTGCGATGACGGTATTGGTATCCCGGAAAAAGACCGCGACCGCATTTTCGACCGCTTTTACCGGGTGGACAAGGCCCGATCGAGAGAATCCGGCGGCACCGGCCTCGGCCTCTCCATTGCAAAGGAGATCGTCCAGCGGCACCACGGCACCATCACTCTTGCCCCCCACGAGGGGCCGGGCACTACAGTCCGTCTGGAGCTGCCCATCACCCAGTCCGTACCGGAAACCTCCGGCCGGAGCGCACAGTAATTTTCAGGAAAGGAGCGGGCGAATATGCGTCACCGGGACTTTATTCAAAATATCACCATCACGCTTTTGACGCTGTCGGCCGTTTTCCTGTTTTCCCGGACGCAGTTTTTCCAGTTGGGGGCCGCTGCCGGCAGCGGCTATTGGCAGCACCTCACCGCGCCCATCGGCAGCGGCGAAACGGACACGGCTCTGTCCGACCGCCTCCTTGCCCCGGTGCGGCTGGCGGTCTCCGGCGAGTACGGCCGATACGGCAGCGTGTCCCTGACCACCGGCGGTGAGGAATTTACACCGGTGAAGACACTGCTGCGGGAGGTCATCGGCTCCGCCCGGAGTCTGTCGGATTCCTCTTGGGCCGTCTTCCGCGCCGCGCTGGAAACCCCCTCCGTTTACTGCGATTTTCTCTCCGCCCTGCCTGTGGAGT
>OJSD01003886.1_pt1 | contig 11409 bp, 7 predicted proteins | sample 1599391 | NCBI WGS metagenome assembly OJSD01 (sample SAMN04168656, study PRJEB22393) | human gut metagenome | biome: human gut microbiome; feature: stool | host: Homo sapiens | collected 2014-03-17 | reverse complement strand
GTCGTGTACTTTGCCTGCTTCATTGAGCGGAGTGCCAGTCTCGCGAGCAGCGCCTCCTCCGGGGATCCCGCTGCCTTTTCGAGCAGTTTCTGCATCTCCTTCGGATGAAGCTCGCCGTTCTGGAGCCGGATCGAATAGCCAAAATTGTTGATCAGAATGCCGAAGCGCTTGATCTTCTCACCGTCCGGTTTCTCATGGCTCCGGTACAGGAACGGGATCTGCTGCCAGTAATAATCCTCTGCGACCGTCTCGTTCGCAGCCAGCATGCAGTCCTCGATCAGCATCGTCGCCGCGTTCCGCTCATACGGCCTGATCTCGACCGGGCGTCCCTTTGCGTCCAGGATGATCTTGCACTCCGGGAAATCAAAGTCGACCGCACCGCGCGCCATGCGCTTTTTCCTCAGCACACGGGCCGTCTCATCGAGAAGCAGGAACATCGGAACGAAATCTGCATATTCTTCGAGGCACTTCTTTGCAAATTCCGCTTTTTCCTTCGATTTCTCTTTCTCCGGTGCATCCGTCTGCGGTTCCTCAGTCCCATTCTTTGCCTCCAGGATCGCATTCACCGCCGTGTATGTCATTCTGCGGTCGATCCGGACGACCGACTCACAGATCTTATGTCCCACGATGATCCCTTTTTCATCAATATCCATGAGGCAGCTCATTGCCAGACGGTCGCAGCCCGCATTCAGGGAACAGATCCCGTTGGAAAGCCGGTGCGGCAGCATCGGGATCACACGGTCCACGAGATACACGCTCGTTCCGCGCTTATATGCCTCCGCATCGAGAGGCGTTCCCTCCTTCACATAGTGACTCACATCCGCAATATGGACTCCGAGATGGTAGATCGTCTCCCCGTTTATCGTCTCCTTCGACACACTGACCGCATCGTCGAGGTCTTTCGCGTCCTCGCCGTCGATCGTCACCATCGGGACATCTCTGAGATCCACTCTTCCGTTCTTCCCGATCTCCTCCGCCACATAGTCTGCGGAGAGTTCCTCCGGCGCATGGGAAACTTCTTCCATCACGTCCTCCGGGAACTCCTCCGGAAGTCCGTAGGCACGGACGATCGACAGGATATCGACTCCCGGGTCATTGATATGTCCGAGGATCTCCTGCACATGTCCCTCCGGATTCTTATTTCTGGTCGCATATGTGTCCAGTTTCACGACTACCTTGTGTCCGGAGACAGCGCCGTTCTCTTTCCCCTGCGGGATAAAGATGTCCATCGTGATCCGTGGATTGTCGGGGATCACAAAGCCAAAGCTTTTATTTTTTTCAAAGGTACCGATCAGCGTCTCGTTGGCATGTTTTAATACCTTTAAAACTCTCGCCTCCGCGCGGCCGCCTCTTCCGTTTTCATCAATAATGACCTGGACCGTATCCCCGTCCATCGCGTCCCCGGTATCATCCGGCGGGATAAAGAGATCATCCTCCCTGCCCTCGATAGTCACAAAGCCGAAGCCCCGGTGATGAGCCGCAAAAACTCCCGTCTGGGCGAAGACCTCGGATCTCGCATATTTTCCCTTTTTCGAGATTCCAACCTTTCCAGACGCCACCAACTCATTTAAAACTTCTTCCAGCTCGCCGCGCTGCTCCTTTGTGACACCAAGAAGCATCGCCAGCTCTTTTAATTTCATCGGAACATATGTCGGATCCTTCATCAGGGTCAGCAGCATCTGTTTCCGCTCTTCCATTAACGTTTCTTCCATTCTTCTCCTTGTCATATCAAAAACAGTTTTTCAAAAGTTCCCGGCACAGACTTCACGCCGGGCAGCCGCAAATAACCGGATAGATCCTGCGGACAGTTCTCAGACAGTGCAGCTTCCGATCTTCGTGTTAAACAAAAACACTCCTGCACGGGAATGATCGCTGCAGGAGTGTTCGTCATCTTAGAATTAGATTACCTTTAAATTTAATACCAGGGCAAGTACAAAAATCAGGACTGCCGCAATTTTTGTAAATTTCTCAAGGTTGCCTTCCATAGAACGACCTTTATTTTTTCCCCAGTAGCTCTCAGCCACACCGCTGATCGCACCAAGTCCGGAAGTCTTTCCTTCCTGCATTAACACGATCACTGTCATTGCAATACATAAGATAACGAATACAATCGTCAGAATAATTCTAATCACCGACTACACCTCCTGTCCACAATTAAAGTCATCATAACATAAAATAGGATGGCTGTCAATCCTCGTATTTTCCGGGCCGGAACTGATTTTCCGGCATATAAAGGAGTGTGCCGCGCGCGGCTGCTTGCATCAATCTCACTCGTCTTGCAAGTGCACATCATTCGCTGATCGTGACTTAGGGGTCAAAAAACGGCCATCCGCCGCAGGATTTCTCCCACAGGAATGACCGTTCTGTATTATGTCACTTATCGGATATCCGCACCGAGACGGAACTTCAGGTTTCCGAGGATCTTCTTTACAAAGCGCTCGACGTCCGTCGGATCAAGTGCCTTGTCCTCCGGGATGAAGGAGATCTTGAATGCCATGCTCTTCTTGCCCTTGCCGATCTGGTCGCCGCGGTAGATATCGAAGAGTTCAACATCTCCGACCTGCTTGCATGCCTTCCTGATCTCATTGATCAGGCTGCCGCAGCTTACATCCTCGTCAACGACCATAGCCAGGTCACGGGTAACCGTGTCATACTCGGAGATCGGTTTGTAGCGCAGACCTTCCGGCATATGGGCAGAAAGTGCTGCGAAGTCGATCTCACCGATGTAGATCTGGTTGTTCGCCTTGCTGTCTTTCGGAAGCTTTAACTCACCGGCAACGCTGTTTGCCAGCTTACCGAAGGAACCAACGCGCTCGCCGTCGCAGAGGACATACGCGGAGATTCCCGGATGGAGATACGGAACATCCTCCGCTCTCTCATACTCAAAGCTTACACCGAAGGAAGCTGCAAGCTCTTCCATCGTTCCCTTTACAGTGAAGAAATCTTCCTGCTCGCCGAATGCCGCGAAGCCGACATGCGGGATCTCGTTCGGGAGCTCTGTGAGCGGAAGTGCCTTCGGATAGTATACGTTTGCATACTCGAAGAAACGTCCGGCTGTGTTGCCTTTCTTCACGTTCTCAACGACTGTATTTAACATGGACGGAGCCAGTGTGGTGCGCATGATGGAAAGGTTTGTCGTGATCGGGTTTAACAGGCGGATCACATTGCGCTCTTTTGCATCCGCTGTGATGTGGAGTGCATCGAGGTCTGCGTCGGAGTAGAATGCAAGTGTGGAAACCTCGTAGTAACCCTGGGATACCATCACCTGTTTTAATTTTGTTCTTCTCTTCTGTGCCGGGTTTAATCCGCCGTTTGTGACTGCGGAATCCTTTAAGAAGGTCGGAACGATGTGGTCATAACCGTACTCACGGATGACTTCCTCCGCAAGATCCGGCTCGCCAACCTCGATATCCTCTCTGTAGCGAGGTGCTGTGACAGTCATGACATCGCCGTCGCGCTCAACCTCGAAGCTGAGTCTGCGGAGAATGTCGAGAACATTCTCTGCCGGGACCTCGATGCCGAGGATCTTGTTGATGCCGCTCAATGTTGCGGTAAATTTCTTTCCTTCCTTCGGTTCTCCCGCATCCACATCGAATGCGCTCGCTGTGATCTCGCCGCAGCCGAGTTCCTCGATCAGGTGAAGGGCACGCGCCATACCGATCTCAACGGTGTACTCCGCGATACCTTTTTCGTAGTGGCTGGATGCGTCTGTGTTCTGTCCGAGACTTCTCGCAGTTTTACGGATGTTGTCGCGCATGAACTTTGCGGATTCAAAGAGAAGCTGTGTCGTATTCTCTGTGATCTCACTGTTCATTCCGCCCATGATACCCGCAAGAGCAACCGGCTTGCTTCCGTCGCAGATCACAAGGTTATTCTCGTTTAACTTGAATTCCTTGCCGTCAAGTGTCTGGATCATCTCATCCTGCTTTGCGCGGCGGACGATGATCTGGGAGCTCTCCAACGTGCTCATATCGAATGCATGCATCGGCTGACCGATCTCGAGCATTACGTAGTTCGTGATATCGACCACGTTGCTGATGCTTCTGAGACCGCAGAGAGCCAGATGACGGCGCATCCATCTCGGGGACTGGCCCGGAGTGATGTTTCTCACGCCATGTCCTAAGTAGCGCGGGCAGAGATCCTGTGCCTCTACTTTAATATCAAGATTTTCATATTTATAATCGCTCTGTTTGTAGTCGAGAGCCGGCATTTTCAGCGGTTTATCAAGAACTGCTGCAACTTCTCTCGCAATACCGAGAACAGACTGGCAGTCTGCACGGTTTGCCGTTACGGAGATATCGAAGATGTAGTCGTCGAGACCAACAACCTTTGCGATATCAGTTCCCGGAACGGTGTCCTTCGGAAGATCCAGGAGACCGTAAACCTCAGCGCCCGGATACAGGTCATCGTTTAAGCCGAGCTCTTCACCGGAGCAGAGCATACCGTTTGACTCGATGCCGCGCATCGGTTTTGCCTTGATCTTGATGCCGCCCGGCAGTGTGGAATTATCAAGAGCCGCCGGTGTGTGCATGCCTGCGTAGACGTTCGGAGCACCTGTGAGGATCTGGATATCATTTCCATACTCGCCGCAGTCTACTTTACACTTGAAGAGGTGTGTTCCCTCGATTGGCTCGCATTCCTTTACGACGCCGACAACGACACGGTCGATCTCAGCGGAGAGATCGATCAGTTCCTCTACCTCAAATCCACAGCCAAAGAGCTTGTCTTCCAGCTCCTGGGCAGTGACATCAATGTCAACATATTCTTTCAGCCAACTAAATGGTACTTTCATGATCTTCTCCCTCCCTTATTAGCCTTTGAACTGCTTCAGGAAACGAAGATCATTCTCATAAAGCAGGTTGATGTTGTTAATACCGTATTTTAACATGGCGATACGCTCGATACCGATACCAAAAGCGAGACCGGAATATTCATTCGGGTCGATGCCGCAGTTCTCAAGAACCTTGTGGTGTACGATACCGCCGCCTAATACCTCGATCCAGCCGGTGTGCTTGCAGAGCGGGCAGCCTTTTCCGCCGCACTCGAAGCAGCTGACATCGACCTCAACGCTCGGCTCCGTGAACGGGAAATAGCTCGGGCGGAGACGTGTCTTTACGTTGCTGCCGAAGATCGCCTGTACAAACTTGTCGAGCATACCCTGAAGGTCGCAGAGCGTGATTTTCTTATCGACAACAAGGCCTTCCATCTGGTGGAACATCGGGGAGTGAGTCGCATCACTGTCGGAACGGAATACACGTCCCGGTGCCAGCATCTTGATCGGCGGCTTCTTCGCATCCATCACACGGATCTGTCCCGGGCTTGTATGGGTACGGAGTAAGATATCTTCCGCTACATAGAACGTATCCTGCATATCTCTAGCCGGATGATTCTTCGCAACGTTTAATCTTGTGAAGTTGTGGTCGTCATCCTCGATCTCCGGACCGTCGAAGATCTCGAAGCCCATTCCTGCGAAAACATCGATCATCTCATTCTCTGTTACGGTAAGCGGATGGAGACCTCCGGCCGGACGCATCTTTGCAGGCATCGTGATATCGACCTGCTCGCTCTTATTGCGGGCTGCGAGCTCCAGCTCATCCATCTTATTCTTCATTTCCTGGTAGCGGGCTTCTACCTGGTTCTTAAATTCATTGATCGTCTTTCCGACGTTCGGGCGCTCCTCCTTCGGAACACTTCCAAGACCCTTCATCAGGTCTGCGATGCTGCCTTTCTTGCCAAGGAAGCTCTGCCAGAACTCACCAAGCTGTTCCTTGGACTGTACACTGCCGAGAGCGGCTTCCATCTGCTCCTTCAGTGCTTTGATCTTCTCTTCCATAGTCCACCTCATTCTTTCGGTATGGTTTTACATTCTATCAGTGCGAGGACAAAAAAAACTCCGTCCCGCCATGGGACGAAGCTGACTCTCCGTGGTACCACCCAGATTCCGCATGCATTCATGCGGCACTCAAACGTCTGTAACGGGACTTCCCGTCCTGCACTACTTGGATCCCTTTCGCACAGGCTGCTCAAGAGTGAATTTACAAAAGTTTCCTTCGGAAGGTCTTTCAGCCGGTGAACCTTCTCTCTGTCATACCGGAACTCTCCTGTACTGTCTCTGTCATTGCGTTTCACACATGGTCGATGGTAGCACATTCCCACTGGTTTGTCAAGTCTCACCGGGGCAGAGGCAAAATCAGCACCAAAGCTGCACACAACGCAGTTTCCCGCCCAAACCTTCTAACATACACTGTCCCCGCATAATAAGTGTAAAATTTCAGCGAAATTTTCTCTCACTTTCTTGACACATCCAGCCATTTATGGCATCATCAGTTTATAGGCAGGAATAATCTGTTAATATTCCATTCCATGGAATTTATATATGATCTGCCCGCAAAACAAACGAAAAACAACCTCAAGAAAAGGAGGATTCCTATGGATTTTCTGACATTAACCATCGGAAAACAAAAAAACATCGCCCTGATCGCCCATGACAGCAAAAAGCATGAAATGATCGACTGGTGCGAAGCAAACAAAGAAATCTTAAAGGGACACTTTCTCTGCGGCACAGGAACAACCGCCAGAATGATCACCGAAGCCACCGGTCTCCCGGTCAAAGGCTACAACAGCGGTCCTCTCGGAGGAGACCAGCAGATCGGCGCAAAAATCGTCGAAGGACGCATCGATTTCGTCGTATTCTTCTCCGATCCCCTCACAGCCCAGCCACATGACCCGGACGTAAAAGCTCTCCTCCGCATCGCCCAGGTCTACGATATCCCGATCGCCAACAACCGCGCGACCGCCGACTTCATGATCACATCCCCACTCATGAACGAAGAATATGATCACCAGATCATCAACTTCCACCAGAACATCAAGGAGCGGGCAAGCAAACTGTAGAATCCAAAACGCAGAACCAAACGCAGAACCAAACGCAGAAAGACCGGGGAACACGTTCACAACGTTTCCCGGCCTTTCGTCCTTGTTTTCTCATGCCAACCAACAGCGGTGAGCTTCCGGGCAGGGGCGCATGATCCGGAGAGCTGGTTCCTCTTGGCCCGCGGGTGACTGCGTTGGAGAGCAGGGAACACTTGTCTGAGCGCAGCGAGTTGTGTCACAGTACGCAGGCCTTCCTGCCTGCGCACTGTGACAGGATTTTGCCGATGCTTCGCATTCCGAATCGGCAAAATCCGCGACCGCTACTGTATCATACGGAATTTTCAGTTCAGAAAATTCCTATATAAAAGGCGCTGGCTACCTCCACTCGTCCGCCCTTAGCAGTCTCACGCAGGCCTAGCGGAACCCTCCCCGCATCCCCAGCGCCCCTGCCCGGAAGCTCACCGCGTCCCTCTCGCCAATCACATCATTCCTTCATACCTTTATCCAGAAGATCCACCAGCTCCTCAATCTGGCTCTCCCCATACACCTTCAACCCATACCCGGCCAACACCGCCGCCGTCTTCCCCATTCCCTCACGCAGCTTATGCGAAAAACTCCCATCATAAACCCCATTCGATCCGCAGGACGGACTTCTATCCTTCAGGATCGCGATCTCACATCCATACTTCTTCGCTGTCTGCAATGCCGCATCCGCACCGAGAAGAAACTCTCCCGTCACATCCTCGCCCTCCGTATTGATCACCGCCTCATCCGGCATATGGATCTCGGAAGCCGCACGCGGAGTCGGAAGACCGCCCAGCTGTTCCGGACAGACCGGATGGAACTCGGCCTTTCCCTCCATCTTTTTCATAAACTCAAGCACACCCTGATTCCGATTGTTCGTCCCATCCCACTTGCAGTTCTCACCGATGAGACAGGCACTGATAAGAATATGTATCATAATTCTCCCTCTTTCATAGACCAGCTCGCGCAAACCGCAAATCCAGCTCTTTCACGCTCGCTCGATCATCTGCCAATGCAGGCCATCTGTTCGAAAAAAGCAGGACCGCCCCACAAATCAACCTGCGGAAGCGATCCTGCTTTCTCTTTCTATTTTCAGAGATCACGCTGCGTCTTCGCAATCCCCTCTTCACTTGTATCTCAATTCGTTCCGGATCAGATTACATCTGGCTCTTCTTGCTGATCATTGCTCTCTTTCTGAGAGTCGGATCGAGGATCTTCTTTCTGATACGAAGACTCGTCGGTGTGATCTCAAGAAGCTCGTCGGTATCGATGAAGTCTAAGCACTGCTCCAGGCTCATGATCTTCGGCGGAACAAGCTTTAATGCCTCGTCCGCGCTGGAGGAACGTGTATTTGTCAGCTTCTTTGTCTTGCAGACGTTGATCTCGATATCCTCTGCCTTCGGGCTCTGTCCGACGACCATACCGGAGTAAACCTTTACACCAGGTCCGATGAACAGAGTACCTCTCTCCTGAGCGTTGAACAGACCGTAAGTGATGGACTCACCAGCCTCGAATGCGATCAGGGAACCCGTCTTTCTGTAGCTTAACTCACCCTTGAACGGAGCATATCCGTCAAAGCTTGTATTTAAGATACCGTTACCCTTTGTATCCGTCATGAACTCACCGCGGTAACCGATGAGACCTCTGGACGGGATGGAGAACTCAAGCCTTGTGTAGCCGCCGTTTGTCGGGCTCATTCCCTGAAGTTCGCCCTTTCTGCTCGTGAGCTTCTGGATGACAGCTCCGGTAAACTCATCCGGAACATCCACATAAGCAAGCTCCATCGGCTCTAACTTTCTGTTTCTCTCATCGTATTTGTAGATAACCTCTGCCTTGCTGACAGCGAACTCAAAGCCCTCACGGCGCATGTTCTCGATCAGGACGGACAGATGGAGCTCACCACGTCCGGAAACCTTGAAGCAGTCTGCGGACTCTGTCTCCTCGACACGAAGGCTGACGTCTGTGTTTAACTCACGGAACAGACGGTCGCGGAGGTGACGGGAAGTGATGAACTTACCTTCCTGACCTGCGAGCGGGCTGTCGTTTACCATGAAGTTCATGGAGATCGTCGGCTCGGAGATCTTCTGGAACGGGATCGCCTCCGGCTTCTCCGGGGAGCAGAGGGTATCACCGATGTGGATATCCGGGATACCGGAGATCGCAACGATCTCACCGATCGTCGCACTCTGTACTTCAACTCTCTTTAAGCCATCGAATACATAGAGCTTACCGATCTTTACTTTCTTCATCTTGTCCGGATCATGATGGTTTACGATCACGCAGTCCTGATTTAACTTTAAGGAACCGCTGTCGATCTTACCGATACCGATACGGCCAACGAACTCGTTGTAGTCGATCGTGCTGATCAGGACCTGGGTCTCAGCATCCGGATCACCTTCCGGCTCCGGGATATAGTCGATGATGGTCTCGAATAACGGACTCATGTCCACTTCCGGATCATCTAATTCTTTCTTTGCAAAACCTGCACGGGCGGACGCATATACGAACGGGCAGTCGAGCTGCTCATCGGATGCATCGAGGTCCATGAATAACTCCAGTGTCTCATCGATGACTGCCTCCGGTCTTGCCTCCGGGCGGTCGATCTTGTTGATGCAGACGATAACTCTTAAGTCAAGGTCAAGTGCCTTCTGGAGAACGAACTTTGTCTGCGGCATCGGTCCCTCGAATGCATCGACAACGAGAACAACACCGTCTACCATCTTAAGGACACGCTCAACCTCGCCGCCGAAGTCCGCATGGCCTGGGGTGTCGATGATGTTGATCTTTACTCCTTTGTAGAATACAGCCGTATTCTTGGAGAGGATAGTGATTCCCCTCTCTCTCTCGATGTCATTGGAGTCCATGACACGCTCTTCTACTTCCTGGTTTGCACGGAATACGCCGCTCTGCTTTAATAACTGGTCTACCAGGGTCGTTTTACCGTGGTCAACGTGGGCGATGATCGCAATGTTTCTGATATCTTCGCGTTTGATCTTCATAATCAATCCTCTTTCTTCATCTATAACTGTCCGCACACCGATCATTTTCCGACCCGTTTTGCACAGTCATCTTATCTTGTATCTGTTACATTTCCTGATTTTTGCGTTACCGACTCAAAATTATAGCATTCATGAAATCAAAATGCAATATAAAATCATCCAAAATTCGGGGTGAATTCGCCATTCTTTGTGTTTATTTCTGAGCAATTTGCGGTTAGACATCTCTTACTCTCTGGAGAGTGCCTATGTTTCCGCCTGAGAAAACAGGCTGCTAAAAAGCCGAAGTCTGCCTATGTTCAGACTGTGTGCCTCCTACGGCATGCGAGCGCGAAAGTCTACACCGTACAGATTGCCGCCCTCTATCTTCTTTTCTGCCGTATGGCGCTTATACGCGGCGTATACACGGAAGAACATGCAGAGCAGTTCATGAGTGACCTCTTAAACTGTGCCACCTCCATGGAGACCATGATCCGGGAGGAAAATACGATCAATGAGATCGTCACCCATATCGTAAACTACCCGGATGTCTTCTTTATCGGCCGCGGAATGGACTACGCATTCTCCCTGGAGGGCGCGTTAAAGCTGAAAGAGATCTCCTACATTCATGCGGAGGCTTACGCAGCCGGTGAGTTGAAGCACGGAACCATCGCTCTGATCACAGACCATGTTCCGGTCATCGCGATCGCGACCCAGAAGCATATTTTCGCAAAGACGATCTCGAATATCCGCGAGGTGAAAGCGCGAGGTGCTTATGTGATCCTCCTCGTCACGGAAGATACCGCTGTCGACGAGGGCATTGCAGACGTGATCATCCGCATTCCAAGGGAAGATGACAAATTCACCGTGTTCCCAATCGCCGTTGTCCTTCAGCTCATCGCCTACTACGCTTCCGTCCAGAAAGGTCTTGATGTGGACCAGCCGAGAAACCTGGCAAAATCCGTGACGGTGGAATAAATAAAACAAGTTTATACAAAAAACCACCGGTTCAGGCAGATACATCCTCGCCCGGACCGGTGGTTTTTTACGCTTTATTCTTCTTTTTTATCCATTCTGATCCTTCTGTACGTTCGCCGGATGGCTTCCGTCAGAACCACTATTTCTTATAAGCGCCCTTGATCTTCGCAAATTCCTGGATCATCTTCACAACTCCGTCATATCCGATCTTGCTGCTGTTCATGCAGAGATCATAGCTCTTGGAATCGCCCCAGCGCTTGCTGGAATAATAGTTATAGTAACTGGAACGCTTTTTATCGGTCTTGATCATGAGATCCTTCGCCTGAGATTCCGTGATCTTATGGCGCTCCATCAAAGTCTTGATCTTCACATCCTCATCGGCGGTGATAAATACCGATATCACATTCGGGTAATCCGCCAGCGCGTAGTCAGCGCAGCGTCCGATAATTACGCAGGATTCTTTATCCGCAAGATTTTTGATCGTATCAAACTGCGCAAGGAAGATCTTATGGTTGATCGGCATATCCATATATGCAGAGTTCGTATATCCAAGGGAATA
>OJSD01003870.1_pt1 | contig 11473 bp, 9 predicted proteins | sample 1599391 | NCBI WGS metagenome assembly OJSD01 (sample SAMN04168656, study PRJEB22393) | human gut metagenome | biome: human gut microbiome; feature: stool | host: Homo sapiens | collected 2014-03-17 | reverse complement strand
ACCCGAACGGCTCGCTGCTCGCCATCGAGGGCATCACCAGCCCGGACGGCCGCGTGTTCGGCAAGATGGGTCACTCGGAACGTTCCGGCAACGGCCTGTACGTCAACGTGCCCGGCAACAAGTACCAGCCGATCTTCGAGGCCGGCGTGGAATACTTCGCCGCCTGATAATCGGCGCGTATCGCGTCTGATACGGCACACAGGGAAGGAACTCTCGGGTTCCTTCCCTTTTTTTGTTCATGCCGGTCATGGGCTAAGGTTGGGGTGTTCGCACTACCGAATCCGCCGCTGAAAGGACCTGTCGTCATGCCGATCAACGAGGCATTGTTCGCCGCGATGAAGGCCGCCAGCTACATCAAGCCCAACGCGGGCAAGTCGTACAAATTGCAGCGCGTGGCGGAAGAGCTTATCGCCAAGCAGGCACCCGCCAATCCGAAATGCCGTGTCGAGGACGCCTTCGCGCCTACGGCGGATGGATATGCCGTACCATTGCGAGTGTTCACGCCGCTGGTCGCCTATGGAGCGCCCCTGCCCGAAGCCCTGGAGGAGTCTTCCGCCAATGGCACGCCCGTGGCCTCGGCAATATCCACGATTCTGCCCGCCGTGTTACCCAAAGTCCTGCCCAAAATACTCATCAAGGAAAGCACGTCGAGCGGCAACGCTGACGGTATTCCCGGCAATGCCAACACGGAACTTCCCTCAATCACGCCGCGTGGCACGATCCTGTTTTTCCACGGTGGCGGTTGGACCACAGGCGGCATCAACCTGTACACGCAGGCTTGCGCGCATATGGCCGTACGTCTGCAACGCCGTGTGATCTCAGTCGAGTACCGGCTGGCTCCTGAATACCGCTTCCCTACTGCTGTTGAGGATTGCTATGAGGTAGCCCGGCAGCTGTTTGCTGGGGAATTGCCGATTTCCGGGGTGGGTGGCGGTACTGTTGCCGCCGTTGACCACCCCCAGTCGGCTTCGCCGACAGCCCCCGCCGGCGGGGGCGATATATCTGCGACAATCCCAGCACCGGATCCCGACAGCATCGTGCTGTTTGGCGACAGCGCGGGCGGCAATCTTGCGGCCGCCGTCTCGCTCATGGCCCGCGACCGCGGCGAGTTCATGCCGCGCACGCAGATGCTGCTTTACCCGGTAGTCGGCAACGACTACAATCCCGAGGCCAGCCCGTTCGAATCGGTGCGGACCAACGGCACCGACTACATCCTCACCGCACAGGACATGGCCGACTACATCGACATGTACCGTTCGTCCGTGGCCGACCTGACCAATCCGTATTTCGCGCCGCTGACCGCGCACGACCTGAGCAATCAGCCGCGCACGCTGGTGTTGTCCGCCGAATACTGCCCGCTCAGAGACGAGGACGAAGCGTACGCCCGTCGCCTGCAATTGGTGAACGACAACGTCTCCTGTTACCGAATTCACGATGGCATCCACGGCTACCTGCTCAATACGTCGGCCGTGGGACTGGTGGCCACCACCTACCGAATCATCGAGCATTTCCTCGACGGCACACCGCTGGAACCAGCTCCCGGCACCGGCACCACCGCCAACGCACCGGAGGGAGGCGACGCGTGGCAAGACGTACTTGGTACCGACTAGACAACATCGGCAAGTTCTACTCCTCCCAGGCTGGCCGCTCCTCGCAGACCGTGTTCCGCTATTCGGCCGATCTGGCGGACGACATCGATCCGGACATCCTGCAGCACGCGCTCGACCATGCCATCGCTCAGTTCCCGAGCTTCAACGTGCACCTGCTCAACGGCATGTTCTGGCATTACCTCGAACAGTCAGACGGCCGGCCGCTGGTGGAGCCGGAACATCTGCCGATATGCTCGCGACTGCATTACGGACCCAAAAGCATGCTGTTCCGCGTGAGCTATTTCCGCAATCGTGTCAATCTCGAGGTCTCGCACATCATTTCGGACGGTCGCGGCGCCATCAACCTGTTCAAGTCACTGCTGCACGCCTACATCGCCGAGCGGTACGACGTGCCGGGCGTGCCTTCGGATTACGACGGTTCGGATAGTGACAAAGCCGAAAACAGCTTCGACAAATACTACGAGAAAGACAAGGCCGGCGCTGCGCCAGGCACGAAAATCTACCGGCTGGCCGGCCCCATCGACCGGGCCGCGCCTACGTTCATGGAATACCACGTCAGCGCCAGCAAGGTGCTTGGTGCAGCGCATCAGTGCGGAGTGAGTCTCACCTCCTACCTCATCGCCGCGATACTGTGCGCGATTCGCGACGTCATGCCCTCGCGCGCCCGCAATCGCGCGATTCGCGTGGATATTCCGGTCGACTTGCGCGCCTTCTTCAGGTCGGAGACCGTGCGCAACTTCTACGGCATGACTTACGTGGCGTACACGCCGGCCGAAATCGAAGCCGATGAGGACTCCGCGAAAACTTCCGCAACAAGCCCAGACGCAGCCGGCGACGGCCAGCAGTCCGCCGCCCGCACCGCGCACGGCAACGGTATGGGTGGATTGCTGACCGATGAGCCGTTGGCCGACATCGCCCGCCATGTGCAGGAGCAGCTCGGCCATGCCACCAGTCGCGAGCGCGTCGAATCGCATATGAACCGCATGATTGCGCTGGAAAAGAATCCGGTGCTGCGTCTCGCGCCCTCCCCTGCCAAGGACTGGGTGCTGGAGCTGGCCCGGTTCATCGCCGACCGCGAGACCACGACCACCGTCTCGAACCTTGGCCGAGTCACCTTGGACGAACGACTCGCGCGCCATGTACGTTCGGTGAGCTTCCTCACCACACCGGCCAGCCTGAATTTCACGGTCTGCTCGTTCGGCGACGACCTGAGCATCGGCATCTCCACCATCTACCATGATCTGAACGTCATCAAGAACCTGTGTCGGATTCTCGCCGCGCAGGGCATCAGCGGCCGTATGAACATCGCTGGCGTGCATGTGGAGAAAGGAGCGTCGGCATGAAGCATTGCGATGCCTGCACCGTCGATTTCACCGGCGATATGGCCCGTTGCCCGCTCTGCCAGAACGAATTGCGCGGCGAGGCCTCCCCCGCCGCATTCCCCGCGCAGCAGATCTATCTGCGTCCGAGGCGTTTGGCGGTGGAAATCATCACGTTTGTAACCGGCGCGATTTTGCTGCTGCATGGCTTCTTCAGCTATCTGTTTTCGTGGCCGATACCGATTGCCAGTGCATCGGCGGCCGCGCTGATCATCAGCGTGCTGTTCATCAATAGTGCGATTCTGCACGTGCCGCGGCCGCTTCGCCTCATGTTTCGATATTTCTATATCATGCTGGCGATTGCGCTGGTCTGGTTTGTGGCGACGATGAATCATGTCGTCACCATGTTCGTCATACCGATCACGTGTCTGGTTTCGCTGGTCTTTGACGTGGTGCTGCTTATCGTGCTGCGGGCCAAGGCCATTGACGAGTACGCCAAGTATCTGGCGTTCGACATCGTCGCTGGTCTGATGCCTCTGACGTTCATTCCGCTCGGCTGGGCTCCGTGGGATGTACTGGTGATGGTCAGCGGGCTGGTCTCCCTGCTGGTGCTGCTCGGCCTGCTCGTCTTCGCCCGCCGTCAGCTCTTCTCGGAATTCGGCAAACAGTTCTCGGCCTGATTGCCTCGTGCGCTCAATCGCCCGACTTAGGATGGAAACCATGAGCGAACATGTGGAGCATGGGTTTGGGCCGGTGTGGGATGGCGAGTCCCGGGTTTTGATTTTGGGATCGATGCCGAGTCCGAAATCCCGAGCGGCGGCGTACAGCCGAGGCGAGCATCCGCGAGAGCGGCAGCAGGTAGAGGAAGGTCGCGGCGGCCAGGCTGAGTGTGGGCGCGTTGATGGTGGCAAGCGGCACGGCACCGGCGATCGACCAAGGAATCAGCGGAGCGATCACCACGGCACTGTCTTCCAAATCGATAGCTTGTGCGGAGCGTTCGGATTCGTCGTCGCCGTACAGCCCACCGCACAACTGGTGAGTGAGCATGATGGTGAGGGTTTGGTTGCAGGCGAGCGCCGCCGCGCAAGTCGCGGTAATCATGGTGGCACCACATGCGCCGATGCGATGACCGAGCATCTCGATGACCTGCTGCAGCCGAGCAAGCATCCGCGTCTCGGCAAAAATGCCGGCGTAGGCGGAGGAGATACAGACAGTGGCCATCACAGTGAGCATGGAGAGGATGCCGCCGCCGTCCAGGAGTGCGGCCACCTGCGGATTTTGCGCATGGTAACCGAAAATAAGCAGCCGCAACAGTTCCGCCCATTCCATGTGCTGCACGCCCACGCATACCGCGACCGAGGCGGCAATGCTGGCGAGCATAAGCAGCCGAACGTCCACATGCAGCAACGCCAACACGATGACCAGTAATGCTGGAACTAGGGTAAGCCAATGCAAATCGAAGGCCGATGAGAACAATCCGCCGATATCGGTTATGCTGCTTGCGTTGGTTGAAACAGCCGCTCTAGCCGAGCCAGCCGAGCCAGCCGTAGCAGCCGCACTAGCCGCACCAAATCCGGAACCACCGCTCGCACACAGCCACTCCGCCACCGCAGCCGCAACGTATACCACACAACTCAGCACAAACGGCACCGCACCAGTGCGCAGCATGCGGGCAATAGTATTGAACAGGTTCGTATGCGTAAGCTGTTTGACCAGCAAGGCACTGGTGGAAACCGGCGAACAACGATCGCCCACATAGACGCCCGCAAGAATCGCGCCACCGAGCATCACCGGGTTCGCCTGCATCGACAATCCCAGCGACATGCAGATGGTGCCCATAGTCGCCGCACTGGCGAACGACGACCCGACCAGCACCGACATCGCCGAGCACAGTAGAAACGACAGCGGAATCACCGTGGCGGCGTGAATCACCGCGGTCGAATGGGCCACGATGAAGGCGATGGTCCCGCTGGCCCGCCACAGCGAGGTCAGTACACCGATGAGCACGAAGGCCACCACCACGGTCCCCGCGGACCGTACGCTGCCGGCCGCACGGCTCGCCATCGCGCGCAGCGAGCACCGGCGAACCAGCCCATACCCCATGAACAGCAGCGCACCAACGAACAGCGCGGGAATAATCGACCAGCCGAGGGCGACGCTGGCAAACAGCACCGCACAGAACAGCAACATCGTGCCCGCTTCCAGCATGCGATCTTCTCCCTCTTCTGGCTACAGCCTCATCTCAGATTCCATCTCATGACCCGCAGTCGCAAACATCAACGCTATTCGCACGAGCCATGACCTAAGATAACAGGAGAAATACAGACTAAACTGATATCTATTACAGGTTTAATACTGTGGCATTGATTCGCGCCACGACACGTCATACACACACCACGCAAACGCCATACACACGGGAGTATCGCCATGAACTTTCTCAGCATCGAATACTTCGCCGCCGTGGCCTCGGAACATAGCTTCAGCAAGGCGGCGAAACGGTTGGGGATCACGCAGCAGACGCTGAGTGCGAACATCGCCGCCCTGGAGCGGGAGCTCGGATGCACGCTTTTCGTACGCCATGTGCCGCTCGAATTGACCTATGCCGGCACGGTGTTCGCGCGATATGCGCAGCGATTCCGCCGCGATCGCGATGCACTTGGCCAAGAAATGCGCGACATCGCCGGCGATCGGGCCGGCGTGCTGCGCGTGGGTGTTGCTTACACGCGTAGCCGGGCGATCATGCCGCCGATTGTGAAGGCGATGCAACGTGACTGCCCGAATATCATCGTTGAACTCATTGAGGGCCGCAACGATCAGATTCAACAATGGCTGGCGAACGGCGATCTTGATCTGGCGGTGGCGGACTTCGCCGGGAAACCGGCCGGCATCGAACTTATGGATTTCTATAACGAGCGCATGGTGCTGGTCCTCGCACAATCACTGTGGATGGATTTGGCCGCTACCGGTGGCGCGGCGAATGGCCAAGTCGATGCCGTCAGAACCGCGCCGGACGAGCGCGCCATTGCCGCAGGTGACCTTTCCTCACTGGAGCATTGCCCGTTTCTCCTAGGCAGCCCACAAGATATTGACGGACGCATTGCCGACCTGCTGTTCCGCCGTGCCGGTTTTGAGCCGAAAGTCACAGCCCGTTCGGATAACGTACTGACTCTGCTGGAACTGTGCCATTACGGCATGGGTGCCTGCCTATGCCCGGAGCGGTTCCTGCCAGCGCTGCTTGACGGCGAACGGCTGCGCACCTTGCGTGTGCTGGATTGCGGGCCGGAGACCGAATACGCCATCCGATTCGGCGTTTCGGCCACACCATACCGCTGGAGCGTCATTGATGATTTCATTCGTTGCGCACGCGAGGTCACCACCGGCGTGTCGCAATAGCCGCCAACTTGCGTTCAAGTGGGGTTGAACTGTTTTAATCAAATTGTTAGCGTTCACGGCCGGCCATGAAGAGACGACGGTGACGATTGATTATCAAGGAGCACACATGAAGTATCGCAGCGTTGGCAAGTCGGGACTGAAGATCAGCGAGGTCGCACTGGGCAGCTGGGTCACGGATCTCAAGGGCACGACGGCCGAGGATGTGGCCAAGGAGACCGTGAAGCTCGCCTACGATTCCGGCGTCAACTTCTTCGACTGCGCGGACGCTTACTCGGGCGGTGCCGCCGAACGATTCCTTGGCAAGACGCTGAAGCAGTACCCGCGTAAGGAACTCGTCATCTCCAGCAAGGTCTACTTCCCCACCGGCGAAGGCGTGAACGACCGCGGCCTGTCCCGCAAGCACATTTTCGAGAGCATCGACCAGACGCTGAAGAACATGCAGACCGATTATCTGGACATGTACTTCTGCCACCGTTTTGACGAGACCACCGACCTTACCGAGACCTTGCGCGCGATGAGCGACCTGGTCGCCCAGGGCAAGGTGCTGTACTATGGCGTTTCCGAGGAGTGGGGTTCGGCCCGCCTTGAAGAGGCCCAGCGCATCATCGACCGCTACAACCTGTACCCGATCACCGTGGTCCAGCCGCAGTACAACCTGAACGACCGTTACATCGAGCATGAGATCATGGGCACCTGCCGCAAGCTCGGCATCGGTATCACCACGTTCTCCCCGCTCGCGCAGGGTCTGCTGACCGGCAAGTACCGCAAGGGTCAGCCGCTGCCGGCCGGCTCGCGCGCCACCTGGCAGTCCGACCACCAGATCAACGATCTGCTGACCGATGAGAACCTCGACAAGGTCGAGCAGCTGCGCAAGGTGGCCGACGAGCTCGGCACGAACCTGCCGGTGCTTTCCATGGCATGGATCCTGCAGCACCCGGAGATCAGCTGTGTGATCGCCGGCGCCTCCAAGCCCAGCCAACTGGAGAACAACATGAAGGCCGCGGGCTTTGTGATTCCGGCTGACGCGATGGCCGAAATCGACAAGATCACCGGCTTCCACCGCTTCGAACGTCACGTAGGCTGACGAATCTGAGACTTCCTCCAACGAGAGCGATTGTCAAGCGCCGAAATCGGTATCGCCTTGGGCTTCGGCCTGAGCGATGGCGGTTTCGGCGTTTTTTGCTGTTTGCTCGATGACTTGGTTGTAGCCGGTCAGGGCCGCGAACGGCATGAACTGCGCGGCCCGCTGGTGGCGGGACATGTGCGGATGCTTGCGCGACTGATGGTGTGGCAGGTTGATGATGTCGTCGTACGCACGGGTCTCTTGCAGGGTCATGCGCGATGGCCTCCGATCTGACGGTTGCGGTCCTGACCGGTGGCACCGTCTTCCATGTCCATGGCTTTGATGACGGCGTTGCGGCCGAATTTACGTTTCACATCCAGCAGCGCACGCTGGATATCATGCTCTCCATTTTTTTCGCTGGTGGAATCGGATCCATACGATTGGGCCTCGTCATCACCGAACAAGTCGAGCTGTTCATAGCGTTTGCCGGCGGCCAGCTCCTCCGGAGTGGCCACATCATCGGCGATGACGGTCAACCGCCTCACAAGCAAGCGTGAATCCACAATGCGCTCGTACAACATCGTCATGGCCTCACGAATACGTGCCGACGACGAGGTGAAATCACCCAAACCAATCGACCCGACCGCGCTCTTGGGCACCTTGCGCCCAAATCGGTCGATGGTCACCGGCCCTTGATAGCTTTTCGCTGCCCGCTCAGCGGCACGTTTCATCGCATAATCAGCGCACGAATCGAGCTTTGACGAATCAAGACTGCCGATGTCATAGCCGACGGCGAGCGTCAGTCGGTTCGTCAGCACGCTTTTATCGACCAGATCGAGGGCCAGCGCATCGGCCATCTCCTTGGTGATCAGCCGGGCCGTGGCATAGTCGGCGGGGCCGGTGAGCACCTGCCCACTGCTAATGCTGTGCGCACCTGGCTCATAGGATCGGATATCCGCGATTTCGCACGGCTCCCAGCCCCACGCATGGTCGATGAGCAGTTCGGCATTGACACCGAACATGCGATACAGCAGGTCTTCGTTGTAGTAATCCGAAGCACGACCCACCGAGCATCGGGCGATATCGCCCATGGTCATCAGTCCGGCATGCTCGAGCTTCTTGGCATAGCCGCGCCCAACCCGCCAAAAATCGGTGAGCGGACGATGATCCCAAAGCAACCGACGATATGACATTTCATTCAGTTCGGCCACGCGCACGCCGTCCTTGTCGGCGGGCATGTGCTTGGCGACGATATCCATGGCGACTTTGGCCAGATACATGTTGGAGCCGATGCCGGCAGTGGCGGTGATGCCGGTTTTGGTGAGGATTTCGCGCACGATGGTTCGCGCCATCGCATGCGGCCCCATACCCAGCGAGCGCAGATATGGCGTGGCGTCGATGAACACCTCGTCAATCGAGTAGACATGGATGTGCTCGGGTGCGGCGTATTTGAGGTAGATGCCATATATTTGCCCGCTGATTTCCAGATAGTGCGCCATGCGCGGCTTGGCGATGACCATCGAGGCCTTGAGTCCCGGCGAGCGTTCCAGGTCGCATGCATCGCAGGACTCCCCGATTAATCGGCCGCCGGGAGCATGGACCGCGCGCTCGATGTTGACTCCATTCAGGCGCTGTTTTACCTCGAATAGCCGCGCACGACCGGGAATGCCATAGTTCTTCAGCGAGGGTGAGACCGCCAAACATATTGTCTTATCGGTGCGGGTTTCATCGGCCACCACCAGATGCGTGGTCAACGGGTCGAGTCCGCGCGCCACGCACTCCACCGAGGCATAGAAGGACTTGAGATCAATGGCAATATAGGTATGCTCGCGTTGCGTCGATACCGTTCCGCTGCCCATCGCCATCACCTCCTTACCACCGCTGGCCCGACCAGCATATCAACACAGTCGAACATTTGTTCGATGCAACATGCCTGTTCGAAGCTGCCGAAGTCGACGCACGCAACGCGCCCAAGCACGCTCTTCACCCACGCCACACGCGCAACGGCAGAGCAGCGGCATGCATGCGTACCATGGGGAATATGCTGCATACCAATATGCGTTATTTGACTAAGGAACGCGCATATGCGGCCATCCACCATGACGGCCCGCGTGCTCTACTCAGCTTCGACGCCATGGAACATGCCAGCAGCTCCGATATGGAAGACTGTTCCGATTCGCATATGCCCGCAAGCATCCGATCCGTCCTCTCCGAAATACTGCTTCGCAGCTAAACGGATAGACCGAAGCAATCCCTGTCCCGATAAGATGGTGTTGTGGACTTCCTCCTCACACGGAAGTCCACAACACCATCTTTCTTAATTGTCTGTTCCTCCCTCAGCGGGAAGACTCCACCACCACCCCACAACACGCGATGTAGCCGCCGATTGGTAGGGTTGATAGATAGTTAATCCCCTGTTTGAAAAAGGAGCTTTGGCTTGTCGGCTGAACTCGAAGACATTCACGAGGAATGTGGCATCTTCGGCGTGTGGGGCCACCCTGACGCCGCCCGACTTACCTATTTCGGCCTGCACGCGCTGCAGCATCGCGGTCAGGAAGGCGCCGGCATCGTCTCCAACGATAACGGTCATCTCATCGGTCATCGCGGACTCGGCCTGCTCACCCAGGTGTTCGGCGATGAGCGCGAAATCGAACGACTGAAGGGCAATTGCGCCATCGGCCACGTGCGTTACGCAACGGCCGGCTCGGGCACCACGGACAACATCCAGCCGTTCATCTTCCGCTTCCATGACGGCGACGTGGCTCTGTGCCATAACGGCAACCTGACGAACTGCCCGTCACTGCGCCGCAAGCTTGAAGACGAAGGCGCCATCTTCCATTCGAACTCCGACACCGAAGTGCTGATGCACTTGATTCGCCGTTCGATGCAGCGCACCTTTATGGACAAGCTCAAGGAAGCGCTCAACACGGTGCATGGCGGTTTCGCCTACCTGCTGATGACCGAAGACGCCATGATCGGCGCACTCGACCCGAACGGCTTCCGCCCGCTCTCCCTCGGCAAGATGAAGAACGGCGCCTACGTGCTCGCCTCCGAAACCTGCGCACTGGATGTCGTCGGCGCCGAGCTGGTGCGCAACATTCGCCCGGGTGAAATCGTGGTGGTCAACGATCACGGCTACAAGATCGTGCAGTACACCAACAACACGCAGCTGGCCATCTGCTCGATGGAGTACATCTACTTCGCCCGCCCGGATTCCGATATCTATGGCGTCAACGTGCACTCCGCCCGCAAGCGCATGGGCGCACGTCTCGCCGCCGAATCCCCGGTGGAGGCCGATATGGTTATCGGCGTGCCGAACTCCTCATTGTCCGCCGCATCCGGCTATGCGGAAGCAGCAGGCCTGCCCAACGAAATGGGTCTAATCAAAAACCAGTATGTGGCCCGCACCTTCATTCAGCCCACGCAAGAACTGCGCGAGCAGGGTGTGCGTATGAAGCTCTCTGCTGTGCGCAGCGTGGTTAAAGGCAAGCGCGTTATCGTTATCGATGATTCCATCGTGCGCGGCACCACGTCCAAGCGCATCGTGCAGCTGCTCAAGGAAGCCGGCGCCGCTGAAGTGCATATGCGCATCAGCTCCCCGCCGCTGAAGTACCCCTGCTTCTATGGCATTGATATCTCCACCACCAAGGAACTCATCGCAGCCAAGATGAGCGTGGAGGAAATCCGTGAATACATCGGCGCGGATTCCTTGGCCTACCTTTCGCTCGACGGTCTGGTCGAATCCATCGGACTGAACGCCGACGCCCCATACGGTGGCCTGTGCGTCGCCTACTTCAACGGCGACTACCCCACTGCGCTCGACGACTACGAGGCCGACTTCCTGAAGTCCCTCACGCCCGAGGACCGTGTGCGTCTGCCTGAATTCGCGCTGTACAAGAGCAAGTACATCGGCAACGAGTACAACACCGTGCAGCCGGATGCCGAATAGCTCACCACCAATCCACTCAATAACAATTCTTTGAACCAGAGGCGCTTGCCTCCCCTCAGTCGGCTTTGCCGACAGCTCCCCTCCATGGGAGCCTTACAAAATGCCTCTCCTTGAGGAGAGGTGGCACGCAGTGACGGAG
>OJSD01003834.1_pt1 | contig 11599 bp, 6 predicted proteins | sample 1599391 | NCBI WGS metagenome assembly OJSD01 (sample SAMN04168656, study PRJEB22393) | human gut metagenome | biome: human gut microbiome; feature: stool | host: Homo sapiens | collected 2014-03-17 | reverse complement strand
AAAGTCTGGGCTTTGCGCATAAAAAAAGGCTGTGTCAGCATTTTGACACAACCTCATCAATAGGCTTGCGCCTAACAGCATAATCTTTAAGCTCTTCATTCTCTGTTGTCTATTAAATTGTTTCTTCGCAAATCTAACAAAAAAAGCGGCTTCCGAGAACGAAAGCCGCCTTAAAATATATAATCTGGTTCTATTAGAGTTTCGGACCAGCAGCAACCAAAGCCTTACCGGCTTCGTTACCTGTGAACTTAGCGAAGTTCTTGATGAAACGTCCTGCCAGGTCTTTTGCTTTTTCTTCCCATTGGCAAGCACATTCGTAAGTGTCGCGAGGATCAAGAATCTTCGGATCAACACCCGGCAATTCTGTCGGAACAACAAAGTCGAAGTAAGGAATAACCTTTGTCGGAGCCTTGTCGATAGAACCGTCGAGGATAGCGTCGATGATACCACGTGTATCTTTGATAGAGATACGCTTGCCGCTACCGTTCCAGCCGGTGTTAACCAAGTATGCCTTAGCGCCGACCTTGTTCATCTTCTTAACCAGTTCTTCTGCATATTTAGTAGGATGCAAGCTCAGGAAAGCAGCACCGAAGCAAGCAGAGAATGTCGGAGTCGGTTCAGTGATACCGCGTTCCGTACCGGCCAGCTTAGCGGTGAAACCGGACAGGAAGTAGTACTGAGCCTGTTCGGGGTTCAGGATAGATACCGGAGGCAATACACCGAAGGCATCAGCCGACAGGAAGATTACCTGATGAGCGTGAGGACCTTTAGATACCGGCTTAACGATGTTGTTGATGTGATAGATAGGATAAGAAACACGCGTGTTTTCAGTTGTGCTCTTATCGGCGAAGTCAATCTTGCCGTCAGCGTCAACAGTTACGTTCTCCAGCAGAGCGTCACGTTTGATGGCGTTGTAGATATCGGGTTCGCTTTCTTTGTCGAGGTTGATAACCTTAGCGTAGCAACCGCCTTCGTAGTTGAATACACCTTCGTCATCCCATCCGTGTTCGTCGTCACCGATCAGCAGACGTTTCGGGTCGGTAGACAAAGTAGTCTTACCTGTACCTGACAGACCGAAGAAGATAGCAGAGTCCGTACCTTCCATGTTGGTGTTGGCAGAACAGTGCATGGAAGCGATACCGCGAAGCGGGTTCTTGTAGTTCATGATAGAGAACATACCCTTCTTCATTTCACCGCCGTACCAAGTGTTCAGGATAACCTGTTCGTTGGTCTTCAAGTTGAATACAGTAGCTGTTTCAGAGTTCAGACCCAGTTCCTTGTAGTTGTCAACTTTTGCTTTGGAAGCGTTGAATGATACGAAATCAGGTTCGCCGTAGTTAGCAAGTTCCTCAGCAGTCGGGCGGATGAACATGTTAGTTACGAAGTGAGCCTGCCAAGCTACTTCCATGATGAAACGTACTTTCATGCGGGTAGCTTCGTTAGCACCGCAGAAAGTATCGACAACGAACAGACGCTTGCCGCTCAGCTGGTTTACAGCTTTAGCTTTCAGGTCGGCCCATGCTTCTTCAGAGCAGGGTTTGTTGTCGTTTTTGTATTCTTCTGAAGTCCACCATACAGAATCCTTGCTGGCTTCGTTCATTACAAAGAATTTATCTTTAGGAGAACGTCCGGTATAGATACCAGTCATTACGTTCACAGCACCAAGTTCAGTTACTTGACCTTTTTCGAAGCCTTCCAGACCCGGTTTGGTCTCTTCAGCGAACAATACATCATAAGACGGGTTGTGGATGATTTCCTTCACGTCTTTGATACCGTACTTGCTTAAATCTAAATTTGCCATTTCTTTTTAAGATTTTAAAATTGGTATTTGGTTTATAATCTCTCTTCGCATTCGTATGCTTCATTGCAAGGGGGCGAGTTTGTGGAAAACCGCGTTGTTCAGTAAGGCCCTTGTTTTTGCGACTACAAAAGTAATACTTTATTTTTAAAGAAACATCCTATTAGAGAAATTTTTCTGTAATAGGAAATCTTTTATAGAACCGTAACAATATCTGCAAACTGAATGTTGCAAATTGAGTGGAAATCGTTTACTTTGCACCTCTGTTCTATCAATATACGGAATAACCAATACATATTTTAATCTGATAATATAATGAAAGTTATCAACTTTGCCGAGACTAACTCAGTCTTGAACCAATACATGGCGGAGATACGCGATGTGCAAGTACAGTCCGACCGTATGCGTTTCCGCCGGAACATCGAACGCATCGGCGAAATCATGGCGTACGAAATGAGTAAGGAACTCACCTATTCCGAAAAGCAGGTACAAACGCCGCTGGGGATAGCTCCTGTCAGCACTTTCGATGATGATGTGGTGATTGCCACCGTCTTCCGTGCCGGGCTTCCCTTGCATGCCGGTTTCCTGAATGTGTTCGACCGTGCGGGCAATGCTTTCGTTTCCGCTTACCGTTATTATAAGGATAAAGAGTGCCGTACGGTGGATGTGCACATCGAGTATATCGCCACTCCCGACCTTTCCGGCAAGACTCTGTTACTGGTTGACCCGATGCTTGCTACGGGCGAAAGCATGGAACTTGCCTGGAAGGCTTTCCTTACCAAGGGTACGCCTGCCAAACTGCAGATTGCCTGCGTCATTGCCAGCCGGCAGGGAGTAGAGCATTTGCAGAAACTCTTCCCCGGCGACGAGGTTTCCTTGTGGTGCGGCGCTATCGACCCGGATATGAACGAGCATTCGTATATAGTACCGGGGCTGGGCGATGCCGGAGACTTGGCATTCGGCGACAAGCTGTAATCCGCAGGGCGGTTGCGGCCGTCCAATCCGAACCCCGGCACTGTTCATTGAACCATAAAGAGAGCCGTATCAACTCCGTTTGTGAGTAATGATACGGCTCTTTTATGTTTGCAAGCTACTGCATCAGGATATCCATTCCCGCTTCGCTCTCATTGTTCACTTGGCCCAGAACAGCTTTTCCGTATACGTGTCTGTGCCGGCTACATCCTTATAGTACGGATTGTAGTTCACTTCCGTGCTGGGGTATCTCCAGCGGTTCGGCACATTGGGGATAGTACCCGACACTTCCGGGAATACCAGTCCCGAAGGATAGCCTGTGCGGCGGATGTCACTCCATGCCTCGCGGCTGACAAGGAAACCGAAGTGCAGCCATTTCTGCGTGATGATGGCATCCAGTTTGTCCACGTATGCCGTACTGTTCCATCTGTCATTGGCAAAGTCTGCAATCTCTTCATCGGTAGGAGCGTCGTAACGGCGGCAATTCTCTCCCGAACCTATCGAATCGTAATAGTAATACAGGGCGATGGATTGGCTGACAGCCGTCTTGAATTCCTCTTCCGCCTTCGCCATATCCTGCGCCACACCATACCCCATGGCATAGGCTTCCGCTTTCAGGAAATGTATCTCTGGCGAAGCCATTATCAGCATATCGAATTTATCGTTTTCCCAGAAAAAGCCTCTTTGGGTAATCTGCGAGAAACCTTTGTTGGCGGTGTTCACTTCGTCTTGTGCCTGAGCGCTGTAATACTCCGTCAGCTCGTCTGCTACCGTGAGGTCCGTACCCAGGTAACGGTGTTCGTCCACTTGTCCGGTTTCGCGGTTGGTGATGCTCACGGGATTGTAGTTCAGCAGGATGCGGGGGTCGTCTTCGCCTTTAACGTAGACGCCGCTTAGCGGATCGTTGCTGGTCATGTCATAGTTGCCGTGGCTCAGCATACGGTCTATGATAGGGCCCGAAGCAAGACGGTTCGTAACCCAGTCGCCCAATCCGTGGCCGGCGGTGAAGTTCAGTTGCCCGGACTTCTGGTTGACGATGAAGATGTTGTTTCCCTGCTCCTCTACGAGCGGATAGTCGGCGGGGTTTTCCAATATCTCCTTGATAACCGCACGTCCTTCCGCCTGCAAAGCTCCCTGCGTGGCTACACGCATGGCAAGGCGCAGGCGCAGGGAGTTTGCATAGCGTTCCCATTTCTCCATATCTCCCAGGTTGATGAAGTCCTGGGTACTGAAGTTTTTCGGTACGGTTGCCGAACGGAAACGCGGGGCGATGTCTTTCAGCTCGTCAAGGATTGTCTTATAAATATCTTCCGCCTTGTCGTAGGGAGCGTAAGAACCGTTTACGTCGTTGGTCAGCGGCAGGGTGCATGCTTTGAAGAAAGGCATGTCGCCGAAAATATCCACCGTTGCGGCAAAGAAGTCGTACAGTTGCACTTTGGCTGCCAGCATAAAGGCTTCGTCCTGTGCTTTCTGCGTATCGTTCTCTTCATTGTACAGCGATTCCATCTTGCGGTATTGCATCAGTGCCGAATACAGGTTGTCCCATTGCCCGTCTATGGCAGGCGCATATCCGGGACTGTACATACCGCCCGAATAGCTGTAGCCGAAGGTCTGCGCGTACTTGCCCACAAACTGCGAGTCGAAGCCGAAGAAACGTCCGTACTCATATACGTCATAATCTTTCACTTTCTGGAAAACTCCCACCATGAGGTTGCTGATGGTAACCTGGTTAACCTTTGAGGGGTCTTCGTATTTGCTGTCGAAGTCGGAATCCGTACAGCCGGAAGCTGTCATCAGCATGGCTCCCGCTACAACGAACGCTCCTATATTTATCTTTTTCATATCCATTGTCATTCACTCTAAAGTCTTATTTTTCAATTCTCTATTTCCTAAAAGCTTGCCCGCAGCGACACACCGAAATTACGTGTTGCCGTAGTGGAGCCGCCCACTACCGCCTGGCTTGCCCAGGATGTTCCTACGGAAGATTCCGCATCGTAATTCTTCAGTGCCTTGTAGAAGTAGAATAAGTTGCGTCCGAACACTGAAACGCTCAGCCGCGTCATGCCCAGTTTGGAAATCAGCTTTTCCGGAAACTGGTAGCCGATGGTCAGCTCGCGCAGCTTCACATAGCTGTTGTCGAATACCGAGTGGCGGTACGTAAGCTGTTCGGGCTGGGTACCCCAGTTGTAGGTCTGGTTGTAATAGTAGCCGGCAGGGATGATGCGCGTGTTCTTCTCACCGGTGGAGGCCACTACGCCCGGCAGGATAACGCCGTCGTGATAAACGGTTTCTCCGTTAGGCCCTGCACCCAGTGACGGGTCTACCTGCACGGGCACGCCGCTGGCGTTGTTGTTGCCCGGATAGTAGTAGGACAGGCCGCCGTGTTCCGTATCGCGGAATTGCAGCGACTCCGGTGTCAGACCCGATGCGGTGGAATACTGGTACATCTCGTTGATGACGTCGCCGCCTATGCGGAAGTCGATACTGAAATCCAGGAAGATGTTCTTGTAGGAGAACGAGCTGAACAGACCGCCTACGCCGTCGGGGTTGATGTTTCCTACTCTCTGCAGTTCGGTCTGGTTCATGTAAAGTCCCTTGTCCGATACGAGATACTCTCCGTTTTCGTTCATCTGGGGCACTTGCACGTAGATGTCACCCATGGGGCGTCCCTCTACGGCCTGTATCTTGGCTCCGCCACCGCCTATGTTGGATATTTCGAGGTACGGTACGCCGTCGGCGAGCTTCACGACCTTGTTGCGGTAGATGCCGTAGTTGGCCGTCAGGTCCCAGCGGAAATTCTTGGTCAGTACCGGGGTGGCGCTTACGGAGATGTCCCAGCCTTCGTTGGCCACCTCTCCCACGTTCATCAGCACGTACTTCACACCCGATGTGGAGGGTTGCGGCGTGGAGAGTATCTGGTCTTTCACGCGGTTGTTGTAGTAGGATACGTCGAAGCCCAGCCGGTTGTTGAGGAACTTGCTTTCAAAACCTATTTCGTATTCGTACTTCTTTTCGGGGCGGATATTGGCATTTCCCCACGAAGAAGGAACGTAGTTCCATGTGAAGCCGTTGTCCGAACCCTGCTCGTAGATGATGTTGGCGGCATACGTTTCCGGTGCGTTACCTACGACGCCGTAGGAGAGGCGGAGTTTGCCGTGATTCCACCATGCAGGCATGCGGAAGGCGTTCGAGAACAGGAAACTGAGGTTGGCGGAGGGGTAGAAGAAACTTTGGTCTTTCAGTGTGGACGAACGTTCCTGACGCCCGGTGAGTTCGAGGAACAGGTAGTTGTCCCAACCCAGGCTCAGCGTACCCATGTATCCCGTTTTCAGCAGTTCCATACGTTGCAGCGTGCTGCTGGCGGTGTAGCGGCTGGCGTTGAGGTCGAACCAGTTTTCCGTAACCAGACCGCCGTTGGTGGAGACGCGCATGTTGTTCATGTTTTCGTAACGTCCCGTCCAGCCCAGTGTGGCGGCAATGTCGAAACGGCGGATGTTGTAGTTGAAGTTCAGCATCACATCGCCGTACACGATGTCGTAGCGTCGGTTGATGTTCTGGAAGCTGCCGCTGGGGTCGTACAGGGAGTTGGGGCGTTCCGTCTCGTACTCCAGCGTCTGCTTGGTGTCCGTGATGTCGGTAGAGAGCTGGGCGCGCAGACTCAGCCAATTGGTTATCTGCCAGGTGGGACGTATCATGCCGATGAGGCGGTTTTCTGTCTCCTTGCTGTGGTGGTGATACATGTTCCAGAGCATATTCGATACGCCGTTCAGGTATCCCGGGTCGTATGCCCAGGCTTCGTCCGGTGTCAGTGTGGCATCGCCGCCTGCGTACGTGTTGCGGTAGCCCAGGCTGGTGACGTAGCTCTGTTTCAGATAGGGAATATCCATGAAGGAGGAGAACATGTTGCTGAAACTGCCGTACAGGTTCAGCGATGTTTGCGGGCGGTCCTTTACGTCCTGTACGATGTAGTTCAGCGAGTATTCTATGTTCAGCGTCCTTGCCGGTTTGTAAGAACCCGTCAGCTTGAAGTTATGTTTGGTGAAGCTGCCCGTCAGCGAGTTGGGCGTTTCACCCATGAAGGTGTAGGAGAAGCGGTTGCTGCTGGTCTCCGTACCCTGCGAGATGGCGAGGTTGTAGGTCTGGTTCCAGCCCGTGCGGAACAGCTCTTTCCACGGATTGTCCGTAGCCGGCAGGTAGGGGCGCATCTTGCCGTCCCAGTACAGCACGTCGCTGCCGTCGTACTTCGGACCGAAAGACATGGTCGTATTATACAGACTTCTGTAGCTTTCGCCGTTCATGGTGCGTTGGTAGAAACCGCCCGTCTGTTTTTCGTAATCGCTGTATTCCGTGTTGTAACGTCCCGGGCCGTATACGGTCTGCACTTTCGGCAGATAGGCGGGCAGGTTGGCGGTGACCTGCGCGGTGAAGTCCACCGTCAGTTTGCCGCTTTTGGCGCGCTTGCTGGTGATAACCACCGCGCCGTTTGCCGCTTCCGAACCGTAAAGTGCCGTGGCCGAAGCGCCTTTCAGCACACTTACGCTTTCAATATCTTCGGGGTTGATGTCCACCAGACCGTTGGAACGTATCTGCCCGTCGTTGCCGAATTCGGCAAAGTCGGTACTCTTGCCCGTTCCGCCGTTGCGGATGGGCACGCCGTCCAGGATGATGAGCGGCTGGTTGTTTCCGGTGATGGACGTGAGTCCGCGTACATTGATAGACACGGCTCCGGCGGAACCGCCCTGCGTCTGCGTGATGCGGATGCCCGGCGCCTTACCGTACATGGCGGATGCAAAGTTGGTTGCTCCCGCCTTCACTATCTCGTCCGATTCGATAGTGCTCACCGCGTAACCCAGCCGTTTGGTATCCTTCTTGATACCCATAGCCGTGACGACCACCTCTTTCAACTGTTGCGAGTCCTCTCTCAGCGTTACCCTCAGGTCGCCCTGCTTCTTGCGTTTTGCCAGATGTATTTCGCGGGTGGCATAGCCCATATAGGCTATGGACAGCGTTGCATCGGCAGGCACGGTCAGTGTAAAGTTTCCGTCCACATCGGTAATGACACCGTTGTTGGTTCCTTTCTCTATGACGCTGGCGCCGATAAGCGGCTCTCCCGTCACATCCCTTACCATACCTTTGATTGTTTTGGTTTCCTGCGCACCGGCACTTCCTGCAAACAGAAGCGCCAATGCCACAATCATACTACCTAATACCTTTTGAAAATGCAGCTTCCTGTGCGAAGCCATACTCCGTTTTTTCTTGATAGACTTCATATTTCCACAATGATTATTTCCTTGTACAATTAAATCTGTTGGAATTTATTTGTATTTGTTATAAGCAAGCAGTATGCCAAAAAAGATACGTAGACTATGCGAAGTATTTATACCTATGATATTCAGTTTATTGCTTTTTTTATAAATACTTATAATATGTGTATGCAGGTTGTGGAATGTTGTGGAAAAAATCCACACTTGCAGGTTGCCATTCCACACTTGTGGTGTTTGCATCTTATTCCGGCGGTTTTCCGGCGGATTATACTTTGTGCCTGCTTCCGGAAGACTGTGTGGAAAATAGGATTATACCGCGTGTGAGCGGGGCAATCTCCCGGGTATAATGTGCCAATGCCTGGTGGAAAACTTTCCGATGCACCTTGTAAAATGTGCTTGTCCCTTATGTATTTCTTCGTTTTCCGGTTGCGGGCTGTCCGGCCCGCAGCTGGCAACCGTCCAGCCCGCAATTGGCAACCGCATGGCCCGCAGTTGGAAAACGGGGTTTTAGTAGGTGTACAACGGGGTTTTATACAGTGTATTGTCACCTTTATGCTGAGGCATATCTCTATTTTGCCTCTGCCTTTGGAGAGCTGATGCCGCTTGTTTCTTTATGGCCAACCGGGATATAAAAAAGCCCCCTTCACCCGCTGTCCCTTATGGATAAAGGGATGTGGAGGGTGAAGGGGGGATGTGTGTAAACTGAATTCCTGTTCCGTGGAGGTTATTTCACTTCCCAGGTATCATTGGTCATCAGCAGTTCCTCAAAGTTGTGATACTTTTTCTTGGCGGATACCTCTTCGATTTGTGCATGTACGGCATCATCGTAGGTGGGAGCTTCCACGTCGCGGATTACGCCGAGGGCAATCGGGAAGTCAGGGCCTTCCATCAGGGCGAGTTTCAGTTGCAGGGTGTTGTCCTCGCAATGGGCGTCGTGGATAAGAATATCCTTTTCCGTAATGCCGTTCTCGCCGAGCTTCACCACTTTCAGCCCGAAGCCTTCCTGCATCAGTCCGTATTCGTTGTTCTCGCCGAAGAGCATGGGCTTGCCGTGTTCCAGATAGATGGCGTGTTTGGCGCGGTCTTCTTTCTTGGCAACGGCGTCGTGCGTGCCGTTATTGAAGATGACGCAGTTCTGGAGAATCTCGCAGACGCTGGCTCCTTTGTGGTTGTAGGCGGCTTTCAGGATTTCCACCGTTCCGGCTGCATCCGTGGCAACGGCGCGTGCAAAGAAGTGGCCGCGTGCACCGAAGCAGAGTTCTGCCGGATGGAACGGGTCTTCTACCGTACCGTAAGGAGATGATTTGCTGACGAAACCGCGGGGAGACGTCGGGGAGTATTGTCCTTTCGTCAGGCCGTAGATACGGTTGTTTTTTTTTTTAATGTTACGGCGACCACCGAGATCTACACTCTTTCCCTACACGACGCTCTTCCGATCTCGCCGCTCACCTGCCATACGGTGAGTTCCGGATTGGCAACCTTGCAACCGGTGGCAATGGCAGCGGCACGTCCGTGAATGGTGTTCATGCCGTAGGTATTCATATAGTGGGGCAGACGGCTGGAACAGCCGATACCTGAGATTACTGCTGTTTTGTAAGGCGGAACGCCGATTTCGGCCATAGCCTTATGCAGGGACGCGAGGAAAAAATGGTCACCGCAACCCGGACACCAGCGGGGTTGCCCTTTCTTGAAGTCTTTTGCTGTATATTTGCACATAGTTCTTTTCTTTTTTAGTTCTTGATAATCTCCTCAAATGCTTGTACTAACTCGTTCACCAGGAAGGGCTGGCCTTTCACCTGATTGAACTGGTAGGGAACGAAACCGTCTACTTTCATGCGCAGGTATCCGGCAAACTGTCCCATGTTCTGCTCGGCCACCACTACTTTCTTGTAGCGCTTCATCACCTCTGCCGTATTCTTGGGCAGCGGATTGATGAACTTGAAGTGGGCGAGGGCCACTTTCTTGCCTGTGGCGCGGAGTTCGTCCATAGCGGCGTGCAGATGGCCGTAAGTGCCGCCGAAGCCGACAATCAGCAGTTCGGCATCGTCCTTGTCGCCTTCCACTTCTACATCGGGTACTTCTATTTTGGCAATCTTCTCGGCACGCAGGCGGGTCATCAGGTCGTGGTTCTCAGGGTCGGTAGAGATGGCGCCTGTCTTGTTGTCTTTCTCCAATCCGCCGAGGATGTGGGTGAAGCCCTCTGTTCCGGGGATGGCCCAATAGCGGCTGCCGGTCTTTTCATCGCGCTGGTAGGGTGTCCATGAACCCTGCATTTCGGGGCGTACATAAGGCGGAACGATAGCGGGATAATCGGCAAGCTTGGGCAGTTTCCACGCTGCCGAGCCGTTGGCAACGAAAGCATCGGTAAGCAGTACGACGGGGGTCATGTGCTCCAATGCTATCTTGGACGCCATGTAGGCACATTCAAAGCAGTCTGTCGGTGAGGTGGCGGCAAGTACGGGCATGGGGCTTTCGCCGTTACGGCCGAAGAGTACTTGCAGCAAGTCGGTCTGCTCGGACTTGGTGGGCAGACCTGTTGCAGGACCGCCGCGCTGTACATCGAGCACCACCAGCGGCAGTTCCATGATGACAGCCAGGTTCATGGCTTCCGATTTCAGGCAGATACCCGGTCCGGAGGTGGAGGTAACCGCCAATGCTCCGGCAAAGGATGCTCCGACGGCGGAGGCGCAACCGGAAATCTCGTCTTCGCACTGTACGGTCATTACGCCCAGTGACTTGTGTTTGGAAAGTTCGTGCAGCACATCGGTTGCGGGGGTGATGGGGTAAGAACCCAGGTAAAGCTTTAGGCCTGCTTTCTCGGCAGCGGCTATGAAGCCGTAGGCCGTGGCCTTGTTGCCCGTAATGTCCATATAGCGTCCGGGAGTCTTTACTTTGCTTTCAATCTTGTAAGTGTGAGAGGCGGATGCGTGGGTGTTGTGCCCGTAGTCGTATCCGGCGCGGATAACCTTGATATTGGCTTCTGCAATTTCGGGTTTCTTGGCGAATTTCTCGCGGATAAACTCTTCGGCTATCGTCAGGTCGCGGCTGAACAGCCAGCATACCAGTCCCACTGCAAACATGTTGCGGCACTTCAGCATGGATTTGTTGTCCATACCCGTGTCGGCAAGGCAGTCTTTCACCATTTGAGAGATAGGAGCGGCAATGACATCCTGTTTGATGCCCATTTCTTCAATGGGGTTGTCCGTCTTGAAAGCGGCCTTTTCCAAATCCGATTTCTGGAATGCGTCCGTATCGATGATAATACATGCGGTAGATTTGGCAAACTTATACTGTGTTTTTAACGCAGCGGCATTCATCGCTACCAGTACATCGCATTTATCACCGGGGGTATAGACTTTGTTTGCACCGATATGTACCTGAAAACCGGATACGCCCGTCAGTGAGCCTTGCGGGGCACGGATGTCTGCCGGATAATCGGGGAATGTACTGATGTCATTACCTACCGTAGCCGAAACTGTTGAAAAGATGTTGCCGGCGAGCTGCATACCGTCGCCGGAGTCTCCGGAGAAGCGGACTACCACTTGCTCCAGTTCTTTGACCATCA
>OJSD01003831.1_pt1 | contig 11612 bp, 6 predicted proteins | sample 1599391 | NCBI WGS metagenome assembly OJSD01 (sample SAMN04168656, study PRJEB22393) | human gut metagenome | biome: human gut microbiome; feature: stool | host: Homo sapiens | collected 2014-03-17 | reverse complement strand
CCAGCTCGATCATCTCGGCGGTCAGCAGCCAGCCCTCGCCCATCTTGGCACCCAGCGAAATGATGCCCTTGGGCTTTTCCACCAGCTCCTTGAAGGGGCCGGGGGCGTAGAAGCCTGCGTCGGCCTCAGCCTTGAGCATGGCGCGCTCGATGCCGTCCAGCCAGTTCAGGAACTGGTCAATGCCGATCTTCACAGCCAGCTTGCCGCCGTACAGTACATGATCCTCGCCCATGTTGAAGGCACAGTACTGCACAAAGCCCATCAGGCCCGGGAAGTTCACCTCGCAGTCCTGACTTTCCAGAAACTTCTGCAGGTCGTTGTTGCCCAGCGGGCTGTACTTGACGTAAATTTCGCCAACCACGCCCACCTTGACCTTGGGCACCCGGGTAACGGGGATGGCAGCAAAGTCCTTTGCGATGAGGGGGAAGGTGTGCTTCATCTCCTTGGAGGTGTAGCCCTTGCCTGCCAGCAGCACGCGGCCCAAGCGTTCCACCCACAGGTCTACCATCTTATCGGCAGCCCCCTTCTCGTTCTCGTAAGGTGCCACCTGATTACGCAAAGCGCACAGCATATCGCCGTAGAAGATGCAGGCCAGCGCACGGCGGGCCAGCGGCAGGGTCATCTGGAAGCCGCTGTCCTTTTCCAGACCCGAGAAGTTCAGGCTGGCCACCGGGATCTGCGGATAGCCCGCCTTGACCAGTGCCTTGCGCAGCAGATGAATGTAGTTGGAGGCACGGCAGCCACCACCGGTCTGGGTGATGAGCAGGGCGGTGTGATCCAGATCATACTTGCCGCTGTTCAGCGCATCCAGAAACTGACCGATGACCAGCAGAGCCGGGTAGCAGGTGTCGTTGTGGACGTATTTCAGGCCCAGCTGTGCCACGGCACTGCCGCAGTTGCCCAGGATCTCGCACTTGTAGCCGTCGTAACGCAGGGCGTACTCCAGCAGGCGGAACTGGGTAATGGCCATGTTGGGGATGAGGATGGTATGGGTCTTCTTCATCTCCGGAGTAAATTTGGGATAATTGTATTCCATAGGTTCCTCCTATGTTGCTTTCTTAAAAAGCTTTTTGCTCTATCTCTATTTTATTCTGCCTTTTCTGCGGCCACCTCGTCCCGCTCGTCCAGAGCAGCAAACAGACTGCGCAGGCGGATATTCACGGCACCCAGATTGGTGATCTCGTCGATCTTGAGCTGGGTGTAGAGCTTGCCGCCCTCCTGCAGAATTTCGCGGGTCTCGTCGGTGGTGATGGCATCCACGCCGCAGCCGAAGGACACCAGCTGCACCAGATCCATATCGTTCTGGGTGGTGCAGTACTTGGCGGCGGCATACAGGCGGCTGTGGTAAGTCCACTGGTTCAGCACGCTGGTGGGGAACTTTTCCACGCGGTTGGAGATGCTGTCCTCGGTGACCACCGCCGCGCCGTGGCGGGTGATGAGGTGGTCGATGCCGTGGTTGATCTCCGGGTCCACATGGTAGGGGCGTCCGGCCAGCACGATGATCCGCCTGCCCTGACGGCGGGCCTCATCTATGATCTCGCTGCCCTTGACCCGGATCTGTGCCATGTGGGCTTCATACTCGGCATAGGCGGCGTTGGCAGCCTCCTGCACTTCCTTCTCGGAGATGCCGCCGAAATACTTGGGCAGCACGTCCTTCGCCATCTTGTGGACGAAATCCTTCGGACGGTGGATGCCGACGTAGTCGTAGATGAACTTCTGGCCTTCCAGCTCCGGGCAGTTGCCGGCGAGGACTTCGGGATAGTAGGCCACGACGGGGCAGTTGTAGTGGTTGTCGCCCAGACCCTCGTCGATGTTGTAGGTCAGGCAGGGGTAGAAGATGGCGTCCAGATGCATCTGGGTCAGGGCCTTGATGTGGCCATGGCTGAGCTTGGCCGGGAAGCAGGCGGTGTCGCTGGGGATGGTAGCCTGACCGGCCAGATAGAGACCGCGGCTGGACACCGGGCTGGTGTGGACGGCAAAGCCCAGCTTGGTCCAGAAGGCGTGCCAGAACGGCAGCAGCTCGTACATATTCAGGCAGAGCGGGATGCCGATAGAGCCGCGCTTTCCGGCCACGGGCTTATAGCTGGCCAGAAGCTGCTGCTTGTAGGCGTAGAGGTTGAGGCTGTTGTCCTCGCTCTTGCCGGTGACGGGCTTGTCGCAGCGGTTGCCGGAAATGAACTTGCGGCCATCGGCAAAGGTGTTGACGGTGAGCTGGCAGTGGTTGCCGCAGCCGCCGCACTTGACGCTGACGACTTTCTGGTCGAAGTTCTCCAGCTCTTCCTCGCTCATCATGGCGGAGGTGGTCTGGCCGTTCTTGCGGCACTGGCGCAGACCGAAGAGGGCCGCACCGTAAGCGCCCATCAGACCGGCGATGTCGGGGCGGATGACCTCGACGCCCATCTCCTTCTCGAAGGCGCGGAGGACAGCCTCATTGTAGAACGTACCGCCCTGCACGACGATCTTGCGGCCCAGCTCTTCGGGGCTGGACGCACGGATGACCTTGTACAGCGCGTTCTTGACGACGCTGATGGACAGACCTGCCGAGATGTTCTCGATGGACGCGCCGTCCTTCTGGGCCTGCTTGACTGAGCTGTTCATGAAGACGGTGCAGCGGCTGCCCAGATCCACGGGGCGGTCGGCGAAGAGGCCGAGGGCTGCGAACTCCTTGACGTCATAGCCCAGTGCCTGCGCGAAGGTCTGCAAAAAGCTGCCGCAGCCGGAAGAGCAGGCTTCGTTCAGGAAGATGTTGCTGATGGCACCATCCTCGATCTTGAAGCACTTCATGTCCTGACCGCCGATGTCGATGATGAAGTCCACGTCCGGCATGAAGTATTTTGCTGCCGTGAAGTGGGCCACGGTCTCCACGAGGCCGAAGTCGCAGCGGAAGGCGTTCTTGACCAGCTCTTCGCCGTAGCCGGTGGTGGTCACACTGGCCACCTTGAGGCCGGGGTGCTCTTTATAGATTTTCAGCAGCTGCTGCCGGATAAGGGGCAGCGGGTTGCCGAGGTTCGGCTGATAGTTGGTGTAGAGGATCTGGCTCTGCTCATCCACGACCACCAGCTTGACGGTGGTGGAGCCGGAGTCGATGCCGATATGCACCGGGCCGCACTGGGCGCTGAACGCCACCCGCGGCACGCTGTGGGACATATGGCGGGCATGGAATACCTCGTACTCTTCCTTGTTGGCGAAGAGGGGCGGCTCGCTGGCGTAGGTCGCCGTGGCGGCGTACTCATCCAGCGCAGCGGCCACATCCGAGAGGACGAACTCCTTGTCGGCGTAGAGGGCAGCGCCCAGCGCAACGTAGAGCAGGCTGTTCTCGGGGCAGGTACCGGTGACGCCCAGTGCCTCGTCGAAGCTCTTGCGTAGCACGGTGCTGAAGGTCAGCGGACCGCCCAGATAGAGGATATTGCCCTGGATGGGGCGTCCCTGTGCCAGACCGGCGATGGTCTGGTTGACCACGGCCTTGTAGATGCTGGCCGCGATGTCCTCGGTCTTTGCGCCCTGATTGATGAGGGGCTGCACGTCGCTCTTGGCGAAAACGCCGCAGCGGGATGCGATGGTGTATGTACGGGTGGCCTGTTCGGCCGCCTTGTTCATCTCGTCGGCACCCATCTTGAGCAACGTCGCCATCTGGTCGATGAAAGCGCCCGTGCCGCCGGCGCAGCTGCCGTTCATGCGGACTTCGGTGCCGTTGGTCAGGAACAGGATCTTTGCATCCTCACCGCCCAGCTCGATGACGCAGTCCGTCGCAGGGACGAACTTTTTGACCGCCACACGGGTGGAGAACACCTCCTGCACGAAAGGCACGCCGCAGCTGTCGGCCAGGCCCATGCCTGCCGAACCGGAGATGCTGAGCAGCGCTTTCCGGCCATGCAGCTGCTCTGCGTCGATGCGGCGCAGCAGCTCCTGCGCCTTTTCCAGAATGTGGCTGTAGTGGCGCTCATACGTCGAATATAAAAGGGTATCGTTTTCATCCAGCACCACGCATTTGATGGTAGTGCTGCCGATGTCAAGACCTACTCTCACAGTTGTTTTTCCTCCTGAAGGACAATGCACTCTCCCTCTGCACACAGAGCTCTCCGGCCCGGGCAGAAGTTGTTTGCTAACGAATCAAATCTCAGACTCGCATACATGCGTATTATAAACCAAATCCGGCTGACAATCAATCATTCGGGATTATTTTACACCTTAAAAACAGTAAAATCACCTTTCAAAGTTAAACATTTTGTTAATTTCGCAAACTTTTCTGTGAGTTTCGGGCTGTTTCTGCTAAGATTCTTTACCGTCTGTCAATTTTTCCGCTCTCTTCCCTGTCCCGCACACAAAGCAAAGGCATCTGCGCTGCGCCGTCCCGGCCGCATTGCAGATGCCTTTTTGTCTCGTTCAATATCTCCGCAGCAGAAGGAGCTCCTGTGCCGCCCGGCTTGCGAACCGCGCTGCGCGGATGTCGTTCTCCTCGTCGGAGTGGAGTTCCATTTCCGGCGGGATGTCCTCGCAGGAGGCCAGCGGGAACACCACCTGTGCCCGGGTGCCGCCGCCCGGACGGGCCGTCAGCGTCAGCTTCCAGCCTGCACGGCGGCAGATGAGCTTGCAGATGCGGAGGCCCAGCTTTGCGCCGCTGAGGAAGCGGCGGTTGTTCTCGATGGGGTCTTCCTCCATCAGGCCGCAGCCGTTGTCTTCTACCCGGAGCGCGACGCCCGTCTTTTTCTGTTTCAGGCTCACCCACACCCTGCCGCCTGCATCGCAGGCCCGCAGCGCGTTGGAGATGAGGTGGAGCAGCAGCTGTTCGGCCTCATCGGGGACGCCCATGACGGCGCAGTGCTCGATGCCCCCGCTCTCCGCCGTGAGCGTTATTTCCAGCGACCGCTGGATGTCCGGGGCAAGACGCCCCGCCTTTTCCAGCAGACCGCACAGGTCCAGAGGCTGCAGCTCGCTCAGCTCTTCATTTTCCAGCTGATAAAGCGTTATGGCATTGCGTACCGTGCGGTCCAGCCGGGCAGACTCTATCTGGATGTCTGAAAGTGCCTGCCGGGTGGGCAGGTCGGCCGACGCCAGCAGATGCATCTGCAGATACTCCCGGTTCTGGTCGATGATGCCAAGGGCATGGAAGCACACATCCCCAAACTCCTCCTGAGGGGAGACTCCTGCTCCATCGTTTCGCCTGCGCATTCTGCTCTACCTCCGCGTCGTGTGGTCAGCACCTCACTGCTGACTCAGTCTACTTTCCAGCGCATAAAGCAGGCGGCCGATGGTCACCTTCCTGCGCTCTAAGCCATACTCTTTTCGAAAATCCCGCCATGTCTGGGTACCGGTCTCGTCCAGCGTCTCCAGCAGCCGCCGGAGGGCGCTGTCCACAGCCGCAACGGTGAGACCGTATTCCTCCGCCACCGGCCCTAATATCTCCTTGCGGATGGCCAGACGGTGGTCGGAGCCCATCATCACCCGAAGCGCACCGGTCAGGTAGCGCTTGTTGGCGTCGCAGGTGCTCACGCCCCAGCTGCGATAGATGCGCTCGCAGCGTTTTTCCAGGCTCTCCGCCGGGCGGTGGGCCGGGGCGCGCAGCTCCTGCAGCATATCTTCCAGTGTGGCCTGACGGATGAGGTAGCATGCATCCTCCTGACTCAGGCTCTCCACTGCCGACTTCTCGTTGCGTCCGTCGTCCCGCAGAAGCACCAGAGGCTTGCGGGCAAGGCCGCGTATCCTGGGCAGAAACTGGATGCTGTCCATGTCCTCCAGCCTGCCGCCCAGCACCAGAACGTCCACATCGCCCTGCTCGAGCCGTTCCAGCAGCGGCCGGCTGCTGCGGTAGCCCGTGCAGCGGATGGCCGGGTTGCGCTCCTCGAGATAGCGTGTCCATACCCGCATCTCTCTGGGGTCATAGCTGGCCAGCGCTACGCGCCATATGACGTCCTGTTCCTCATAGCTCACACGACGCGCCTCCCTTCCTGCAGGCGTTCTGCCTGCTCCGCCTGCGGATACCAGCAGGAAATAACATCCTGCCACAGCTCCGGCTGGACCGAATTCTCATACAAAAACTGCAGCAGCCGTCCGCACTCCTCTTCCGGGGCCGGGACCCATGTACGGGCTGTGTCTGCCGGGTCGTCCGGAGCCTTTGTCCGGCTCACGGTCAGCCAGCAGCCCTGTCCCTCCGTCTCCAGAGAACAGGCAAGGGTATACGCCTCCTGATACGGTTCCAGCGTCGAAAATCTCCTCACCAACGGGACATCCTGTTTCATTCTGCATCCTCCTCGCCCCATCTGTCCGGCCCTTCCACTTATGCCGGACAGACCACTTTATACTATACTGTATAAAATTGTAGGGAGCGTCGAAAGGAGTTACAACGACAACTTTGCGTCAGTTTTCGTCGAATTTTGGAACACTGAAAATTTTAACATGGATACTGTCTCAAGAATACCATCAACCGCTCCAAAAATCAAGACACATCTGCCGCATCCTCCTGATTTGGGACGCTTTTCCGCGCAGGATGCAGCGCTTTTCCATCCTTCGGCAGAAAACACAGAACTTGGCACCCGTTACGACATAAATTGTTCATATTCTTCTGATAAAATCAAGCAGATACTATGTTTCCCTCTCCGTCCACAAATGCCGGGCGGAATAGGCCAGCAGACACTTCCCCGTTCTGCTGCCGGAAAGGCAGGCCAATGCTTCAGCTTATCAATATCGAAAAGAAATACACCACCGGCGATCTGACACAGGCAGCGCTCAACGGGGTCAGCCTCAACCTGCGCGACAGCGAATTTGTCGCCATCCTCGGCCCCAGCGGCTCGGGCAAGACCACGCTGCTCAACATCATCGGCGGCCTCGACCGCTACGACAGCGGCGAGCTCATCATCAACGGCATCTCCACCCGCCGCTACACCGACCGGGACTGGGACTCCTACCGCAACCACACCGTCGGCTTCGTGTTCCAGAGCTATAACCTCATCCCCCACCAGACCGTCCTCGCCAACGTCGAACTGGCCCTGACCATCTCGGGCGTATCGGGCGCTGAGCGCCGCCGCCGTGCCGCCGAGGCGCTGCGGCAGGTGGGCCTCGGGGACCAGCTCCACAAGCGCCCCACCGAGATGTCAGGCGGCCAGATGCAGCGCGTGGCCATCGCCCGCGCCCTCGTCAACAACCCCGACATCCTGCTGGCCGACGAGCCCACCGGCGCACTGGACAGCGAGACGAGCATCCAGGTCATGGAGCTGCTGAAGGATGTGGCAAAAGACCGCCTCGTGGTCATGGTCACGCACAACCCCGAACTGGCGGAGCAGTATGCCAACCGCATCGTCCGTCTGCGGGACGGCGCTATCACCGACGATACCCGCCCCTTCGAGCCGGACGACACAAAGCTTGCTCCTCCCATCCATAAGAACATGGGCCGTTCGTCCATGTCGTGGCTCACCTCGCTGGCCCTGAGCTTCAACAACCTGCGCACCAAAAAGGCCCGCACCCTGCTCACAGCCTTCGCGGGCAGCATCGGCATCATCGGCATCGCCCTCATCATCTCGCTGTCCACCGGCGTCAATGCCTACATCGCCGACATGGAGCGCTCCACCCTGAGCGAATACCCGCTGCAGATCCTGAGCAGCGGCGTGGACATCACGAGCTTTCTGTCCTCGGGCAGCAGCGGCGGCACCACAGCCACCGGCCTGCCCACCGACGAGGACGGCAAAAAGGACACCTCCGGCGGCGTGGAGGGAATGGTCTCGGTCCGCCAGCTCATCACCAAGATGGTGTCGGGCCTGACGTCCAACGACCTCACTTCCTTAAAGAAATATCTCGACAGCGACGAGTCCACCATTGCGGATGACGCCACCTCCATCGAGTATTCCTACAGCGTCTCGCCCCAGATCTACCGGCAGGACGCCGACGGCAGTGTGCATCAGGTCAACCCGGACTCCACCCTCTCGATGCTGGGTCTGGGAAGCTCGGGTTCCGGCTCCACCTCCGTCACCAGCAGCCTGATGAACAGCATGGGCAGCAACACCAGCGTTTTCTATCAGCTGCCCGCCAACAGTGACCTTTATAAGTCCCAGTACGAAGTCAAGGCCGGCCGCTGGCCCGAAAAGCCCACCGAATGTGTCGCCGTGCTGAGCAAATACGGCACTGTGACCGACTACGCCCTCTACTCCATGGGTCTGCGGGACTCCGCCGAGCTGGACAAAATGATACAGCAGTTTGCCCAGAACCAGAACGTCGATGTCCCCAGCGACTTCCGCACCTACAGCTACGACGAGCTGATGGGCCTGAAGTTCAAGTTGGTGAACAGCGCCGACACCTACGTCTACGACGACACCTACGGCATCTGGAAGAGCAAGGCCGACGACAAGGACTATATGCAGCAGCTGGTGGAGAACGGCGAGGACATCACCATCGTGGGCATCGTCCAGCCGGACTACACCGCCTCCGCTTCCATGCTCACCTCCGGCATCGCCTACCCCGCCTCCCTGACCGAGAAGGTCATGAAGGAGGCTGCCGACAGCGACATCGTGAAGCAGCAGATGGCCGACCCCGCCACCAACGTCCTCACCGGCGAGAGCTTCGGCAAGGCCGAGAGTCTCCGCGACTTCGATTTGACCAGCCTCTTCTCCATCGACACCAACACCCTCAAGAATGCCTTCTCTTTTGATGCCGATGCCCTCGACTTCGATTTGAACGGTGCCTTTGACCTCAGCAGCGGCAGTTTCGATTTGAGCAGCCTCATCGACTTCTCGGATTTTTCCCTCGACATCGACGAGCTGCCCGACATCGACCTCAGCGATGCCTTTGCAGAGCTGGACCTCTCCGTCTCGCCGGAGGCTCTGCAGGACCTCGTGCAGAAGGTGTTCAAGGACTATAAGAAATATATCATCGGCAACGGCATCCTCAACTTCAAGAAGTGGAGCTTCTCTGCCTACCTCAAGTCGGAGCAGTTCCAGAAGCTGATGGCCGAGTCCATGAAAGACCTCGTTGACCCGGACAAGCTACAGGGGCAGCTCTCGAGCGCTCTGCAGACCACCATCCAGACCGTGATGGAGACCTACTCCGACCAAATCACAGAGGTGCTGAAAAGCCAGCTGGACGCTGCCATCCAGAAGGGCATCGTCACCTTCCAGGACCAGATACAGTCCCAGCTCAAGACGGCCATCCAGCAAAACATCGGCAAGCTGAGCAGCCAGATGGAGAGCGCTATCAAGATCGACGCGTCGGCTTTCCAGAAGGCCATCCAGCTCAACATGACCGCCTCCGAGCTGACCGAGCTGATGCGCTCCACCCTCCGCTCCTCTTCCGCCACCTATGAGGCCAACCTGACGGCCTTCGGCTACGCGGACGAGGCCGCCCCCAGCCAGATCAAGATCTATCCGAAGGACTTCGCCAGCAAGGCCACCATTCTGGAAAAGCTGGATGCCTACAACGCCGGGATGTCTGCAAAGGGTGAAGACGAAAAAATGGTGCAGTACACCGACCTCGTGGGTACCCTGATGACCAGCGTGACCGAGATCGTGGACATGATCAGCAGCATGATGGTGGCCTTCGTCTCCATCTCGCTGGTCGTCTCCTCCATCATGATCGGCGTCATCACCTATATCAGCGTCCTCGAGCGCCGGAAGGAGATCGGCATCCTGCGCGCCATCGGCGCTTCCAAGCGGAACGTCTCCGAGGTGTTCAACGCAGAGACCTTCATCATCGGTCTCTGCTCGGGCGTCATGGGCATCGTCCTCAGCGAGATACTGCTCATCCCCGGAAACATCATCATCCAGAAAGTCTCCGGCACTTCGACCCTCGTTGCCTCCCTGCCCGTGGATGCAGCCCTCTTCCTCGTGGCACTGGCTACCCTGCTCACCATTCTGGCCGGCATCATCCCGGCCCGCGGCGCAGCCAAATGCAACCCCGTCAAAGCCCTGCGCGCCGAGTAAACCCCAGAGATCTCATTCCCGGTATCCTTTCCGCTCCGGCGGCAGGGATACCGGGATTTTTTCGGCTTATTTTTGCTCCGGCCCGTCGGTTCAGCTTGTATCCATCCTGCATGAGAACGCGCTTTTTTGCTCTAAAAGTTACAAAAGAGTACGGTCGTCCCGGGAGGTTCTGATGTGTACCGGGAATTACCGGAAACTAATTTGTTTTTCGCTCTGCGGGCAAATCAACCTGCACAAAGGAGGGGTGATTTGTTATGCAATTCTGCCAAAAGTGTTTCAGGGTTATTGATTTATTCCACAAATTATGCCATACTATAGTCACTGAAACCGTTCCCGACATCGTTCCCGCACGATTTCAGTAAAAACCAGAACTTCGACCGAAAGAGAGGTGCTTCCCGGAATGCCGAACATGACCATCAAAGACATTGCCCGTCTGAGCGGCTGTTCCGTCAGCACCATCTCCCGCGTCATCAATGACCGGCCGGATGTGCGTCCCGAAACGAAAGAAAAGGTGCTTCAGATGATGCGGGAGTCGGGCTTCGTGCCGAACACCAACGCCCGGCAGCTGAAGATCCAGCAGTCCCGCAGCCTCGTCTTTGTGGTCAAGGGTACCCGGAACCTCTTCTTCTCGGACTTCCTCGTTCAGCTGCAGCGGGCCGCGACCCTCTACGGGTACAGCGGCATCGTCTCCTACCTGGACGAGAATGCCAACGAGATCGACGCCGCCCAGAAGATCCTGCGGGAGATAAAGCCCAAAGGCATGATATTCCTCGGCGGCAGCGTGGCCAACTTCCAGCAGGGCTTTGCGAACATCACCGTCCCCTCGGTGCTGACGACGCTGGTCTCCGACGAACTGGATTTCCCGAACCTCTCGATGGTGGGCGTGGATGACCGGGCTGCGGCCCATACCGCCGTCTCCCACCTCATCGCGCAGGGCCACCGGAAGATCGCAGTTCTCGGTGGTCCGGCCACCAGTTACCCCAGTCGGATGCGCCGCCTCGGCGCACAGGATGCCATGGAGGATGCCGGGCTCATCTTCGACGACCGGCTCTACGGCCTGTCCAACTACGATTTCGAGTCTGCCTACCACGCCATGAACAGCCTGCTGGCCCGCCGGGCCGAGTTCACCGCCCTGTTCGCCATGAGCGATGTCATCGCTTTCGGTGCCATCCGGGCGCTGGTGAGCGCCGGGTTCCGAGTGCCGGAAGATATATCGGTCATCGGCTTCGACGGCATCTCGATGTCCCGCTACTGTGTGCCGGTGATGACCACCATCGTCCAGCCCGGCGAGCAGATCGCGCTCCAGAGCATCGAGCTGCTGGTGCGGCAGATCGAGCATGGCGCCCCGGCCCAGAAGATCACCCTCCAGCCTGAGCTGCAGGTCGGTGAGAGCGTAAGGGCTGTCTGATTTATTTCGTCTCATTTCCGCTGCCAGGCGGAATGTGTATATCACATGATGAAGAAGGAGAACAATTATGAAAAAGATGATCTCTCGTCGTAATTTCCTGAAAGTCGCTGGCGCTTCTGCTGCCGTCCTCGGTCTGGCTGCCTGCGGTGGTTCCTCCAGCAGCACCGCTGCTTCCACCGCCAGTTCTACCGCAGCTTCTGCCGCTCCCGCAGCTGCCGGCAAGGTCTACTACCTGAACTTCAAGCCCGAGCAGGATCAGGATTGGCAGGATCTGGCCGCTGAGTACACCAAGGAGACCGGCG
>OJSD01003818.1_pt1 | contig 11653 bp, 6 predicted proteins | sample 1599391 | NCBI WGS metagenome assembly OJSD01 (sample SAMN04168656, study PRJEB22393) | human gut metagenome | biome: human gut microbiome; feature: stool | host: Homo sapiens | collected 2014-03-17 | reverse complement strand
TGCCGATGGGCGGCGGCAAGGGCGGCTCCGACTTCGATCCGAAGGGCAAGTCCGACGCCGAAGTCATGCGTTTCTGTCAGGCTTTCATGACGGAACTGTGCCGTCATATCGGCCAGTTCACCGACGTTCCGGCCGGCGATATCAACGTGGGCGGCCGCGAGATCGGCTACCTGTTCGGCCAGTACAAGCGCATTCGTGACGAGTATTCCGGCGTACTGACCGGCAAGGGCCTTGAGTTCGGCGGTTCCCTGGCTCGCACCGAGGCCACCGGTTACGGCCTGTGCTATTACACTGCCGAGGCAATGCGCGTGCTGCGCAATGACTCCTTCGAAGGCAAGACCGTGGTCATTTCCGGCTCCGGCAACGTGGCCATCTTCGCCACCGAGAAGGCTCAGGCCCTCGGCGCGAAGGTCGTGACCGCCTCCGATTCCAACGGCTACATCTATGATCCGAACGGCATTCAGCTTGACGTGGTCAAGGACATCAAGCTGGGCCATCGCGGCCGCATCAAGGAATATGCGGAGCGCGTGCCGGGCTCCGAGTACCACGAGGGCTGCAAGGGCGTGTGGACGGTTCCGTGCGACATCGCCCTGCCGTGCGCCACCCAGAACGAGATCGATGAGGAGTCCGCCAAGGCTCTCGTCGTCAACGGCTGCACTGTGGTGTGCGAAGGCGCCAACATGCCGTCCACTCCGGAGGCAATCGCCGTCTACCAGTCCAACAACGTGCTCTACGGCCCCGCTAAGGCCGCGAACGCGGGTGGCGTGGCAGTTTCCGGCCTTGAGATGAGCCAGAACTCCTACCGCCTTTCCTGGACTTTCGAAGAGGTTGACGGCAAGCTCAAGTCCATCATGGAGAACATCGTCGCCAACTCCTTGGAAGCCGCCAAGGAATACGGCCACGAGGGTGATCTGATGCTCGGCGCCAACGCAGCCGGCTTCGTGAAGGTCGCCAACGCCATGGTCGCTCAGGGCGTGCTCTGATCTAGCTAATCTAACCGATTTAGCCAATACGGCCGACTTATCGAGAAGACATTGAGGGTCTGTCTGGTTTCATTCCAGGCAGATCCTCAAGGTATTTCCACGCACCTAATCTAGTTGCAGTTATATCTGAAAGATATGGGCAGATTGCAGGCAGGGGCACATAGGGGTTAGAGTGCGGTAAGAGACAGACTGGTCTAGAAAATACGAAGGCGGCCTGTGCCGTGATTGGAATCACGATGCAGGCCGCCTTGTTGCGTTTGAGTTCGCTATCGCTGCTCGCTGCTATTAACAGCCCACAGGGCTGTTCCAGCATCACATGCGACGCTCGCGACGCTATCGCTGCTCGCTGCTATTAACAGCCCACAGGGCTGTTAATCATCTCCGAGTGTGACGTGGATACCGCCGACGAGGGTGCTCACCACGTTGTACAGCAGCGTAAGAATTACCACAAGCACAGTGATCAGCACCACTTCCACAATGGAGAAGATGGTGGCGGTGCTCAGCACGGTGCTCAGTGAGAACACGTTCGTCAGGTCGAATCCGCCGGCATCCAAGCCAGTGGAAGACACGATCTGCGTAACCTGGTCAAACACGCCAACCATGTTCAGCATGCCCCACAGAATAGCTACCGCAACGATCTGAATAATTCCCCCCGCGATGGAAAGCATGAACGCCACCTTGGCGGCCGACCATGCGTCGATACGCGTCAGAGACAGGCTCATACGGCGCGCGCGCGGAGCGCCGCCACGACGCTTCTCGCGAACCTTCACACCGCCGGAAACGGGGGAGGAGGCACCCTCATGTGCCTGAACCTGATCCTCACCAATCAGCGGCTGGCTGGAAGCGGAACGTGCCACGCGCGGGGCATGCCCAACCTCTGGCATTTGCTGTCCTTCGTTGTTCTCGCTCATCGTTGCTCCTTGCAAGATTGTGCCCAGTTCTTAGCTGAGGCTACCAGTTTTCACAGACGATTGCCCGTGCTGCGGTCAGGCCTCTACATTCTCGCCATCGCCGGATTCGGCGTTGGTTTCAGCAGGGGCTTCAACGGCGGATTCAGACGATTGTGCAGTACCCTCGTTCACAGTTGCGTCCACGGTCGCATTTTCCGCGTTTTCCGCGGATTCGTCGTCGTCCTTTTCCTCGTTACGCGCGATGGAGATGATCTCGTCGTTCTTGTCAGGCTTGGCGAACGTCACGCCCTGGGTGGTACGTCCAGTGCGCTTGACCTCGTCGACGTTGGAACGGATGACCTTGCCGGACTTCATGATGGCCATGATCTGGTCATCTTCCTCAACGATCACCGCGCCCACGAGGGAACCACGGCCTTCGGCGAGCTGCACGGCCTTGACACCGAAGCCATTACGGCCCTGCAGTCGGTATTCGCTGATGGCGGTGCGCTTGGCGAAGCCTTCGTTGGTGACCACGAACAGATCCTTGTCGGAATCACCCCAGACCACGTCCATGTCCAGCAGTTCGTCGCCTTCGCGGAACTTCATGCCCTGCACGCCGGCAGTCTGGCGTCCCATCGGGCGCAATTGCTCGTCGTTGGCCTGGAACTTCAGGCTCATGCCCAGCTTCGACACGAGAATGATGTCATCCTCGGCATTGCACAGTGCGGCACCGATCAGCTCGTCGGCGTTCTCGCCGTTTTCGTCAGCCATGAGACGCACTGCGATCAGGCCGCCCTGACGCGGGGAATCGTATTCGGCAAGCGCGGTCTTCTTGACCTTGCCGGAACGAGTGGCGAGCACCAAGTACTTGGCCACCTCGTAGTTCGGAATCGACAGCACGGTTTGGATCGTCTCGTCAGGGCCGAACTGCAGTAGGTTGGCCACATGCTGTCCTTTGGAATCGCGCGATCCTTCCGGAAGCTCGTAAGCCTTCAAACGGTACACGCGTCCCTTGTTGGTGAAGAACAGCAGCCAGTTGTGCGTGCTTGTCAGGAAGAAGTGGTCGACCACGTCGTCCTCACGCAGCTTGGCGCCCTTGATACCCTTGCCGCCACGGTGCTGCGCACGGTATTCGTCGGCCTTGGTGCGCTTGATGAAACCGGAGTGAGTGACGGTCACGACCACGTTTTCTTCCGCAATCAAATCTTCGACGTTCATTTCACCGGAGTACGGCAGAATCTTGGTTCGACGTTCGTCGCCATACTTGGACACGATTTCGTCAAGCTCGTCGCCCACGATCTTACGTTGACGCTCCGGCTTGGCGAGAATGTCGTTGTAGTCGGCGATACGACGCATCAGCTCGTTATGTTCGTCGAGAATCTTCTGGCGTTCCAATGCGGCCAGTCGGCGCAGCTGCATGGCCAGAATGGCGTCGGCCTGCACTTCGTCCACGTCCAGCAGGTCCATAAGGCCCGTACGTGCGACTTCCGCAGATTCGGACGCACGAATAAGCGCGATGACCTCGTCGATCATGTCAAGAGCCTTCAGGTAGCCCTGCAGAATGTGGTCGCGCTCTTCCGCCTCACGCTTGAGGTAGGCGGTACGGCGTGCGATGACTTCCAGCTGGTGGCCCACCCAATGGCGGATGAACGCGTCCAGAGACAGCGTACGTGGCACTCCATCGACCAGTGCCAGCATGTTGGCACCGAAGGTCTGCTGCAGCTGGGAATGCTTGTACAGGTTGTTGAGCACAACCTTCGGCACGGCGTCGCGCTTGAGCACGAGCACGAGTCGCTGGCCGGTACGGCCCGAGGTCTCGTCGCGCATGTCGGCGATGCCCTGGATCTTGCCGTCGCGCACGCCTTCTCGGATGGAAGCGGCCAGACGGTCGGGATTCACCTGATACGGCAGCTCGGTGACCACCAGGCACATACGGCCCTTGATCTCCTCGGTGTTGACCACCGCGCGCATCGTAATCAGGCCGCGGCCGGTGCGGTACGCCTGCTCGATGCCCTTGTGGCCGAGGATCGTGGCGCCGGTCGGGAAGTCCGGTCCCTTGATGATGCCGATGAGTGCGTTCAGCAGCTCTTCACGGCTCGCTTCGGGATGATCGAGCGTCCAATGCACGCCTTCCGCCAGCTCGCGCATGTTGTGCGGCGGAATGTTGGTCGCCATGCCGACGGCGATACCGGACGAGCCGTTGGCCAGCAGGTTCGGGAAGCGCGCGGGCAACACGGTGGGTTCCTGCGTACGGCCATCGTAGTTGGGCACGAAGTCGACGGTGTCCTTGTCGATGTCTCGCACCATTTCCATCGCAAGCGGCATCATGCGGCACTCGGTGTAACGCATGGCTGCGGGCGGGTCGTCACCGGCCGAGCCGAAGTTGCCCTGCCCGTCGACCAGCGTGTATCGCATCGACCACGGCTGGGCCATGCGCACCAGCGAATCGTAGATCGCGGCGTCGCCGTGTGGGTGGTAGTTGCCCATCACGTCGGCGACGGGTCGGGCGCACTTGGAATAGCCGCGATCAGGACGGTAGCCGCCGTCATACATCGCGTACACGATGCGGCGGTGCACCGGCTTCATGCCGTCGCGCACATCCGGAAGGGCTCGTTCGACGATGACGGAGATGGCATAGTCGAGGTACGACTGACGCATCTCCTTCTGGATGTCGGTGTGGGCCACGCGATTGTCGTCGAGGACCAACTGTTCGTTGGCCTGAGGGCTGATGGGCTCCATCGAGTGTTCGGCACGCTCGTCGTTCTGCTCCGGCAGGTCGGTGCCGTTGCTGTTTTCGTCTGCCACTTGGTTGTCCTTTGGTTAAATTCTGTTCGACCGTATGTTGGACGTCGTTTCTGTCGCTGTCATCGGGTGGATCGGGACCACCCCCAGTCAGCTGCGCTGACAGCCCCCCCCGCCGGCGGGGCTTGGATTAGAACCTTAAGCGTCGATGAAGCGCACATCCTTGGCATTGCGTTGGATGAAAAGACGGCGCGGTTCCACGTCGTCGCCCATCAGCATCGAGAAGGTCTCGTCCGCTGCCGCGGCATCCTCGATGTGAATCTGCTTCAGGATGCGGTGCTCAGGATCCATGGTGGTCTCCCACAGCTCCTGGTAGGTCATCTCGCCCAGACCCTTGTAGCGCTGGATGCCTTCGCCCTTGGGCAGCTGCCGGCCTGCGGCCTTGCCCTGGGCGAGTTTCTCGTCGCGTTCGCGGTCGGTGTACACGTAATCATGATCGCCGCGCGTCCACTTGAGACGGTACAGCGGAGGCATGGCCACATACACGTATCCTGCGGTGATCATCGGTCGCATGTAACGGAAGAACAGCGTCAGGTTCAGCGTGGCGATATGGGCACCGTCCACATCTGCATCGGCCATGATGATGACCTTGTGGTAGCGCACCTTGCTCACGTCGAATTCCTCGCCATAGCCGCCGCCGACCGCGGTGATCAGCGACTCGATGGTGTCGGACTTCATCATGCGGTCGATGGAGGCGCGTTCGGTGTTGAGAATCTTGCCTCGAAGCGGCAGGATGGCCTGCGTTTCCGGGTTTCGCCCTTGAATGGCGGAGCCGCCTGCCGAATCACCCTCGACGATGAACAGCTCGCACTCTTCGGGGTTGCTGGACTGGCAGTCCTTGAGCTTGTCGGGCATGCCGGCCGACTCGAAAATCGACTTGCGCCGGGTGTTCTCGCGGGCTTTCTTCGCCGCGATGCGGGCGCGGGAGGCTTCGATGGCCTTCTGGATGATGTTCTTGGCCTCTGCGGGGTGCGCGTCGAACCAGTCGCCGAGCTTGTCGGTCATCACGCGCTGCACGAAGGTCTTCGCCTCGGAGTTGCCGAGCTTGGTTTTCGTCTGCCCTTCGAACTGAGGAGTGGTCAGCTTGACGGACACGACGGCGGTCAGGCCTTCGCGCACATCGTCGCCGGAGAGGTTGTCATCCTTCTCCTTGAGGATGTTCTTGTCTCGCGCATACCGGTTCACCAGCGAGGTCAGCGCTGCACGGAAGCCTTCTTCGTGCGTGCCGCCTTCTGTGGTGGAGATCGTGTTCGCGAACGTGTGCACAGCCTCGGAATACGCGGTGGTCCACTGCATCGCGACCTCGGCCGAGATGCCGATCTTGAGGTCTTCGGCCTCGAAATCGATGACATCCTCCTCGACGGGAGTGGCCTTGCGGGACTTGACCAGGTACGAGACATAATCCTTGATGCCGTTCATGTACTGGTAAGTCACGCTCTGGTGCTTCGGCTCGGTGGAATCGTCATCGCCGGCCACTTCGTCGCCGGCCAGATCCGGCTCGCGCAGGTCGGTGAGTGAAATCTTCAGTCCCTTGTTCAGGAACGCCATCTGCTGGAAGCGGGAGCGCAGCGTCTCGAAGTCGTATACCGTGCTTTCGAAGATCGCCGCATCGGGCCAGAACGTCACGGAAGTGCCGGTCGACTCATCCTCGCCCATCGGGGCGCCCTTGGTGAGGCGGGCCGTCGGATGCTGGTTGACGTATGTCTGGGTCCAGTGGAATCCCTGGCGCCGCACTTCGATATCGACTCGCGTCGACAGCGCGTTGACCACGGAGATACCGACACCGTGAAGGCCGCCGGACACCGCGTATCCGCCGCCGCCGAATTTACCGCCGGCGTGCAGCTTGGTCATCACGGTCTCGACGCCGGAGACGCCTTCGCCGGGAACTTCGTCGACCGGGATGCCTCGACCGTCGTCAACGACGCGGATGCCGTTGTCCGACAGGATCGTCACTTCGATATGCGTGGCGTAGCCGGCCAGTGCCTCGTCGACGGAGTTGTCGACGATCTCGTAGACCAGGTGGTGCAGACCGCGCGGGCCGGTGGAGCCGATGTACATGCCCGGGCGGATGCGCACCGCCTCAAGGCCTTCCAGCACCTTCAGGTCGCTGGCGTCATAATGGTCGGGCGATAAGGTGTCGTCAAGCTGGGCATCATCGAGCTCGTCCTGGGCGATGGCTTCATCGACCTCGCGGTCATGCTGCTCGGCGCTGCTCGCCGTCAGACCGCTGCCCGGAGCCTGCTCAGGCATGCCGGACTCGTCACGGGATTCATGTTCGGAATCCGATTCAAGAACTGCCACTAACGGTTTCCTTCCTGCATATTCTTTCGTCATGAAAGGTTGTTCTGCGGGCGATACGCTCTAAAACGCGAATAACGGGGGTTTCTAAGCGCTGAACCTATTATCCGCCAATCCTACCCGTCTACGGGGACTTTGGCTCTCTGAGCGAATCTAGCGCCTCTTCATCCTTGAGCCGCGAAATGTCGCGGCACGGGGGCCTGTTACCTGGATCTTGTGGACGTCCAACCCCTGCAGGCGCTCCTTGATGGTACGTTCCAGCTGCGGAATCAGGTAGGTGAGCTGGGTGGCCCAAGCCGCGGAATCGGCACGGATGGTCATGACTCCGTCGCGCAGCCCGATGACCTGCGAATGCTGGGCGATGACCGGTCCGACCACCTGATCCCAGTGATTGCGCAGCTGCGCGATTTTCAGATACGGTATCCAATGACCGTTATTCGCAATCAGCGCCGTTACGCTGCCCAAGGTGCTCGGGTCACGGCCCGGCTTGCCGAAGTTCTCCCATGCGGCCTCGGCGTCAATCATCCGCTGACGCCTTCCTCCCGCCATCTTGGCGATGTGCTCGAACACCGTGGCGGGCAGTTTGCGCTGGTCGAGATGCAGGGTCGCGCAAATCGGCTCGTGCGAATCGTGTACATTGCCCGGCTTGACCGCGCTGCCCGGCTTGTCGGGCCTGCTCGGTGCCCCCGGCCCGCTCGACGTATTCGGCTTGCGGGGTTCGGTCATTGTTCGCCGGCCCTCTCGGCATCCGCTTCGTCGCGCCGTTTGAGATCGGCCACTGCGATGCGGTTCACCGGTATCTCGCCGGATTCTGTCGACTCATTCGCCGGCAGTATCGGAATATCGCTTTCCGCGGCCGCGGTGATCAGTACCTGATCCTGAGCCGCGGCAAAACGCAGGATCTCGGTGCGGCGCGATTCGTCGAGCTGAGCGAACACATCGTCGAGAATCACCACCGGCCTGGTGTCGAAATACTCGCAGAGGGCCCGGTATTGTGCCATCTTCAATGCCAGGGCCAACGTCCACATCTCGCCGTTGGAGGCGAATTCCCTGGCCGGCATGCCATTGAGCGTCACCAACAGGTCATCTCGTTGCGGGCCGATCAGATTGACGCCGCGAGACACCTCGCCGGGATAGATGCGCTGGAAATGCTGGCTTATCAGCGGTTCGGGCGCCTGTGTTCCAAGGATCTCGTCGAATGACGGCACGTATTCGACCGCTGCCTGCTCACCACCATCCTGCGCGGCATCCTGAATTTCCGCATTGGACGGCAAGTCGCCCGCCACACCGGCCAATCTGGCATACAGCGGGCCGAACGACTTGTTCAGTTCCGCGATGATGCGCTGCCTGTCACGGCTGAGCGCGACTCCCGCCTCGATGAACTGTCCGGTCCAGATCTCCAGCCCGCTGAGCGCGGCGTCAATCGGAGATCCTGCACGCTGCCATTGACCGAGCTGTTTGAGCAGTGCCGCCCGTTGCTTGGCGACGTGCGTGAATGATTGCAACCGGTTCGCATATCCAGGAATCAGCAGCGAGGCGACCTGGTTGATGAACGAGCGGCGCACGGCGGGGTCGCCCGCCACAAGCTGCTGATCCTCCGGGGTGAAGCTCACGGTCGGCAGCGTGCCGAGAATCTCCCGCAGATACCGCGACTGCCCGCCGTTGATGCGGGCGCGGTTGGCGCCGCGTGCCGCAATCGTGGCCTCAAGGGTGGTGGTCTCTGTCTGCCGGACCGGTTTCATGTCCGAGATATCCACGGCATCAGCGCTGGTATTGACGCCATCATCAGCGGGCTCCGGATCCGTCACGGATTCGATATTGGCCCGGATCGTCGCTGCATGTTCGCCGCGCTGCACCAGCGGAACCGAGCTGGATGTGCGATGGCTCAGGCCCGTGGACAGCACTTCTATCGCTTCGACGATGTTGGTTTTCCCAAGCCCGTTCGCCCCCTGCAGGATGTTGATGCCCGGCGTGAGGTCGAGCACGCAATGGTTCCATGACCGGTAATGGTCAAGCGCAAGACGCGAAATGTACAAGATGGGCTCCTGTCATGTCATCGCCGGCACCGTGTGTTTCGTCGGTGCCGGCGATTCGATTCGGATTCCAGTGTTCAGCCGTCGAGCTCAGCTGTTGAAACGCATCGGGACGAGCAGATAGCGGTAATCCATCGATTCGTCGCTGTCCGCCTCCTGCTGGCCGTTGAATTCGACGGGCTTGACGGCCGTGGTCATCTTCATGCGCACGAACGGCTCAGTGATGGCGCTCAGGCCTTCGATCAGGTAGGACGGGTTGAACGCGACGGTGATGTCTTCGCCGTCCATGTCGATGTCCAGCATTTCCTGCGCCTGGGCTTCGTCCACGGCGCCGGCGGACAGGGTGACTTCCTGGCCGGAGAACACCATGCGGATCGGGGCGTTGCGTTCGGCGACCAGCGCGACGCGCTTGATGGCGGCGATCAGCAGCTGCTTGTCGATGACGGCCTGAATCGGGTATTCGTCGGCGAACAGGCGGTCGACCGCAGGGAATTCGCCGTCGATCAGCTGGGATGTCGAGACGCGTCCGGCGTTCTCGAAACCGAGCAGCGTGGGGTTGTCGGCGTCGAAATCGATGACGACGTTCTGGTGATCGTCAAGTGCGCGGGCGACGTCGCGCAGCAGGGATCCGCGCACCAGTGTGGTCGTAGAGGTGTCGATGTTCTGCGGCGTCCAGGTGAACGTGGCGCGGGACAGGCGGAAACGGTCGGTCGAGGTCATGGTGACTTTGTCGCCGTCGAACTGCATGCGCACGCCGGTCAGCACCGGGCGGTTCTCCTCGCGGGAGACCGCGACGCTGGCCTGGGTTACGGCCTGGATGAACGTGGGTGCGTCGACCTGGCCGAGCTTTGCCGGCACGACCGGCAGATCCGGGTATTCGGCATCGGGCATGAGCTGCATGGTGAACGTGGACTTGCCCGAGTTGATGGTCATGGTGGAGCCGTCGGTCGACAGGTAGGTCTTTTCGGCAGGCAGTGACTTGGTGATGTCGGCGAGGAGTTTGCCGAGTACCAGTGCGGTTCCGGGTTCGTCGATACCGGCTTCGATGTGGTGACGTGCGGAAATCTCGTAATTGAACGCGGACAGTTGAAGGGTGCCGTCGATGGCTTCGAGCTGGATACCTGCAAGGATGGGGCTCGCCGGTCGGGCGTCGATGACGCGGGTCGTCCAGGCTACGGCGTCGGCGAGAGCCGCGGAATCGATTTCTACTTTCATGGGTTCCCTCATTTCACGATGTGCTTGGCAACATTCTAGCGGGTCATGTTCGGATTGTTTTTTTTCTCATGCGCGAAGTGAGTTATCATCACGACGGTTATCGAAAGAGAAATAAGATAGTCGTAGTAATAAGCCCTGTGGATAGTGTGGATAACTGCGCGAATCCTTGTGTTTATATGGGCTGAGTAACCCACAGATTATGTGGATAACTTTCCGGACAAAATGTGCATAAGTACCGAGTTATCCACATTCTCGGCGAACTGTTTTGATTGTCCACATTTCCTGTGGATTAATCCACTGTTCATCCACAAAAAATGTGCAGTAGTCCACAAGTTATCCGCAGGCTCTACCCACATTTGTGAATAAGCATGTGGATAACTTTTCCTTCAATCAGCAGATCGTTCGGCGTGTTGCGCCTGTTTTATTGTACAGATTAAATATGTATGTCTATATTATTTGAGTCTGATAGGTCCTGTCGACGGTGACGAATCAGGCCTTCATCCAGCAGAATCACGCACAGCGACGAAAAAAGGCGTTTTTTGGTGTCTCAGCGCGATCGTGCCAGACGGGACCATTGCACAGCCGAGAGAAAACGACTGTCGTCACTCATTGCCGCGCTGCTTGAGGCGCGCGGTCAGCTCGGTCACGTAGTTGTAGATTTCAGGCTTTTCCTGCATATCATCGCTGACGCGGGTATACGCGTGCATGACCGTGGTGTGATCGCGGCCGCCGAACACTTCGCCGATATCGACCAGGCTCATGCTGGTCATCTCGCGGGCAAGATACATGGCGACCTGACGGGCCAGCGCGATGTTTTTCGTTCGCGCGCGCCCGACGATGTCGTCGAATGTCAGATGGAAGTACTTCGCCGTCTGCCCGATGATGTCGGTCGGCTTGATTTCCACGTCGGTGGTGAAGAAGTCCTGCAGCGTCTGTTCGGCAAGCGCGCGGGTCACCGGCTGACTGCTCAGCGATGCCACCGCGCTCACGCGAATCAGGGCACCTTCCAGCTCGCGGATGTTCTCGGTGAAGCGCTCCGCGATCAGATTCAGCACGTCATTCGGTGTCGAAGTGCCGTTCATCGAAGCCATCATGCGCAAAATAGCGATGCGGGTCTCAAGATCAGGCGGCTTGACATCGACGGTGAGTCCGGAGTCGAAACGCGAGATGAGTCGTGCCTCGAAGCCCTTGAGGTTCTTGGGCGCGACATCGGACGCGATGACGATACGCTTGTTGGCCTGATGCAGCGCGTTGAACGTGTGGAAGAACTGTTCGAGGGTCGCTTCCTTGCCGCCGAGGAACTGGATGTCGTCGATGAGCAACACGTCGACCTCGCGGTATCGGCGGTTGAATTCTGCGATGCGGTTCTGACTCTGGGCCGGGGTCTGCAGTGCCTCGATGAATTCGTTGGTGAATTCCTCGCTGTTGACGT
>OJSD01003815.1_pt1 | contig 11658 bp, 9 predicted proteins | sample 1599391 | NCBI WGS metagenome assembly OJSD01 (sample SAMN04168656, study PRJEB22393) | human gut metagenome | biome: human gut microbiome; feature: stool | host: Homo sapiens | collected 2014-03-17 | reverse complement strand
GGCAATCTGGAATGAATTTTGGCTACGTTACTGTGAACGGAGTGAACAGTAACGTCTGAGAAATATAAGGCCTGTCACTGTTGTGTAAACGGTTGACAGATGGAATTTCCAATGATAATATAAATTCATTCGACATAAAAAATATTCAGTTGTATTTTTTATATATAGATGTGTGATAAAACAGTATAAAATACGACAACAGGAGGGAAAAAGATGGAGAACGAAACAGTTTCCAAAAATTTTATTGAGAATATCATTGATAAAGATTTAGCAGAGGGTGTTTATGACACCGTGCATACGCGTTTCCCGCCGGAACCGAATGGATATCTTCATATCGGTCATGCGAAATCTATTCTTTTAAACTATGGTCTTGCACAGGAATATAACGGCAAGTTCAACATGCGTTTTGATGATACAAACCCGACCAAAGAAAAGAGTGAGTTTGTAGAATCCATCAAGGCAGATATCAAATGGCTTGGTGCAGACTGGGAAGACAGACTGTTTTTTGCATCTGACTATTTCGGACAGATGTATGAAGCTGCTGTAAAGCTGATCCAGAAAGGCAAAGCCTATGTATGTGACCTGACAGCAGATCAGATCCGTGAATATCGTGGAACTCTTACAGAGCCGGGTAAAGAAAGTCCATACAGAAACAGAAGCGTAGAAGAGAACCTGCAGCTTTTTGAAGAGATGAAAGAAGGCAAATATGCAGACGGAGAGAAAGTGCTTCGTGCCAAGATCGATATGGCATCTCCGAACATGAATATGCGCGACCCGGTTATCTATCGTGTTGCTCATATGACTCACCACAGAACAGGTGATACATGGTGCATCTATCCAATGTATGATTTCGCCCATCCCATCGAGGATGCGATTGAGGGAATCACACATTCCATCTGTACTCTGGAGTTTGAGGATCACAGACCACTGTATGACTGGGTTGTAAAAGAATTGGAATACCCACAGCCACCGAAGCAGATCGAGTTTGCAAAACTGTATCTGACAAATGTAGTTACAGGTAAACGTTATATCAAGAAATTGGTAGAGGAAGGCATCGTAGACGGATGGGATGATCCGCGTCTGGTTTCCATCGCAGCACTGCGCCGCCGTGGATTTACACCGGAATCCATCAAAATGTTTGTAGAACTCTGCGGTGTATCCAAAGCAAACAGCTCTGTTGACTATGCAATGCTTGAATACTGCATCCGTGAGGATCTGAAACTGAAACGTCCACGTCTGATGGCTGTTCTTGATCCGATCAAGCTTGTGATCGATAATTATCCGGAAGGCGAAGTAGAATATCTGGAAGCTCCGAACAATATGGAGAATGAAAAACTGGGAACTCGTAAAATACCGTTTGGCAGAGAACTCTATATTGAGAGAGAAGACTTCATGGTAGATCCGCCTAAGAAATATAAGAGAATGTTCCCGGGCACAGAGGTTCGTCTTATGAACGCATATTTTGTAACCTGTACAGGATATGAAGCTGATGAAGATGGAACTGTACGTGTTGTACACTGTACTTATGATCCTGCAACAAAGGGTGGCAATGCGCCGGATGGCAGAAAAGTAAAAGGAACCATTCACTGGGTAGAAGCAAGTCAGGCAGGAAAAGCAGAAGTACGTCTCTATGAGAATATCGTAGACGAGGAGAAGGGTGTATACAACAAAGAAGATGGTTCTCTGAATGTAAATCCGAACTCTCTGACAAAAGTTACTGCATATGTAGAACCAGCACTTATGGAAGCAAAAGGCTATGACAGCTTCCAGTTCGTAAGAACAGGATTTTTCTGTGCAGATATCCATGATTCTAAAGAGGGTGCACCGGTATTCAACCGTATCGTGTCTCTGAAGAGCTCATTTAAACTTCCGAAAGCATAATGAGACTGAAATAGTAATATAATCAGAATAAAAAGGGAATGTTGCTTCTACGATTGTATAATCGTGAAGTAACATTCCTTTTTGGTTACATTACTGTGAACGGTAACGTTTATTCTTCAGATTCAGATGCAGCGTCCATAGTCTCTTCAAAATTCTCGGGTTCATCGGCATCTTCTTCCTCTTCTGCATCTTTAATCTCAACTTCAGCAGCTTTATCGGAAGACTTCTCAGAATCGTCTGTATCAGCAGCTTCTTCAGCTTCTTCGCTTTCGGTGTCATCTGTTGCAGACTGTTCGCCTGTATGTTCCCAGGACTGGAAATCTTCGGCAGGTTCCTGATCTTCCTTAGCAGTTTCCTTTTCATCAGTCAGATCGAAATCATCAAAGTCATCTTCAAAATCAAAATCCTCTTTACAGGATCCTTTTTTGGCAATAAGGGCAGCTACAGCACCGGCAGCAGCTGCTGTAAGGGCACCTATTGCAACATATCCCCAGTATTTATTAATTTTAGCCATGATAATCATAAACTCCTTTCTGATAATCTCCTATTTTTGACAGCGAGTCAGGATAAAAATATCTTTTACTCCTGACACCATTTTATTCAGCTATAGGTTATTGTTATTTTAATACTTTTCAGATAAAAAGAAAAGCGAAATTTTATGGAAAGAGTTAATGAAAGCAGTTGCATACCAAAAAGATACAAGGTATACTCCCATCTTCGACAGTTAAATAAAAATAAAGTGGCAGAATCCCTTGATTTTACTGGGGTTATGCCACTTTTTATGTTTAAAAGAATGTTGTATGGAAACACTACTTTAAAATTTTTTTGATTTTTTTATTTAATTCTTTTGGCTGGTAATATTTTTTGTCTAATCCAAGGCCGGTAACTGCATTTAGTGAAGTACAGATTTCTGAACTGGTGTAGGCTGACATATAGCACATGTCTTCAATATTAACAACATTCATACTGTTCAGCGTTTTAATGATGCTGTCTACAGTGAAATGTGTGCCATATAGATCGAGTTTCTTTTCCATCAGCCGATAGATCAGTAATGCAGTATAACAGATCATGAAATGGGCAATGATGCGCTCACGTTTCTGATGAAAAACCGGACGTGCTGAAAAATTTGTCTTCATTACCCTGAAGCAGTCTTCAATCTTATATCTGTTTGCGCTGACTTCTAATATATCTTTTGCAGGATCATCAAGATTTGTAGCAACAGCGTAAAAACCATCGTACTTTTCTTCTGCTTCGATCGCAGCCAGATCAAGCGCATATTTATCAGTTACTGTTTCTCCGGACTTTGTAGAAGAAGTACGCTTGATAAAACGTGTTACATCATGAGGACCTTTTTTGTAAGTCTCGGGATCTAAATTTTTCAAAAGTTTTTTTGCCCGTTCAATCTGGCGGCTGCGTATATAACGCTGGTACTCCATCATTTTTCTCGAAAAGGAAACGATGATCTTTTGTGGAACGACTGCTTTTGATCTTATCCGTCTGACTGAACCGTTCTTACAGATTTTTTCTTCATATAATCCCAGGTCAAAAGCCTTATCCGCAGGAATGATCTTGTAGATCCGGTCATTGTATAGATCTTTATTTCCAGGCATGTATTTATCGAACGTTTTCATATCCTGGATGGTTGCCGGTTCATCTGTTGAAAGCAGTCTGTATCCCGTATCGTTGAATACAGCCTGCTGTAAGATAGCAGAAAGCTTTTTTATGGATTGCGTAACGATAAAAGCCCTGCCTCCCATGGCATTGAAATTTCTGATATTCAAAGAGCCAAGCCCGGCATCGGCACAGTAAATAAATTTTTTGCCATCCAGCATTTTTGTAAGCTGTTTTTCCAGTGGAACAGCAGTTGTCTGTTCATTATCAGAACCAGAAGTAATGCACATGGAAAGAGGAATCCCATCTTTATCCATGAACAATCCCATTTCGACGATCGGATTGGGACGATGCTCTTTACTTGGTCCGTATTTCCGCAGTCCCTTTATGGTCTCGCCGGTTATTTCATCTACATAATCTTCATCATCCGATTCGATTTCAAAGTAGTAGTTTGAGCAGTCATAAAAACATACAGAAGTATCTCTTTTTACGATCTTGCAGCTGGCATGATAGAGATGGGAGATATATTCCTCATAATGTTCCTGCAGGATATCCATTGTACGGAGGATATGGACATAGCCAAACTCAGGCTGTTCATAGTAACTGCTGAGATTCTGGTATGTTCCAAGTTTCGAATCCGGATGAAGGATTCTGGAACAAGTCAGGAATCGGTTGACCAGGTTTGGATCGAATTCATTTTTCATATCAGCAGTAGCCGACTGGAAGAAAGAACCGATTTCCAGTTCATGGTAGAACTGCTGAAGGAAAAAATACCCGATATTAAACAGGGTGCTGTTTGAACTTATGGCATTTGTAGCCTTGATCTTTTCGGCAAAATCAACTTTGATTTCTAAAGATACTTTGTTTTCTTTTTTATACTCCTCGTTATATTTTCTGACCTGTTCTTTTGCATAAGCAAGAGGGTCATCAGTAATTTTTAGAAGTTCAGAATGCTTTCCGATACGGGCTACATTTTTTGTAGTTGTTTTCTTTCCATTACGGATTCCCATTTGGATAAAGTAGGTGGGATCCTTGGATTTACGGTCATAATTGAGTTTCATACCTCATTATATCACATATAAAGATAAAATACAACTCCGTACAACATAAAAATAAATAAAATTTGACATAAAAAAGCCCGCATTTCTGCGGTTTATAGTAATTTTTATTTCTCGCAAGTGTCGAAGCCCCGGCAATAAGGGCAGCTACAGCACCGGCAGCAGCTGCTGTAAGGGCACCTATTGCAACATATCCCCAGTATTTATTAATTTTAGCCATGATAATCATAAACTCCTTTCTGATAATCTCCTATTTTTGACAGCGAGTCAGGATAAAAATATCTTTTACTCCTGACACCATTTTATTCAGCTATAGGTTATTGTTATTTTAATACTTTTCAGATAAAAAGAAAAGCGAAATTTTATGGAAAGAGTTAATGAAAGCAGTTGCATACCAAAAAGATACAAGGTATACTATGACAGGAAAGAAGAGGTTATTATGAGAAAAATTATTTTGGCATCTGCTTCACCCAGACGAAAAGAACTGTTGGAACGGGCTGGCGTGGATTTTGAAGTGCTGCCTGCATCAGGTGATGAGAATCGCATCTCAGACAATCCGGGAGAGGCAGTAAAACAGCTGGCTTCGGATAAAGCAGCTTCTGTTATCCGCACTATGAAAGATAGTGCCGACGGAACAATTGTGATCGGATCTGACACAGTGGTAGTGTTTGAGAATGTGATCCTTGGCAAACCTCATGATACAGAGGATGCAGTGAATACATTAAAGAAACTTCAGGCAAATACTCATCAGGTATATACCGGCGTTTCTGTATGGGAAAAGAAAGAAAAAGTCTGGACAGAACGTACTTTTTATGAAAGTACAGATGTGACGTTTTATCCGGTTTCAGATGAGGAGATCAGAGAGTATGTTGCTACAGGAGAGCCTATGGATAAGGCTGGAAGCTATGGCATCCAGGGACTTTTCGGAATTTATGTAAAGGGGATCAACGGAGATTACAATAATGTGGTAGGACTCCCGGTTGCCAGATTATTTTATGAAATGAAGAAATCAGGAATTAACTTAAGAGGATGACAAAAGATGATTAAAGCATGTATATTTGATTTGGATGGAACACTGGCTGATACGCTGGATTCCATGGCTTATGTGACTAATATTATTATGGAAAAATTCGGGTTGAAAACACTTCCGGTGGATAATTTCAGATATTACAGCGGAGAAGGGGCAAATATGCTGATCCGCCGCGCACTTAAGGATGCGGGGGATCCGGAACTTGCGCATTATGATGAGGGACAGAAGCTTTACCGGGAAATGTTTGAAGCAGATCCGATGTATAAAGTAGTTCCCTATAAGGGAATGCCGGAAACCTTAAAGAAATTGAAGGAACATGGAATGAAGCTGGCAGTTTGTTCAAATAAACCTCATCCTGCAGCTGTGAAAGTAATTGCGCAGCTTTTTGACGGGGAATTTGATATGGTAGTTGGTCAGAGCGAAGCAATCCGCAGGAAACCGGCACCTGATGGTCCGCTTATGGTTGCGGAGAAATTTGGTGTAAAACCGGAAGAATGTATGTATGTGGGAGATACAAGTACAGATATGAAGACCGGTAAAGCAGCAGGAATGTATACAGTAGGTGCGCTATGGGGCTTTCGTGACCGAAAAGAACTGAATGAGAATGGAGCAGATCTTGTCGCTGAGAAACCGACAGATCTGGTAAAAATTTGCGAGGAACATGGAAATGATTAAGCTGGTTGCAAGTGATCTGGATGGGACGCTACTTTTACATAAGGCACAGTCTCTGCCTGAAGAAATTTTTTCGCTGATCAGGCAGTTAGAGGAACTGGGGATTATGTTTGTGGCAGCCAGTGGAAGACAATATCCGAATATGACAAAGCTGTTTGCGCCTGTTGCTTCAGAGATTTCCTATATTTCGGAGAATGGTGCACTGGCAGTGGATCATGGAGAGGTACTGTATCAGGATTCTTTTGACAGAAAGCTGGCAGGGGAGATTATTTCTGCAATCCTGGAAAAGAAGGATGCCGAGTTTACCTGTTCTGCAAAGGATTACCACTATCTGATGCCGAAGACAAAGAGATTTCATGACCATATGTTATATGAAGTAAAAAATGAATGCAGATTTGTAAACAGCATGGAAGAGATGACGGATCCTATCATGAAGCTGGCTGTGTTTGAACCGGCCGGCCTTACAGAAGAATCTGTGAAATACTGGATGGACAGATTTGGAAAAGAATGTGTTGTTGTCACTTCGGGAAATGAGTGGATTGATTTTATTCCTTTTGGAACAAACAAGGCAAAAGGGATCAGAGAATATCAGAAAAGATATCATATTTCGCCGGAAGAATGTATTGCGTTCGGAGACGAATATAATGATATAGAGATGCTTAAAGCGGTAAAATATGGCTTTGCCATGGAGCATTCCAAGGAGGGGGTACGGTCAGCTGCGTCCTATATGACAAAACAGGTTGAACCGGTCCTTGAGAAGCTGATCCGGGCAAAGGGAAAGATTGAGGAGGTTATTTGAAATGTTTACAGAAGAATGTATTAATACGTTTCTTGAAAATCAGGAGCAGCTTTTTCCACAGCCGGTAGCAGAATCATATGAAGCTGCGGAAGCATTCCTTGAGGATTGCATGGCGCAGGTTGTGGATTCTATTGAAGAAGTGAGAGAATATCTGGAAGAAGCAGGCGCTGATGTGGAAGGAATGTCAGATGAAGAACTGGAAGATGCAAGTGAAGTATTTGCTCTGCCGGATGGAAAATATCTGATAGTAGAAGGATAAAAACTGTTCGGTCAAATTATGGATATCACGTGATATATCGGAGAAATAACTGTAAAACACAGTTCGGTCCCTGAATATTGGAGAAAATTGAACTCTGATACTCAGGGGCTGAAGTTGTTTTAAGGGAGAAAATACAGATTACATTTCCGGAAAATGCGATGCTATAATGCTTTTATAAAGAGAAAAACGGTGCTGTGGTCTGTGATGGGAATGAAAAGGGCAGACAGACACAGAAGCATCACAGAACTGTAATTATTCAGTACCTTCAGAGTGGCTGCTGAATAATTACAAATTTTATTATAAATGAAAAGGAGGACTACAGATGGAGAGAAAGAGATTTCTTGCAGTTGTAATGACTGTGATGATGGTTATTTCAATGATTCCATCCATGGTTTTTGCGGCAGCTCCGTCAGGAGAATTGGGCGGTAAGCTTAAGATTAAGGGACTGGCAGCTGTAGGCGTAGTAGTGAGTGCAGATTATGCAAAGGTTACACCGGAAGGGGTTACAGATGAAGATTTCACTTTTTCCTGGTCAAGACAGACAGGGGAGAAGGAGTTAACACAGGTAGGTACTGAGAAGACCTATACGATCACTCAGGATGATCTGGGATGCAGACTGGTGCTTGATCTGACCCCTGTAGATGGAAGCGGACTGACAGGTATTCTTACTGCAAAGACGTTAGAGGTAGCTGCAACTGAAGAAGAGGCGAAAGCAGTGGAACAGGAAGCAGAGGATACACAGCAGACAGAAACGGCAGATGGAACAGAGAATGCACAGCTGGAAGAAACGGCAGATGGAACAGAGGAGGCACAGCTGGAAGAAACAGCAGATAATGCAGAAGGCAGTCAGGATTCTGAAAATCAGGATGTAGATAGAACAGAAGATGTACAGCAGAATGCAGGGAATGAACAGGAAGATGACTCTCAGAACACAAAAGGTCAGCCGGAGGAAACAACAGAAGGTACTGATGATTCCCAGATGAAAATTTATACAGAAGATCAGCTGCAGGTGGATGAGAACGGAAATGTGCAGACAGATGGATCAGAGAAAGATCAAAAGACTTACGAAGCGACTGCCACTGTAGAGGACAGCGAAGATCAGATTTGTGATTTTGGAACAGTAAAGAGTGATCTTGAGGATGTGGAAGCACAGTATGTGCAGATTACGAACACCGGAAATGAGAACTTGAATTTTCAGGAGATCAGTCCGGAACATTTTATGGTTCAGGATATTACAGAACCGCTGAGTGCAGGTGAATCTGTAAGCGTATGGATACAGCCGAGGGAAGGGCTGGAACCGGGTGAATATGATGATATGATCACATACCGGACGGAAGAAGGTATTGAGGTTTCTTTTGAAGCGAAGATTGCAGTTGAAGGTGAGGATGATTCATCAGATGACGAAGATCTGAAGCCTTCGGATGAGCCTTCTGCAGAACCGACAGAGACGCCGGATGACAGCGAGGCTCCATCGGCAGGTGACAATGCAGATGCATCTCTTGAGGCACAGTCTCTTGATGTAAATACAGGAAGTCTTAATTTCAGCGATATCGAAGAAAATTATACACAGGCCAATGAGACACTGTCCGTAACCGTAACAAATACAGGGGATGGAACTGTCACTTTAAAGATACCGAAATCAGATTATTTTGAGGTGATGAACGAAGATGGAAGTGAAGCTGTATCAGGAATACAGATTGCAAAAGGTGATTCTCTTATGTTCATGGTACAGCCAAAAACCGGTCTGACGAAGGGTGATTACAGTGATACCCTGATATTTGAAAGTGAAGAGGATCCGGAAGTAGCAGTGCAGGTAACTGCGGAAGTATCTGTAAAAGAGGCAGAACAGGAACAGATCACAGCAGTTCAGGCAGATCCGGAATCTTTCAGTTATGATGATCTGAAGGAAGGTTATGATACTCCTGAAGCGACGACCATTACACTTACCAATACAGGAAATACAACTGTTTCGCTGATGCAGCCATATGCAGAGTATTTTGATATTGGGGAACTTTCGGCATCAGTGCTGGAGCCGGGAGATTCTGCTGCATTTACAGCAGTACCGGTGACCGGTCTGAAAGTCGGCAATTATCTGGACAGTATTCAGATAGCCCAGACCAGTTCGGAAGGACAGGAAGATGTATTAACAACGATCAAAGCTTCTGCGACTGTTTCGGAATTGAAAAAGATTTATAAATTATCCGTAACACCGGAAGAACTGAATTTTGGAAAAGCAAAAGAAGGATATAGTGGGGCACCGGAAGCGCAGAAAGTTACAGTGACGAATGAGGGGAATACAAATGTAACTTTAAATGCACCGTCAGGTAAAAACTTTAAAATCGGGAAACTTTCAGCCACAGAGCTTGCACCGGGGGAGAGCTGTACATTTAAAATCCGCCCGAAGGAGGGGTTAAAGGCCGGCTCCTATACAGAGTCAGTTGTGATTGATAATGAACAGCAGATCAGTGCAGAAGTGAAAGTTCAGTTTACGGTTAAAGCTACCCGCAAGGCGAAAATTGCAGATCCGGCAGATAATAAGATTACAGGAATCAGTTCAGATGGATACACAACACAGTCAAAGATTACATTTACAGCAGTCGGAGCGGGTATGGACAATGAAAGTCCGGGAAAGGGAGATGTCCGCTATGTACCGTATAACTGGAAAGTGATCAATACAAATAGCTGGAGCAGTGCACCTTATACTGCTGCATTTGGAATTACGAAGGCCGGAACCTACACATTGACAGTTACATTTGACCGTCAGAAGTATAATGGAAGTGAATGGAAGAATACAGGGGAGCAGGATACTAAACAGGTGAATTTCAGTATTACGCAGGCGCAGACTGTAACTGCAACTCCGACTCCACAGCCGAATGGAGCAACTGCGAAAACAGCGGTAAAGACAGGAGATACGACTAATATCACACCGTTTGTGATTATTCTGGCGATTGCAGCAGGATGTATTGTGGGAGTTGTGGTATACAAAAGACGAAAGAAATAAGAGTTATCTGAAGAAAAAATACAGGGGAATATGTAAAATATAAAATTATTAGCACTCATTTTTGGTGAGTGCTAATTTTTTCTTGACTTTTGGAATAAATGGTATTACTATATCTTTCAGAGAAGCAACTTACAGGAGTCAAAAGCTATTTCAAAGGATAAACAGGAGAGGATAGTCTTGGCTTCGGAGGCAGAGCAGATAAGAATGCAGTATATTGACAGATAAAGTTGCGGCAAATGATTAAAAACAAAAAGGAGTGTGGACAGCATGGCTGTAAAACATGGAAATTTATCAATCAACAGTGAAAATATTTTCCCAATCATCAAGAAATGGTTATATTCCGATCATGATATTTTTGTAAGAGAGCTGGTCTCCAACGGATGCGATGCGATTACTAAACTGAAAAAACTGGAAGTAATGGGAGAATATACTTTTCCGGAAGGATACAAACCGGAGATTCAGGTAATTGTTAATCCTGATGAGAAAACTCTGAAATTCATCGATAATGGTATTGGCATGACTGCTGATGAAGTAGAGAAATACATTACCCAGATTGCTTTTTCGGGTGCAACTCAGTTTCTTGAGAAATATAAAGACAAAACTACAGATGATCAGATGATCGGTCATTTTGGACTTGGATTTTATTCTGCATTTATGGTAGCGGATGAAGTGCATATTGATACACTTTCCTATACAGAAGGTGCACAGCCTGTACACTGGTCCTGTGATGGCGGAACAGAATATGATATCCAGGAAGGTAACAAGAATACGATTGGTACAGAAATCACCCTGTTCCTGAATGAAGACTGCCTGGAATTTGCAAATGAGTACCGTATGCGTGAGATCCTTGAGAAATACTGTTCTTTCATGCCGGTTCATATTTACCTTTCCAAAGCAAATGCACCTCAGGAATATGAGACAATTGATGAATCTGAGTTAAGAGACGATGATGTAGTTGTTGAACATATTCATGAGGAAGCAAAGACAGAAGAAAAAGAAAATGATAAAGGTGAAAAGGAAGTTGTTGAAGTTTCTCCTGCAAAGGATAAAGTAAAGATCAATAAACGTCCGGTTTCCATCAGTGATATCAATCCTCTCTGGATGAAGCATCCGAATGAATGTACAGATGATGAATACAAGGAATTCTACCGCAAGGTATTTATGGATTATAAGGAACCGTTATTCTGGATACATCTGAATATGGATTATCCGTTTAATTTAAAAGGTATCCTGTACTTCCCGAAGATCAATACAGAGTATGATTCCATTGAAGGAACGATCAAACTTTATAACAGATCGGAAGAGCGTCGTGTAGGAAAGAGTGTAGATCTCGGTGGTCGCCGTATC
>OJSD01003807.1_pt1 | contig 11673 bp, 12 predicted proteins | sample 1599391 | NCBI WGS metagenome assembly OJSD01 (sample SAMN04168656, study PRJEB22393) | human gut metagenome | biome: human gut microbiome; feature: stool | host: Homo sapiens | collected 2014-03-17 | reverse complement strand
CTATTGACCATTTTTTCACTTTGTGTACTGAATTGCGCGTGACAATTCCCGAAACGATGAAGTATTTCTGCGTGACGGAAGCTGTTGCGTTGTATATTCAGAAATATGTGCAATACCGCAAGCGTAAGATCTTCTTCGGAGCTACCGGAAAGATTGAGGACCTGATACCTTCCATTGTGAAGCATAAAACGGAGAAATATCTCGTTCCGATGTCAGACGTACACAATGACGATGTGAAAAACTTGCTCGACAAGAATAACATTCAGCATACAGAAGCTGTGATGTACCGTACAGTGAGCAACGACTTTACACCGGACGAGGAGTTTGATTATGACATGTTAGTGTTCTTCAGCCCTGCCGGAGTGACTTCATTGAAGAAGAACTTCCCTGATTTTAATCAGAGAGAGATTAAGATCGGCACTTTCGGCTCTACTACCGCACAGGCTGTACGTGACGCAGGTCTCCGTCTGGACCTTGAAGCTCCTACGGTGCAGGCTCCGTCAATGACTGCCGCACTTGATATGTTTATCAAAGAAAACAATAAATAAACAGAGTGGGTATATATACTTTGTGCAAGGCCGAAAGGCTGAATAGTAAGATTTTGATCGGAAAGATGTTTGAAGGCGGCGTTTCAAAGTCGTTTTCCATCTTTCCGATACGCGTTGTATATATGCCTGTCGAACAAGGCGAGGCTTCGGCTTCCATACTGATCAGCGTGTCGAAACGACGTTTCAAGCGGGCGGTAAAGCGCAATCGGGTGAAACGTCAGATACGCGAGGCTTACCGGAAGAATAAATCCATCCTGTTGGAATGTCTGCAAGGTCGGGAACAGCATTTGGCAATCGCCTTTATCTATCTGTCGGACGAGCTTACAGCGACTGCCGAATTGGAAGAGAAGATGAAAATAGCGCTTTCGCGCATCTCTGAAAAACTATCCTCATGAAATTTCATGGCTCTCGAATATTTGCCAGTTGGATATTCGTAAAAGACATGCTGCAGAGAGTGTTTTCATTCTTGCTGCTTATCCCTATCTATTTTTATCGGGCTTGTATTTCACCGTTAACTCCTCCTTCTTGCCGGTTTACACCGACTTGTTCGGCCTATGCGGTCGAGGCGATTAAGAAACATGGACCTGTAAAAGGGCTGTATCTGACTGTGCGGCGTATTCTGAGATGTCACCCGTGGGGTGGCTCCGGTTATGACCCCGTGCCTTAATCATATAAATAAAAAAACAATAATGAGAGAGAACAATATAAACGTTGCCAATGCCATTTTGGATATTCATACCCATAAGGGAGAGATCCAGTCCGGTGGTAAAGCTATTATCAATTATCGGCAGTCAGCGGGGACACCTCTTCAGGACGGGTATTACTATTCTGTCGGCATTCATCCCTGGGAACTGAAGCCGGGTAACTTGAAACGGCACTCGGATTTTGTTATTGATCACTTGCCTGATGAGCATATTGTTGCCATAGGGGAATGTGGCCTGGACAAATTGAAAGGGGCTTCCATAAATGAGCAAATGGTAGCATTGCAATTTGAGATATTTATGTCGCTGGAATATGATTTGCCGCTGATTCTTCACAATGTGAGAATGACGGATAAGATACTGGCTGTGAAAAAAGAATTTCAACCCAAGCAGGCTTGGATATGGCATGGTTTCAGGGGAAAGCCCGAACAGGCGAAACAAATGCTGGACAAAGGATTGTATCTGTCTTTCGGAGAATTTTATTCGGATGAAGCGATGAGAGTGGTACCCGATGACCGTCTGTTTCTGGAGACGGACGATAGTGAGCTTGATATTGAGGATATTCTGTATCGGGCGGCTCAAGTGCGTGGGGTAGAAGTGGAAACGCTGCGCGAAACAATCCGACGGAACATTCAAAATATCTTTTTTAGGGCATAAGAGTTGTATCTTCCGAGAAAGAGTCGTACTTTTGCCCCTCACGGAATTGAAATAGAATAAAAACCTAATAATTAAAGAGTAATACGATGAATTTTGTAGAAGAATTGAGATGGCGTGGCATGTTGCAGGACATCATGCCGGGAACAGAAGAGTTGTTAAGCAAAGAGCAGGTGACTGCCTATTTGGGTATCGACCCGACTGCCGATTCGCTACACATTGGTCACCTTTGTGGAGTGATGATTCTTCGTCATTTCCAACGCTGCGGTCATAAACCGTTGGCATTGATCGGTGGTGCTACAGGTATGATTGGTGACCCTTCGGGAAAATCAGCGGAACGTAACCTGCTGGATGAAGAGACATTGCGTCACAATCAGGCATGTATTAAGAAACAGCTTGCCAAGTTCCTCGACTTCGAGTCGGAGGTGCCTAACCGTGCCGAACTGGTGAACAACTATGACTGGATGAAAGATTTCAGCTTCCTTGATTTTGTTCGCGAGGTAGGTAAGCATATCACAGTGAACTATATGATGGCAAAAGACTCTGTAAAGCGTCGTCTGAACGGTGAGGCACGTGACGGACTGTCATTTACCGAGTTTACTTATCAGCTACTTCAGGGATATGATTTCCTCCACTTATATGAGACAAAGGGATGTAAGCTGCAAATGGGAGGTTCCGACCAATGGGGTAATATCACTACCGGTGCCGAATTGATTCGTCGTACGAATGGGGGAGAGGTTTTTGCGCTGACTTGTCCGTTGATTACAAAAGCTGACGGTGGTAAGTTCGGTAAGACGGAATCCGGGAATATCTGGTTGGATCCCCGTTATACGTCTCCTTACAAGTTCTACCAATTTTGGCTGAATGTAAGCGACTCTGACGCAGAACGTTATATCAAGATTTTCACTTCCATCGAGAAGGAAGAAATAGAAGCTCTGATTGCAGAACATCAGGCAGCTCCGCACTTGCGTATCCTTCAGAAACGTCTAGCTAAGGAAGTTACCGTAATGGTTCATTCCGAAGAAGATTATAACGCGGCAGTGGATGCATCAAACATTTTGTTTGGTAATGCAACTTCGGAAGCGTTGCGTAAATTGGATGAGGATACGCTGCTTGCTGTATTCGAAGGAGTGCCTCAATTTGAGATTTCCCGTGATGCATTGGCGGAAGGTGTGAAAGCTGTTGACTTATTCGTTGATAATGCGGCTGTATTTGCTTCGAAAGGTGAAATGCGTAAGTTGGTTCAAGGCGGAGGCGTTTCGTTGAATAAAGAAAAGCTGGCGGCTTTTGACCAGGTAATTACGACAGCCGACCTGCTTGATGAGAAATATCTGCTTGTTCAGCGCGGTAAAAAGAACTATTATTTGCTGATTGCAAAGTAATAGCTCATTATTTATTAGGTAGCAAAGTAAAAAAATGAATGAAATATTTGGAGGTTTGCTTGCAAACCTCTATCTTTGCACCGCTTTTTAACAGAAAGCACATAAGTTTGGACTATGGTGTAATGGTAGCACAACAGGTTTTGGTTCTGTTTGTCCAAGTTCGAATCTTGGTAGTCCAACAGAGAAGCCCCGAAAGAGTAATCTTTCGGGGTTTTTCTGTTATGCAGGTCGACTCTGCTGTTATCTGTTTGGTGTACTGCTATTTCTTGTATAGAATATTAACTATTATCTGCTATTGTCCTGTTTGTCTATGGATAAGGTGACTTTCTGCTGCAATAATATCCTTACAACATTATAATAAACGGAGAGAGCGTTTTTAATAACTAATTGGAGAGTTTATTATAAACGGTATCCAAGTTTATTAAAAACGTTTTTCGGCTTCTTTGGCGATAATAATCGAAGTATTTAAACAAAATGGGAGAAAATCATGACTGACTTTCTCCCATTAGAAGTTTGTGCATATATGGAAATATATGCTGTGGTGGACTGATTATGTCTTTATTTCTGTACGTTTCATGTGCTATTTCTTTTTTTACTGTTTCTCAAAGATACAAAATAAAAAGGCGAAAGTCAATAGCCGGGAGTATTTATTGCTAAAAGAGGATGTTTTCATGAGAGTAGGAGTGGCTCTGTTTTTCCCGTTAGGTAAAAAACTACCTCAAATCGTATTATAGTTCGTTAAAAAGATGTACATTGCGTCAAATCTGGACATTTTTGATGGATAATTGGAACAAAATTGTAATGTTAACCCGTTTTCTTTTGCTATTTTTGCATCGTGTACGTAAACGACGTGCATTTAGCAGAGAGGCTTATTCAATAACTATAAATAAATAAAGTATGAAAACGAACTATGAAATTCGCTATGCTGCGCATCCCGAAGATGCAAAAAGTTATGATACCGCAAGAATCCGTAGAGATTTTTTAATCGAAAAGATATTTGTCCCCAATAAAGTAAATATGGTGTATTCCATGTACGACCGTATGGTGGTAGGTGGCGCGCTTCCTGTTGGTGAGGTGCTGAAGCTTGAAGCGATTGATCCATTGAAAGCTCCGTTCTTCCTGACCCGCCGTGAAATGGGTATCTTCAATGTGGGAGGTCCCGGTATTGTAAAAGCAGGCGATGCGGTATTTGAACTTGATTATAAAGAAGCCCTTTATCTGGGTTCGGGTGATCGTGAGGTGACCTTTGAAAGTAAGGACGCTGCCCATCCGGCTAAGTTCTACTTCAACTCGCTGACTGCACACCGCAACTATCCTGATCGCAAAGTGACGAAAGCCGATGCAGTCGTTGCCGAGATGGGTTCTCTGGAAGGGTCCAATCATCGTAACATCAATAAAATGCTGGTGAATCAGGTGCTTCCTACCTGCCAATTGCAGATGGGTATGACGGAACTTGCTCCGGGAAGTGTATGGAATACCATGCCTGCTCACGTACACAGTCGTCGTATGGAGGCTTATTTCTACTTTGAAATTCCCGAAGACCATGCTATCTGTCACTTTATGGGCGAAGTGGACGAAACGCGCCATGTATGGATGAAAGGCGATCAGGCGGTTCTTTCACCCGAATGGTCTATCCACTCGGCTGCCGCTACCCACAATTATACCTTTATCTGGGGCATGGGCGGCGAGAACCTCGACTACGGAGATCAGGATTTCTCATTGATAACAGACTTGAAATAAACAACTACAATAATTTTCCTAATTTAATAACAAAAAATTATGAATCAGTTTTTGAATTTTTCTTTGGAAGGTAAAGTAGCTCTCGTTACAGGTGCTTCTTACGGTATCGGATTTGCAATCGCTTCTGCATTCGCAGAACAAGGTGCTACTATTTGTTTCAACGACATCAATCAGGAGTTGGTGGACAAAGGTATGGCTGCATACGCTGCAAAAGGTATCAAAGCTCACGGTTATGTATGTGATGTAACAGACGAACCGGCTGTACAGGCTATGGTTGCCACTATCGCGAAAGAAGTAGGTACAGTTGATATCCTTGTTAATAATGCAGGTATCATCCGTCGTGTGCCTATGCACGAAATGGAAGCCGCTGATTTCCGTAAGGTGATTGACATCGACCTGAACGCCCCGTTCATCGTTTCTAAGGCTGTTTTGCCCGCAATGATGGAGAAACGTGCAGGTAAGATCATCAACATCTGCTCTATGATGTCTGAATTGGGACGTGAGACTGTATCTGCATACGCTGCCGCTAAGGGTGGTCTGAAAATGCTGACTCGCAATATCTGCTCTGAATATGGTGAATACAACATCCAATGTAACGGTATCGGCCCGGGTTACATCGCTACTCCGCAAACTGCTCCTCTGCGTGAGCCGCAAGCAGACGGAAGCCGTCACCCGTTCGATTCGTTCATCTGCGCTAAGACTCCGGCCGGTCGTTGGCTGAATCCGGAAGAACTGACAGGTCCTGCCGTATTCCTTGCTTCTGAAGCTTCTAACGCTGTCAACGGTCATATCCTTTACGTAGACGGTGGTATCCTTGCTTATATCGGAAAACAACCGAAATAATAGTGAGATAACGAGATATTCCGATAAGGTGATAGAATGGTAAAGAGCTTCCTCTTTTCGTCTGTCACCTTATCTTTTTATTATTCATTCAATGTAGATTAATCATGAAGAAGATATTAATTCTGGTTGCTGCAGTCTTGATGGGAGTTGCTTCCTGTGCTGACAGCAAACAGGCAATGACGGTTACAGTGACCAATCCTTTGGCTTTAGAGCGTACAGGGGAGATGGTGGAAGTACCGATGAGTGATGTGGTTGCGAAGTTGAAACTGGCGGACACGGCACAGATTGTAGTGCTTGATGCGGACGGACAGCAGGTTCCCTATCAGGTGACATACGATGAAAAGGTTATTTTCCCGGCTACGGTGAAAGCTAATGGTACGGCTACTTATACCATTCAGCCAGGTGCTCCGGAAGCCTTTAATGTGATTGCTTGCGGTAAATATTACCCCGAGCGTCTTGATGACCTTGCTTGGGAGAATGACTTGGTAGGTTTCCGTGCGTATGGTCCTGCTTTGCAGGCAAGAAACGAGCGTGGATTCGGTTATGACCTTTTCACGAAGTATAATACTACCGAACCGATCTTGGAAGCTCTTTATGCCGAAGAGCTCAACCCGGAGAAGCGTGCGAAGATTGCCGAACTGAAGAAAACGGATCCCAAGGCGGCTGCCGAACTTCAACGTGCCATCTCTTATCACGTTGATCATGGTTACGGAATGGATTGCTATGCGGTAGGTCCTACGTTGGGCTGCGGTACGTCGGCTTTGATGGAGGGTGATACGATTGTCTATCCTTACTGCTATCGTACACAGGAAATCCTTGATAATGGTCCGTTGCGTTTTACTGTGAAGCTGGAATTTAATCCGCTGGTGGTTCGTGGAGATTCCGGTGTGGTGGAAACGCGTGTAATTTCGCTGGATGCAGGCTCGTATTTGAACAAAGCGGTGATTTCGTACACCAATCTGAAAGAAACAATGCCTGTGGCTACAGGATTGGTTTTGCGCGAACCGGATGGAGTAACGATGGCGGATGCTGCGAATGGCTATATCACTTATGTCGATCCTACAACCGACCGTAGTGGTGGAAACGGCAAAATCTTTGTTGGTGCTACGTTCCCTGCACAGGTGAAGGATGCTAAGGTAGTTCTTTTCCAAGAGAAGGAAAAGAAAGAACGTGGTGGGGCCGATGGTCACGTGCTGGCTGTCAGCGAATATGAACCGGGTTCGGAATATACTTATTACTGGGGATCTGCGTGGGATAAAGCTGCTATCAAGACGGCAGAAGCCTGGAATGAATATATGTCCCAATATGCACAGAAAGTACGCACACCGTTGACTGTGGCTTATTAAACTGTTTTGGGTATAAAATACCTTGTTTGTAGGCTGTTAATACTTGTCGTCTCAGGTATTAACAGCCTATATATTAAGTGTTAATACCTGAGACGACAGGTGTTGATACTCTATGCGGCATATTTTAATAGCCTGTATGATAGCTAATAGCTGCTTGTATGCCAAGAGAACTTCCTGATATATTGTTTGCTAATATTTCATTTGCTGATTTACTTTTTGCTATCGTTTCTTTGCATGAAAGAAACTTTTGCTTATTTTTGTCTTCTATAGAAGGAAAGATTTTATAAAAAGTGTCTTTATGGGAAAGAAAGAATTACTAAAACAACTGATTGCGGGATTTCAGGCATTACTGCCAATAGAAGTCTGCCCTCGTGAACTTACTTTGCCGCTTGATAGCGGGAAGATTATAACTGTGCCGGGGGTGAGAAGGTGCGGTAAGTCTTCTTTGTTCCTATTGACGATAAATCAGCTTATTCGCGAACGGATTATTGCGAAGGAGCAAATTCTGTTCCTCAATTTCGATGACGAACGTCTGCACTTGAATGTAGATAATCTAGATGAAATACTTCAGGCTTATCGGGAACTCTATCCGGCAATTCCTCTGAAGGATGTATATATGTTCTTTGATGAAGTACAGATGGCGGATGATTGGCAACCTTTTGTAAGGAGAGTATACGAGCAGGAATGCAGGCATATCTTCCTTACCGGAAGTAACTCTCGAATGCTTTCCTCCGAATTGGCTACCTCTTTGCGTGGCCGGACATTGCAATACGAAGAATTCCCGTTATCATTCAATGAATTTTGTAACTTTACCGATATCAATACAAACTATTATGTGCCTGAGAATCGAGCCAAACTTGTGAATGCGTTTAAGACGTATTTGCATGGAGGGGGATTTCCGGAAGTTGTATTGGCGGCTCCACTGTATAAAGACAGGATTTTGCAGGAATATTTCTTTGTAATGCTTTACAAAGATCTTGTAGAGAGATATGAAATAAAGAATCCGGAACCGATACGTTATTTTATAAAGCGCGTGATGTCGAATCTGGCTAAGCCTACTTCTATCAATCGTATTTACAATGAATTGAAGTCGCAGGGAGTCAGCATTGGGAAGAATACGCTTTATGATGTGATTGTGCAGACAGAATCTGTCTACCTTTTCTTCTCCCTGACGAAATATGAGCCATCTCTGGCGAAAGAGAGCACAGGAGATAAGAAATATTATTGCATTGATAATGGTTTGCGCTCCGTCCTCTTAAATCCGCATAGTGAAGATAATGGAAAGCTTTTGGAGAATGCGGTCTTTCTTCATTTGCGGCGGAACCTGCGAATCCAAGAGGGGTTGCATTATTATAAGGGGAAGAAAGAGTGTGATTTTGTAGTTGTTGAATATGATAAAGTGACGCGATTGATTCAGGTAAGTTACCAAATTGGGGATGAGGAGACCCGTAAACGGGAAGTTGATGGTTTGTTGGAAGCAGCCCAAGCGACAGGTTGCCGGGAACTGACTATCGTTACGATGGAAGCAGAAGCCGAATGGAAAGAACAAGATATGTCTATTCATGTGGTACCCGCCTGGAAATGGATGCTTAGTTGAGGGCGCCGATATGAATCGGAACCCTCAACTTATGTGAAATATATTTTGGGTACATTGCTTATTGAGCGATTTTCTTCAGAGTCTCTTTTTCATATAATTCCCATCCGGTTTCTTTCCAATGATATTCCCATACAAGTTTGTCTGCGGATATCTCTACAATTTTCATAATATCCGGATCCTCATAATCGTATCCACCGTCATTCGGATAATAGAAGATAAGATGGACAGAGCCGTTTTTTAACTCCCATTTACCGGTTTCACTAGGGTTACTGCTTCCTTTGGAATAACTATTGAAGGTCATATCAGATTTCAGTTCATATCGTCTGCCGACATAGTATGATGGATTGTTCTCTTCGCGTTCGCCATCTTCTATTTCATATCCGCTATGTTCGACGACTTCCCACATTCCTACTAATTCATCTACTGATCCGATGGAGTCTTCGTCATCGTCGCCACAAGAATACATACTGAATGATAATAATACTACGGCTACGCAAGTAACCAGTTTCCATAATGTTTTCATATTAATTTGTTTTGAGTGATTTGAAAAAACAGCATTCAAGTCTCTTCTTACGGAGAGAGGAGAACATGAATGCTGGATAAAAATGATATTGAAAGGTTTGATTTTACTCTTCTTATAATCTTGTTGGCAGAGTTTAGAATGCTACACCTAACCGAATCAGTACATTGCTTGTATTTGATTCCCAAGTTTTGATAAATCCGCGTTGATAGGTAATGTCGAAATTGAAACGGTCGTACCATACGCCTACGCCGATATTCATTCCTGCGTCAAAACGTTTCCAGTCATCCCAATCTCCAATTTTCACGGTAGTTTCTTCTGTTTTACCATTATAGTCTTCTTTTTCGGTGATTTTTCCTAAATAGTCACAACTTACATAGGCTCCGAGATGTGCGTCCAGTGCAATATTATTTGTGATGTTGTACTTATATCCGAATGTAAACGGAGAAATTTGTACGTTGTGTGCTATTTGGCTGATTTCGTAATCATCTTCAGAGTATCCCCAACCACGAGAGCCAAGGCCGAATTCCATCCCCCAATAGGTTCCTATGCTTCCCATCGGTTTCTGAAAGCCATATATGAAGTTGTAACCAAGTTTGCTACCACTTTCATCATCGTCTCCTGTCATTTTCATAACGTTTAAGCCACCGCGTAAGAACCACTGCTTGTTAGACTGTTGTTTTTCTGTTCTTACAATGGAACTTCTGGATGATACGATCTGTGCCTGTGTGCCTACACATAAGAGAAGTGCGGCTACGATTGATAATACTTTTTTCATTGTTTCTTATGTTTTAATAGTTAATTATTGGTTTTTACGACCGGTGCTATTACCCCTTTCTCATCCGTAGGAGCGAGTTTCTTTATCCTTATCCATTCATAATCGTCCTTAGTGGCGGTGTACCATTTACTAAAAACGGTAGGGAAGCCTACCACCGTTACTGTGTAGCCTCCTTCATCGTTAGTTTCCACTTTATAGGTGGCTGCCATGATAACGTCGCTACCGGCATCTTCGTTGGCTTTATAAGTAGCCCATGAACGGACATTGCCCAAGTCTCCTTTCAATCCGATTTCTACTTCTTCACGTGTGAACTTATAGGTGAATACTTGTCGTTTGGGAGTCTCTCCTCCCAGCAGCCTGACTTCCGCTACTACAGGTTTTACACATACTTCGCTTACTGCATCACCTGCACGCGATTGTGCGTCACGAAACTGAAATGTAGACTTTTGAGCATAGCTCTCCAATGTACAACCGAGAATCAATGCAATTAATAGAATTAGTTTTTTCATCTTCATCATTCTGTGAGTTTTGTTAATATGTCGCAAAGGTATGTGAAAGGAACATAACAAAGGGGAAACGGGTAGTTCCTAAAGGGTGACAAATATGTCGCCTATTTGGAGACAGTGTTCGTAGGAGGGATGAGGTTGATCGTATCGGACAAGTCTCTGAAGAAGTCGTGATTGAGGATGCAGGATATACGCCAAAGCAATTGGATATCAATATTCTCTTTGTGGAATATTTTATAGACATTGGGACGGGTACAACACAATTGGGCAGCGAACCACTCGCCCATCTGCTGCAAATCCGCAATGTCCTCTGTCAGCGCGCGCACCATTTCTACATCTACCGTTTCAAATTGCGCAAGACGCAGCAGCGCCTTTTTAAGGATATCCTCCTGCCTTCTCCAGAATAAATCCTCCATCAGACGGCTCAGCTTTTTCCATTCCACCTCTTCGCAGCCGTTTTGCAGATACAGCGAAACAACCGCCGCCCAACCGCCTGTTTCCTTCTGAATATGTATCGCCTGCTTTTCCGTAAGGGAAATGCCCAGCTCCTCTGCAAAGCAGATAATATCCTCTTTTCGCAGGAAAAAATCCTTTTTGGAAATATAACAGACGTGCATCAAATCCTGTATTGGCAGCTGCCAAAAGCTGCGAGAAAGAAAAATAACATGCACAGCGGTACCCTTCAGGGCGGAAAGCAGCTGCAAAACGGAAAACGGGAACTGCGCCGCAATCACCTGAAAATTATCAATCATCAGATAAAGCGAGGATTCCTCCGCAGGCTTTGCATGCACAAAAGGCCCGTTTTCATGATATAAATCGAAAATCTGCTGTGCCAGAGCAGAGTCCTTCTGTGCAATCTGGCGCACGAGCCAATCGCAGCAGACCGTGGCATCCTGCGCATTATGCCAGCGCAATGCCCCATACGGCACATCTCTGAGGGCATGCTTCAGGGCGGTTGTTTTTCCATAGCCGGCAGGTGCTTCTACAAGCGTCAGCGGCACGGTATGCAGCCGTTCCAGCTGGCACAGCAATCTTTCAGAAAAATAAATCGTTTGCAA
>OJSD01003806.1_pt1 | contig 11675 bp, 10 predicted proteins | sample 1599391 | NCBI WGS metagenome assembly OJSD01 (sample SAMN04168656, study PRJEB22393) | human gut metagenome | biome: human gut microbiome; feature: stool | host: Homo sapiens | collected 2014-03-17 | reverse complement strand
CGACCACCGAGATCTACACTCTTTCCCTACACGACGCTCTTCCGATCTATGGCCGAGATCCCGTAAGGCTCGCCCATGCCAAGCTTCCAGAACTCGGCAGTCAGGTATTCGCTGGCCCCGTCGTCGACCTTGTTCACCGCGAGCGTGACCGGCTTGCCGCTGGCCCGCAGCATCTTGACGATGCGCTCGTCGGTGTCCGTCAGCCCCACGTGGCCGTCCACGACGAGGATGACCGCGTCAGACAGCTGCACGGCGATCTGCGCCTGCGAGGCGATGGCGGATTCGATGCCTTCGACGTCGGCCTCCCAGCCGCCGGTGTCGACGAGCTTGAATTCGGTGCCGGACCATTCCGCGTCGTAGCTGACACGGTCCCGGGTCACTCCGGGCGTATCTTCGACGACCGCGGCGCGACGGCCGAGGATGCGGTTGACGAGCGTCGACTTGCCCACGTTCGGGCGGCCGACCACGGCGAGCACTCCGACGGCCTTGGGAGCCGGCGACTCGTCTTCGATCCCGTACCGGGAACCGGCGATGATCTGCTCGTCGCCCTCATCCAGTTCGTAATCGCTCAGATTGGCGGCATACTGCTCGTACTCCTGCACTTCGACCGCGTCCGCGACCAGCGTGATCAGCACATCCAGCGTCTGCTGGAAATCCATATCGGAGTTGTCGACGGTGGTCACGCCGTCTGCCGCGGTCAGGAAGCTGGTGACCTTGGAATCGGCGCGGTCGCGGGCGGCCACGTCCTCGCCCCCCACGCCGGCGCCGGCGACGGCCTGCCCCGTGCGGCGCGCCTGACGCACCTCTTCCCGGGCGGTCAGCAGCACACGCACCTCGGCATCGGGAGCCACGACCGTGGTGATGTCACGGCCCTCCGCGACGATGCCGCGGCTCAGCGAGAAGGAGTCGGCCGCGGACTCGCGCGCAATGTAGGCGCGCTGCGCGGCGATGAGCACGTGGCGCACCGGGATGACGTTCGACACCTTCGACACGTGCGAGGAGACCTCGGAGGAGCGGATGGCCTCACTGATGTCCTCGCCGTCGGCGGTGATGCTCGGATGGTCCGGGTCGACGCCGATGTCGAAGTGGTCGCCGGTGAAGAATTCGGCGACTGCTTCGGTGATCTGCTGCTCATCCACCTGATCGCCGTCGAGGTCGATGCCCTGATGCAGGCACCACCAGGCGCATGCGCGGTACATGGCGCCGGTATCGAGGTAGGCGAAGCCGAAATGGCGGGCCAGCGCCTTCGAAGTGGAGGACTTTCCGACGCCCGCAGGGCCGTCGATGGCGACTCGTATCACAGCCCGACCTCCTTCTGCAGGGAACGGACCTCGACCTGGGACAGAACACGATAGGTGCCGGACTTGAGGTCACCAAGCTTGATCGGCCCGATCTGGGTGCGCACAAGACGGCGAACCGGGTATCCGATGGCGCCGAAGATGCGGCGGACGATACGGTTCTTGCCGGAGTGGAGCACCACCTTGACGATGGTCTGGTCGCGGTTGGCATCGATGATGGCGCAATGGTCCAGCTTGACCAGGCCGTCATCCAGCTGGACGCCCCGGGTCACCAGGCGCCGGCAGACGTTGCCGCCGATCTTGCCATCAATCGTGGCGATGTAGGTCTTCTCCACCTCGTACTTCGGGTGCATGACGTGCTGGCTCAGCTCGCCGTCGTTGGTCATGAGGATCAGGCCCTCGGAATCGTAGTCGAGGCGGCCCATGTGGAACACGCGCTCGTACTTGTCCCCGATGATGTCAGCCAACGTGTAGCGGCCTTTCGGGTCGTCCATGGCGCTGAGCACCTTCTTGGGCTTGTTGAGCGCCAACGTGACATGGTTCGGGTTGAGGTGGACGCGCGAGCCGTCCACACGGATGTGCTGCTTCTTCGGATCGACGCGGGTGCCGAGTTCGGTCACCAGCTCCCCGTCGACCTCGACACGCCCATCGGTGATCATCTGCTCGCACTTGCGGCGTGATCCGAAGCCCGCTTGCGCGAGGATCTTCTGCAGGCGGATTCCTTCGTTGTTGTTGTCGTCATGCGCTTTGAGTGCGCGCGAATATGCGTTTGGCATCGTTCTCCCAACGTGGCCGGACATTGACAATGAATCTGCGCTCCCGGACAAACTCACAGGGAAAACACAGCCAATACATTGTATCGTATCGTCCCCCCCGTTGGTAAACTTGCAACGTTCGGCGGGTCGCAAAGCCCGCAACATCAGAAAAAGGACACTACAACATCATGACTGAAGAACAGAACACCGAGCCAAGCGCTTATCCGATCGGGGCGCGCGTGTGCGCGGAGCTTGCAGGCAGCTTCCTCGTCTGCTTCGCCATCTATATGATCTGCACGTTCGGCACTTCGATCTACGGGCTTGACCTGGCGTACATCGTCGTGGGCACCGCGTTGGCGTACGCGGTCGTCACCGCGATGCTCGGGCGCGTCTCCGGAGGCCAGTTCAATCCCGCCATCACCGTGGCGGCGATGCTCACCGGCAAGACCAAGGTAGTCGCCGGCATCCTGTACGTCATCGTGCAGGTGGTCGGAGCGATCGCGGCGGCCGGCGCGGTCAGGTGGATCCTGCCGACCTCGCAGACCGTCACCATGAAGACGTGGCTGACGCCCGCCGTCAACGGCTATGGCACCGGTTCCGTATCGAGCGCCACCACCAGCAGCGCATCGGTGAGCTTCGGCATCTCCATGGCCATCGTCGTCGAGGTGATCGCCGCGATCATCATCATCGCGGTCGCGATGCGTCACACCGATGCGAACGGCAAGCCGAATGCGACGTACGCTCCGGTGATCGGCGCCGCATACGGCCTCGGCGTGGCCATGACCTATACGGTCACCGGTGCCGCGCTGAACCCGGCCCGCGCCACCGGCATCGCGCTGTTCGGGCAGAATCAGGGTCTTTCAACGCAGCCGCTGCAGCAGTTGTGGATCTTCTGGCTGGCGCCGGTCCTGGCCGCGGCGATCGTGGCGCTGGTCATGATCATCGCTGATATGGCGTCGAAACGCAAGCCGAAGACGCCTGCGGATGCGCCCATCGACGAGGCGACGGACGCTGAGGCGGATGCACATGACATCGCCGTGGACGCGGCGGTCAATGCGGCGCCCCAGGTTCCGTCAACGAATCCAGAACAGTGACGGTGCGAAATACAACAGAAGCAGTCCCAGCCCCAAACCGATGCCGATAATGGCGTCGAACAGGACTGACCGGACTTTCCAAGGGCTCTTCTCGCGCATGATGATGCGCAGCAGGGCCGTGACGATGGCCGTGACGGCGATGATCACCGTCGCGGCCATCGTATATCCGAGGAAGGCGACGACCAGGGCGACGATGACGACGCCGAGCACGCACCACTCGAATGCCGGCTTGCCCTCGTGGACTTCGGACACGTATGGATGATGCTGATTCATGGAGCTTCCTCGGGGATTGGTTATCGTGATGGATCGGCCGCGAACCCTTGACGGTCGGCGGCCGATCCGTGAATCGGTGACCGGGCGGCGGATCAGTGGAAGAAGTGACGGGTGCCGGTCAGGTACATCGTCACACCGGCCTTCTTGGCCGCCTCGATGACCTCCTCGTCACGGATGGATCCGCCGGGCTGCACGATGGCCTTTACACCGGCGTTCATCAGCGTCTCGGCGCCATCTGCGAACGGGAAGAACGCGTCGGACGCGGCGACCGAACCGGTGGCGCGATCGGCGCCGTCGGCCAGCGTGTTGGCACGATCGACGGCCAGATGGCAGGAGTCCACGCGGTTGACCTGGCCCATACCGATGCCGACCGTGGCCTGGTCGTGCGCGAGCAGGATGGCGTTGGACTTGACGCAGCGGATGGCGCGCCAGGCGAACACGAGGTCCTTGAGCGTGGCCTCATCGGCGGGTTCGCCGGCCACGAGCTTCCATGCGTCCGGATCGTCGCCGGTGGCATTGATGAGGTCCATGTCCTGCACGAGCAGGCCGCCGTCGATCTGGCGGAACTGCGTGTGGCCCTTCGGCGGCTCGGACACCTTGAGGATGCGCAGGTTCTTCTTCTTGGTCTTGAGCAGTTCAAGCGCCGCGTCCTCGTAGGCGGGGGCGACGATGACCTCGGTGAAGATCGGGCGAACGCTTTCGGCCATCTCCAACGTGACGGTGGTGTTGCAGGCGATGACGCCGCCGTAGGCGCTCACCGGATCGCAGGCGTGGGCCTTCTTGTGAGCCTCGGCCGCGGTGGCTCCGATGGCGAGGCCGCACGGGTTGTTGTGCTTGACCACGGCCACGGCGATGGCGGGTGCCATATCCCACACGGCGCGCCATGCGGCGTCGGCGTCCACGTAGTTGTTGTAGCTCATCGGCTTGCCGCCGAGCTGTTCGGCGTGCGCGAAGCCGTCGCGGTCGAGCGGGTCGAGGTAGAGGGCGGCCTGCTGGTGGGAGTTCTCGCCGTAGCGCAGCGTGTGCGCGCGGTCCCAGGTGCGGGTGAACGCGGCCGGGAACTTCGCCTCGTTGACCGGGTTCTCGCCTTCGGCCGGGTCGGCGGATTCGACGGTGGCGGGCTTGGGCCAGTGCTTGGCGGTCCACTCGTTGATGGTAGCGTCATAGGCGGCGGTGTGGGCGAACGCCTTGCCGGCCAGCCAGCGGCGCTCCTCCAGACTGAAGCCTTCACCATTGGCCACACGGGCCGCGACGAGCGCATAGTCGGCCGGGTCGGTGACGATGGCGACGGTGGCGCTGTTCTTCGCCGCGCCACGCACCATGGACGGGCCGCCGATGTCGATCTTCTCGATGACCGCGGCCTCGTCGGCGCCGGAACGAACCGTATCGGCGAACGGGTACAAGTTGACGACGACCAGGTCGAAGGGCTTGATGCCGAACTTCTCAAGCTGGGCAGCGTGATCGGGGTTGGTCATGTCGGCGAGGATGCCGGCGTGGATGTGCGGGTCGAGCGTCTTGACACGGCCGTCGAGGCACTCCGGGAATCCGGTGACCTCGCTCACCTCAGTGACGGCGACGCCGAGTTCGGCGAGGCGCTTGGCGGTCGAGCCGGTGGACACCACTTCGGTGCCGGCCTTGATGAAGGCCTCAGCCAGTACTTCGATGCCTTCCTTATGGAAGACGGACACCAGAGCCCGTCGTATCGGTCGATTCGTGTTGGTCATCGTGCTCCTTCTTGGTTGTTGATTGTATGGACTTGCGGGAAACGATGGTACGCGGGTGCGTTGTTGCGGCTCGTTGTGCCCCCGTTCTTCGTGCAATCCAGCGTATCCCGAAAACAATGGCGACGCCAATCAGCGCCAGCACCCAGGCCATGCACAGTCCCATGGCGCTCGGACGTCCGACGGCCTGCGCGGACTGCATCACGTCGACGCCGACGTATTTGAGCCTGGCCTTTCCCAGCGACCCGTTCGACACCCCGAACATGACCGACGACAGCAGAGATATGACCACGCTCGACAGGCAGAACCCGCCCGCCGGGTAGGCGAGTTCGAGAATCAGGTCCTTGCGGTCGAGGGGATCGGACGCGCTGCCGACGATGATGCGGAAACCGGATTTCATCGCCATGGATGCCAGCCCGGCGACGAATCCGACGACCAGCGGAATCAGCACGACGGCGAACCGTATGCCTTCATCGCCGACTGCCTGCGGAAGCAGGCCGAAAACAGGAAGAGGCGGAAGCGAACGCCCCTGCCCGATCCAAAGGGTGAATGTCGCAAGCTCTCCGATGTGGAATCCGGCACCGAACAGCCACGAGACCGCCCATATGCACAGGTTGGGCAGCCATGCAAGCGATGCGATCGTCGTCAGTATGCGCGAGCCGGTCCCCATGCCGATGTCGGCGAACAGCGAGTCCATGGCCGAACGGTTCAGCACGCCCCACACGATGACGGTGATCAGTCCCATGACCAGGTACACGCCCATCATGATGACACCCACCATCAGGCCGGTCCTGATCGTGCGGCGCACGCCGTCGGACACATGATGACGGATAAGTTCACGCAGCTGCCCAGAGAACGGGCCCTTCGACAGCGCGGCGCCGGCGAATCCAAGCGAGAACACCACGGCCGATTTGACGCATACCAGAGCCGGCCAGTCAAGCAATCCGACGGGAAGTGACTGCGTGCCCATGACGTTGATGAAAATCCAGACCACCACGCCGCTGGCGTATGCGCGGATATCCGTGCATATCTTCCGGCTGAACGACCAGACCAGACCTATCAGCAGCACGGTGAGCAGCAACGGCATGATGGACAGGGAAAGCGAGTCGGTCTCGAATCCGATGCCCTGGCTGAGCAGGACCACGATGCGGGTCATGTCCAACGTCGAGGACGACAGGTTTTCCCCACCTTCCTCCATCGAGATGACCAGCAGCATGAGCGCAAGAAAGCAGCCCAGGGCGATGGCGTACAACGCCATCGAGCCGATGGCGATGATCGGCCCCCTGAGCCAGGCCTGGATACGCTTCCTCATACCAGCGAGCGTTCGGCGAGCACCTTGCGCATGAGGTCCGCGGTCTGACCGGGAGTGCGTCCGACGGGAATACCGGCGGCTTCCAGCGCGATTTTCTTGTCCTGCGCGGTTCCCTTGCCTCCGGAGACGATGGCGCCGGCATGGCCCATCTGCTTGCCTTCCGGCGCGGTGAATCCGGCGATGTATGCGACGACGGGCTTGGTCATGTGCTCTGCGGCCCATGCCGCGGCGTCCTGCTCCGCGCTGCCTCCGATTTCGCCGATCATGACCACTGCCTTCGTGTCGGCATCCTGCTCGAATTCCTGCAAGGCCTCCAGCAGCGTGGTGCCGACGAGGGGGTCGCCGCCGACGCCCAGGCAGGCGGTGAAGCCGATGTCGCTCAGCTCGCCCATCAGCTGGTAGGTCAGTGTGCCGGACTTGGAGACCAGTCCGATGGGGCCACGGCCCACGATGCCATCGGGGATGATGCCGAGGTTGACGCCATGCTCGTTCTCCTGCGACGGCAGGGTGAGCAGGCCGGGGCAGTTCGGTCCGATGATGCGCACGCCACGCTGAAGGGCGAGTTCGACGAAGTAGGCGCTGTCCGCAACGGGAATGCCTTCGGTGATGACCACGATGAGCCCGATTCCGGCTTCGACGGCCTCGACCACGGCGCCTTTGGCGAACCGTGGCGGCACGAAGACCACACTGGCCTGGGCGCCCGTCGCCTCCTTGGCTTCGGCGCACGTGGCGTACACCGGAACGGAGACGTCCCTGCCCTCACGCGCGGCCTCGAACGTCACTTGGCTGCCCGCCTTGCGCGGGTTGACGCCGCCGACGATGTTCGTACCGGCACGGAGCATGCGGGCGGTGTGTGTCATGCCCTGATGCCCGGTCATGCCTTGGACGATGACGGGAGCACCCTCCTGGATGAATGCGGTCATTGCTTGGCCTCCTTCGATGCCTTGGCGTTCGCCGCCAGACGGGCGGCCTCGGCTGCGGCCTGCTCCATGGTGCCTTCCACATGCAGGTTGGGGTTGTTCGCCGCGGCGAGGATTTGCAGGCCCTCGGCTGCGGCATTGCCATCGAAGCGGACCACGAGCGGCTTCGATGTGTGCAGCTCCTCGAACGCCTGCAGGATGCCCTTGGCGACCTGCTCGCATGAGGTGATGCCGCCGTAGACGTTGATGAACACGGATTCCACCTGCGGGTCGGACAGCACGATGGACAGGCTGTCACTCATCACCGCGGCGGACGCGCCACCTCCGATGTCGAGGAAGTTCGCAGGCGTGACATTCGTGCCCTGCTCCTTGCCGGCGTCCCAGACGGCGTCGAGCGAGCTCATGACCAATCCGGCGCCGTTGCCGATCACGCCGACCTGACCGTCGAGGTGCACGTAGTGCAGCCCGTGTTCGGCTGCCGCCGCCTCGAACGGATCGGCCTGCATCGGATCGTCGAAGCGGGCCCACCCGTCGTGCCGGAACGCCGCATTGCCGTCCAACGATATCTTGGCGTCGAGGGCGCACAGTGATTTGGACGCCTCATCGTCGGGATCGCCGATCTTGGCGAGCGGGTTGATCTCCACCAGCGTCGCGTCGTTGTCCTTGAAGCACTGCCACATGCGCAGCAGGATGTTGGCGGCCTGATCCAGGTCGGCGTGGTAGAAGCCGATCTGGCCAGCCATGCGCTTGGCGGCCTCCATGTCGAAATCGCCGAGGGCGTTGATGTGCAGACGCTTGACCGATTCCGGATGTTCCTTGGCGATCTCCTCGACTTCGGTGCCGCCGTTCGCGGTGGCGAGGACATCGAAGTCCCGCGATGTGCGGTCCACGGATATCGACACGTAGTACTCGTGCAGGATGTTCTTCGCCTCGGCGACGAGCACACCGTTGACCTTATGGCCGTGGATGGTCATCGGGAGGATGGATTCGGACAGCAGTATCGCTTCGTCCCGGTTGTGGGCGATCTTGACGCCGCCCGCCTGGCCACGATGGCCGATCTTGACCTGGGCCTTGATCACGCACGGGTATCCGATGGCATCGGCCGCTTCGGCGACCTCGTGGGAGTTCTGGGCGAAAACGGCCCGCGGCGTGGGAATATGCTGTTCCTCCAGCAATTCTCGTGCCTGGTATTCATAAAGATCCATGTTCGACGCCTCACGTTCCTATGATGTGTTCTTCGAATGATGATTGGTGCCGTGCGGCGCGTCCCGACGCACGGCACCGCCGGGTCACGCCGGCATCGACACCAGTGTGCTGCTGGGTTTGTCGCCCAGTTTGTCCAGTCCGTCGAGTCCTCGCAGCCCCATGACGAAACTGAATCCGACGACCGTGCCCCCGGCCGCCTCGACCAGATCCATGGCTGCCTTCGCCGTGCCGCCGGTCGCGATGAGATCGTCGACGATCAGCACCCGATCGCCCGGACGGATGGCCGACGTCTCGATCTCCACTTTTTCGGTGCCGTATTCGAGATCGTATTCCTCGGCGATGGTCTCCGGCGGCAGCTTGCCCGCCTTGCGGATCGCGATGAACCCCTTGCCGAGCATGGCCGCGAGGGCGGGGCCGAACAGGAACCCTCTGGCCTCCAGCCCTGCCACCGCGTCGAACGAGTCTTCGGTGACGGGAAGGCTGGCCTGGAGCGCCTTCATGAGAATGCGCAGCCCCTTGCCATCCGCCAGCACCGGCATGAAATCACGGAATTTGATGCCCTCTTTGGGGAATCCCGGTATGGTGCGAATCTTCGAGACGAGGTATGCCGCGTCACCGGCACCGACATCGGCCAGTCTCTCAATGGTGATGTCAGACTGCGTCATGGTCTCGCGCTCCCCCGTCACTTCTCGGCGTCTGCGGTCTGCGCGGAATCGTCGGACTGCGTTGCGTTCTCGGCGGATTCCAGCGCCTTGTCCACCGGTACCTGGGCCTGGTCGTCGGCTTCGTCGGTCTGCTCGGCGTCCTCCACTTCGTCGTCATGGATGAAGGCGGGACGCGTGTACTCCTTGTTGATGGCGCGGAAGGTGAAGCGCAGTAGGGAGCCCTCGGAGTCGATGACGATCTCCTCGTATTCCTCGTCCACGGACACTACCTTGCCGATGATGCCGCCAATGGTGATTACCTCGGTTCCGGGCTCAAGGGAGGAGCGGAAGTCCTTCATCTTTTGCTGCTGCTGCTTGGCCTTGCGGGACTGCCACCACATCATGATGCCGATCAGCACGATGGAAACGATCATGATGAGATAGGATGATGAACCTTGCGGCATGATTTCTCCTTGCAGTAGGGAACGAATGCTCTATGGACGTCGGTCAACAAACAACCAATGTTAGAAGAGCTTGCTGACATCCTCTCCGTTTGTTTCACCTTGTGGCTCCAGACCCAGATGAGACCAGGCCTTGGCCGTGGCGACCCGGCCTTTGGGAGTGCGGATCAGAAATCCTTCACGGACCAGATACGGCTCGCATACGGTTTCGACGGTCTCCGATTCCTCGCCGACCATCGCGGCCAGGTTGTTCAGGCCGACGGGTCCTCCGTTGAAGTTGCGCACGATCGCGTTGAGCACGGCGATGTCCAGCCGGTCGAGGCCCTCGGAGTCTATCTGATAGAGCGCAAGCGCGGCGCGCACGTCATCGACGTCCACGACTTGCAGGTCATGCACGATCGCCCAGTCACGCACACGGCGCAGCAGCCTGTTCGCGATTCGTGGCGTGCCTCGAGAACGCAGGGCGAGTTCCGCGGCAGCCCCCTCCCCCAATGACACTCCCAGAACGCCGGAGGATCGCTCGATCAGCTTTTCGAGCTCATCGTGGGGGTAGAAGTCGAGATGGGCCGTGAAGCCGAAACGCGCACGCAGCGGAGAAGGCAGCATGCCCTCCCGGGTGGTTGCGCCCACCACGGTGAATCTGGGCAGCGTCAACGGGATGGACGAGGCGCCGGGCCCCTTGCCCACCATGACGTCGACGCGGAAATCCTCCATGGCGATGTACAGCAGTTCCTCCGCGGCGCGCGGAAGACGGTGGATCTCGTCGATGAACAGCACTTCCCCTGCGTCCAGCGAGCTGAGTATCGAAGCCAAGTCGCCCGCGTGCTGGATTGCCGGACCGGACGTGATGCGAATCGGCACCTCCAGCTCGTTGGCTACGATCATCGCCAACGTGGTCTTGCCCAATCCGGGAGGGCCGGCGAGCAGGATGTGGTCGGGGGCGGTGTCACGTTTGCGGGCGGCGTCCAGGAACAGCTGCAGCTGGGCCTTGAGCCGCGGCTGCCCGACGAATCCGTCAAGGGCATGAGGCCGCAGTTCCTCGTCGCTGATCGGCTCGTCGTTGATTGCGGTGGCGGAGACCATGCGTAGGGAGTCCTCCGAGACGCCGGTGTTGGTCCGTCCATCCTGCATGTCGATGTTGGATGTCATGGAATATCACCTTCCTCTGTCCAGCGACGACAATGCCAGTTTGAGCACCCGCGGCACGTCCTCCGCACTGATGGGGGTGGCTATGGACGCGGCATCGCATGCCTGACGTACGGCCTCCTCCGCGGTCTGGGGGCGCCATCCCAGAGAGACGAGTCCTTCGATCACCTGCTTGGCTCCGGGGTCGCGACTTTCCGACGGCCCATCGGCTTCGGGCCGTATCTGGTCGAGGTCGATGCGGCCTGCCAGTTCAAGGATGATCTTCTGTGCGCCTTTTTTGCCCAGGCCCGGAGCCTTGGACAATGCCGCCGTGTCGCCGTCCGCGACGGCCTTGGCCAGACGGTCCGGAGGCAGCGTCGACAACAGGGAAAGCGCGACCTTCGGCCCGATGCCACTGACCTTCTGCAATTGCAGGAACATGCGTTTGGACGCGGGTGACAGGAACCCGAACAGGGTGACGGCATCCTGCGATATGGTCAGCGAAGTGAAGACATGCGTTTCCTGACCGGCATGCAACGCCGCAAGATCGGCCGCCGCCATGCGGACCTCGTACCCGACGCCATGGACCTCGATCACGGCGCTGGATGCCTCCACCGACTCGACGCGCCCGGTTAACGTACTGATCATCACGTCGTCCTTTCCTCGCCGAACCGCACGCGGAATGGGCCGCCACGAGCTCGTTCGCCTCGCATCACATAACGACAGCACATACCGAACGCGCCCGCCCCGAACTGGCACGTCGTGCGGGATATGGTGTCGAGACGGCCCATCCACATAATGCAGAACATCTGTTCGACACACATTACATGCCGCTGCGGACGCCGGCGCGTCGAGCGGCCTTCTGC
>OJSD01003790.1_pt1 | contig 11722 bp, 7 predicted proteins | sample 1599391 | NCBI WGS metagenome assembly OJSD01 (sample SAMN04168656, study PRJEB22393) | human gut metagenome | biome: human gut microbiome; feature: stool | host: Homo sapiens | collected 2014-03-17 | reverse complement strand
CTGTTACCTCCACATTCTTTTTTATTTTGAATGTCCGCAAAATCCGTCCTACATCAGAAGGTTTCCAGGGGCAGTCGATATGATGAGCCGCCACCATTCTGGTCTGGATATTGGTTCCTACCCCCAGTTTTTCGGTACTTCCTATAATAATCCTTTTTCTGCCGGCTCTGACATCAGAAAACATGCGGTCCCTCTGTTCATCTGTTTTTGCATCATGGATAAAGCAGATTTCTTCCTCTGGAACACCTCTGGTAATCAGTTCCTGTTTTAAATAATCATAGACGGTAAACGCTTTTCCAGGTCCGGGTGTCCCAATATCCGAAAAAACAATCTGGGTTCCTTTCTGTTCCTGGGACTGTACATATTCCTGGTAAATGTTTTCTACTGCTTTATTCAGTTTGGAATCCGAATCTACCGGAGCATAACTGTCCAAAAGCCGGGGATCTGTACCCAAAAGCCTTGCTTCCCCGGTAATGCGGAGCATATTGTCGTCCTTTGGATCTACCACACCTCTATGGATTGCTTCTGCCCTTTCCACCATTTCCTGCATACGTTCTTTGACATAATCAGAGGCTTCCGATACTACAACCTTATATTTTCCGTCCTTTAATTCTGGCCGCTTAATATCCAGCATATTAGGCAGAATGATGTCTGCCACTTCTTTAAACAGGTGTATCAGTTCCGGCAGATTGATAAACTTATTAAACCTGGTCCGCATCCGGTAACCGGTTCCCTCCGGTGCCAGTTCCAGGGAACTGGTTACTTCCCCAAACACAGAAGCCCATGCGTCAAAATGGTAAATCCCCTTTTCGTGAAGCCTCCTTTCCTGTAGATATAACTGCATCACATAAAGTTCCACCATTGAGTTTGACAGAGGGGTTCCCGTTGCCATAATGACGCCCCTTCCCTGATTTTTTTCGTTGATGTACTGGATTTTCATACGCATATCCATAGCCCTCTGGGAACCTCTGGAACCCAGACCCGCAACATTGTTCATTTTTGTAAAAACTTCCAGGTTTTTGAACAGGTGTGCTTCGTCTACAAATAGGGCATCTACGCCTGTTTCTTCAAAGTACATCACATCATCTTTGATTTCTTCATTGTTCAGTTCTTCGATTTTCTCTAGCAGTTTTTTCTTTCTGCTTTCCATCTGCTTTATGGACCAGTTCTTTCCCTCTTCTTCCCTTGCCCGGTTAATGGCTTCTACCAGTTGCTCTGCCTGCTCTTCCATCATGGCTCTTTGCCGGTCAGGGGAAATGGCAATTCTCTGGAACTGCGTATGTCCGATAATAATACAGTCATAATCCCCTGTTGCCATTCTGGCAATCATACGCCTGCGGTTTTCCTTCTGAAAATCTTCTTTTCTGGTAATCAGGATCTTCGCATCTGGATAAGCCCGCAAAAATTCCGCTCCCATCTGGAAGGTCAGGTGGTTCGGAACGGTAAGAAGGGGTTTCGTTGCCAGCCCCAGCCTCCTCATCTCCATACAGATGCAGATCATTTCCAGAGATTTACCAGCGCCTACCGTATGAGCAAGTAAGGTATTTCCTCCACACAGCAATGCCCTTGCCACAGCATTTTTCTGATAAGGACGCAGCTTTAACAGAGGGTTCAGTCCCGGCAGTTTTAAATAAGAGCCATCATAGCTTCGTTGTCTGTCGCAGTTAAAGGTTTCATTATAAAAATCCACATATTTTTTTCTGCGCTCCGGCTCCTTAAAAATCCAGTCCCGGAAGGCTTCTTTTATCTGCTCCGCCTTATCCCTGGCAAGCATGGTTTCCTTCCGATTGATCACATAACGTACTTTTTCCCCTTCCTGCACCCGGTCCCTGATAGTCACAATCCGGCTGTTTAACAGTTCCTCTATAATGCTGATCGCATCCATAAATCTTGTGCCATAGGTTTCCCTGGTACGAATGGTTCCTCCAAAAAAATTTCCCCTGTCAATATGGTAAGACATATCTGCATCTAAGCGCTCAATCTTGAGGGCATGGCCACTATGAGCGCAATAGTTTCTCTGGTTGTTCTCCGGGATTTCCAAAAGCTCATAGATAAACTGTTCGTAATCCTCATTTTCAATCCAGGTTGTTCCCAATTTTACACTAATCTCAGGCGCTGTCAGGTCTTTTGGCTGTACCTTTTCCAGTGCTTCCACATTGTCTACAAACAGGGGATTGTTCTGCGCATAGATCCTGGCAGTACGGAGCTTCTGACGCACATTGCCGCTTAAATACTCATCTGCGGTTTCCCACCCTGCATTTGGATCTTCTTCCTTTGCCAGTACCGGGTTCTGGTAGATTAACCCTTTTAATTCCTGGAACATTTCTTTCCTGTTTCCCGGATAAAGGGAAAGCATATAGGGAATATCCACCCGGTTATATTCTGATAGACTGATATGCAGCGCTTCCTGGGCATTTTCCACTTTGTCTATCACATCTCTGGGGCGTATGGTCCTTTTATAAAAAATGTCGGCTTTGGTTACATTTTTGTCCTCATCAACTACTTCCAGGGAAGAAAGCAGGGGATAATCATTGTCCTGCCGGAACGCCATTTTATTTGTCCGGTCACAGAAATATCCATGCGTTTTCACAAAGGCATCATACAAACGGTTTAACTGTTCCTGTGCCTTTTTCAGTTCCTGGTCAGAACAATTTTCCTGCTGTATCTGTAAAATTTCACGCACCAGAAGGCGGATTTTATGCATGGCACGTATCCGGCGCTTCACACTTTCCTTTGCCTGACTCCGGTATAAAGACTCCCCTTCCCGGTAATATACTTCGTCCTGTATCACCGTAAACGTATAATTAGGTATCTTTGGGGAAGCAGCTAAGACGTCCTGCTCTTCCTTCTTTTTTTCTGCTATGCTTTCTTCATAACAGTTTTTAGGAAGCTCTCCAACTGCGTCCAAAATTCTTTTTTCCAGGTCAAAGTCTTCCGCTTCATTGACCAGGGCTGTATATTTGGAATCTTTCCCGAAAAACTGTTCAAACCAGACCATTTTCCCAAGCATCATTTCAGGGTGTTCCAGATAATACTCATTTACCGGTACCATGTCTTCCGTAAGCCCTGTATAAGTCCAGATCGGCTCCCCAATCGAAGGCTCTGCTTTTTTCTGAAAAAACAAAAGGTCACTGGTAACTGCGGTATTGGCGCTCTTTCCAAAAGAATCTGCCGGAAGCCGGACTGCCCCTAAAAGGTCTGCCTGTTCTGCCAAATTTTTTCTCACAGCGCTGTCATTTTTATCCAACGTCCCTTTTGAAGTTACCACTGCCAAAATGCCTCCTGGCCGAAGGAGGTCCATGCTTTTCCGGATAAAATAATCATGGACTTTCAACTTCATCTTTTTATATCGGGGATCATACAAACGGAAATCCCCAAAAGGCACGTTTCCTACAATTACATCAAAGCTGTTATCCTCAAATTCCGTTTTTTCAAATCCTTTAATCTGGATACTGGCTGAAGGGTGGAGCTTTTGTGCAATCCTTCCGCTTATGGCATCAATCTCCACGCCATAAAGCTGGGATTTTTGCATACTTTCCGGAAGACCATGAAAAAAGTTTCCAATCCCCATAGCCGGTTCCAGAATTTTTCCCTTCTGGAATCCAAACTGCTCCAGGGCTTTATAAACACCCCGCACGACTTCCGGCGGCGTATAAAAAGAACTGTTGACACTGGCCCTTGCCTGGGCGTATTCTTCTGCGGTCAACAGTTCCTTCAATTCCTGATATTCTTTTTTCCACTCCGGGCGTTTACTGTTAAAAGCATTTGGCAGCCCGCCCCACCCTACATACCCCGCAAGAATTTCCTGTTCTTCTTTTGTGGCATTTCTCTCTTCCTGCTCCAGTGTTTTTAAGATACGGATTGCCCGGATATTTTTCTGATACCGGCTTTTATCCCCACCGGTAAACTGCAACCACCCTTCTGGGTAATAATAATCTCCGGCTTCTTCCTTGCCTTCTGTCTGGACAGAGGTTCTTCCTTCCTGCCAAAGCTCTTCCTTTTTAAGAATTTCGCTATATTCTTCCCATAATGCCGGAAACCAGGGGAGCAGACGGTACATATTCTCCTGCTGCTCTAAGGTTTCTGCATCTTCGGTATAGGCAATCTGGTCCTCCTCTGCCAGATGTGCAGTAAGCCCGCCAAACTGATCCCAGGAAAGTTCCTGCAGAAAATCTTGGCTTTCCGGCAGGGTGATCTTAATCCCATTTTCCTGAATACAAAGCTCATAGCTTCCATGTTCTGTCCGCACCAGATAATAAGGCTGGCCTTCCGGTGCTTCCCGAAGCAAAAGCGTCTTCAAAAAATGGTCTTTTTCTTCCGGTAGCTGATTGGTCGTATAGACCAGACAGAGCATTTTCTTTAAAATATCCGCCTGGATATTCTGTTTATAAAAGGCTATGCCAATCTCTTCTAATGGGATTGGTTCCTTTTCCTCAATCACTTCCTGCACTTTCTCTGGCTGTAAGGTTTCTTCCTCTATATCTTCCCCGTTTTCTAAGGCTTCCTCCGATACAGATAACAAAGGAAGATAGGTCCCTTTTTCAATCCGTTTCCCAATTTCCAAAGAAACCTCGTCCCAGTACCAGAACGCCTCCTTCATGGAAGTTCCCTCACTCCAAAGGATATAAAAACCGCTGGAATCGCTTTCTGCAATCAGGATACCGTCTTTTATATGGGCTTCTCTTTTTACATCTCCATACAATTCATAAAGATAGGCTTCCCGTTCTGTTTCCTCTGGATTGTTCCGGTAAAACTCATAAATTTTATATGGTATCTCCTGCTCTGTCATTTCCAGAAGGATTTTCTCTTTCTGCCAGTTTTCCGGCTGTGCAGGTTCTATCTCCCCAGACAGAAAAGGAACCGCCGAAGCAGTTCCTTTCCCTGTATCCTTTTCTGTTTTTTCCTGTTTTATCCGATCCTGGGGTGAATGATCTCCTCCATAACCTGTTTCTGCGCTTCCATATCCGCCTGTATCCGAAGGTTGGTCATTTCCAACGTGTTGTAAGGGTCTATCCTGTCCTCTCTGGTCCAGGTCTTCAAAAGACTTTCTGCCAGTTTCTCGTGGTATTCCTCCGCTTCTGTCTGGATTTTCATAAGTTTCTCCATCAGTTTCCCGGACAGGAGCATCATTTCGTATTGTGCCTGGTCCGTTCTCTTCATTTCCTGTGCTGCGATCCTGCCGTAACGGTTCAGGGACGCCAGCATCTTCTCCTCGCTCATCACGCCCTCTAAGACTGGTATCTGTATGCCATTCATTTCCCTGTACTGGATTCCTGCGATCCCTTCCATAATACTGCCTCCTTTCAAGGTCTATGTTCTTCATGGTCCTTGCAATCTGTAACACAATCCGCCCAGATAAATGGGATACCAACCGCCCTGTCCGGTACAGAACCTCCTCATTCTCTGAAAAACCGCAGATAAAAGAAAAATCCAGGGTGTCATCTCGGATACCGCAGCGGCTTTCCACCGCATAACAGACACTATTTACAAGAAACTCTGTAATCTGGTTTTCTTTTACCTCCTGTCCCTCTCCGGTAAGGACAGCCAGCTTCTGCAAGGATTTTAAAATTTCACTTAAATGAAAAACTAATTTCCAACTGTGGATTATCCCTGTAATTCTGCAGGATTAATTTCCACTTTACGTCTTAACAAATTCATATATTTGCTTTATAATGAGTCCATAAGCACCCAGTTTTAATGTTTTTTTACATGCTAAATGGGCATCTGAAAATAGTATGCAGGACTAAATTCCACATGCCTTATGTGTAAGACTAAATTCTGGTGCAGTGAAATCTGCCTGTGCTTTACTGTTTTATTTTATAAGTTTCGGACTAAGCATAACGTCATCAGGTTCGATTGCCTTTAATCCTAATGATTTATGCAGCTTGTTGTCCAAGAGTAAAAGAGAGAGTTCATATGGACTGTGTCCATTAAAACTGTCTCTTTTTTCGTTATTTATGTGATTCATCATAAGCCTGACTTTATCGTCATTTAAATTAGCGAATGAACTGCCTTTCGGACATATATAGCGGATATACTCATGATTCTTTTCACAGGCACCTTTTTGCCAAAAGCTGTATGGATCACAGTAAAAGACAGTAGTACTTTTACTTCCGTCACAGAATTCTTCCATCTCTTTTCGGGCGGAGAATTCAGAACCTCCATCCGTGAGGATCACTGGAAAAAGCTTTTTGAATGCCTCCTGTCCCAAAACTGTTTCCAGCCATACAAAGACCTCCAGGACGCATTCCTGATCCTGATATTCCAAAAGGAACATGAGCATAAGATTGCAGTTGCGGAATGTAAAGGTCAAGATAGATCTGCTTTCGCCTTTCTTACCTTCCACACAGTCCATTTCCACGACATTGGTATCTGGATGTTCCTTCATATAATCCTGAAAATCTTCGTAGTTATGACCTTGGCGGTAAGAACGGTCTTTTGATCCTGCCTTCGTAGGTTTCCTGCGCTTTTTATAGCGCACAGAACGTCTTAAATCACCATTGCGGATATCAAATACACAATCATTAATGTAAGAGTAAAGTGTTCTTCTGGAGCAGCCTAATTCCTCTGCGTGGGTAGCATAAATGTGTCCGATGGACTGGTGTTTATCCCTGATCAGTGGGACCAGTAAATCGTTCATGGACTGAATACTTTCGGGAGTCTGATTGATACCAACTCTGCTATCAACAAGCACACTGCGATATTCATCATGAGCATACTTGGAAGAATAAAACATTCTTGGCATGAGACAATGGCTTTTTTTAGCGCATCCATTACATACATATGGCGGCTTTTTAAGCTTCTCACATTCCGCCGTTTCATATGCAGGACATACATCTATACAACGCATATTTTGCTTTTTACAGATTTTACACATAGTTCCACATTGCTCATCACAGAGACAGGTCATTTTACATTTTTTTCGATGAATGCAGGGAGGATTGGTATAACCCGGATCCGGACGCTCTTTGACACGTGCATGAAGACGTACTTCCTTAGATATTGTTGAGGAATCTTTGCCTATGATTCTTCCAATTTCAGCAAAGCTTTTATTCTCAGTAAGAGCTTTTTCAATCTCAACACGCTGCTCAAATGTTAAATGTTTCCGATTGCCTTTATTATTCATATTTATCTCCAATCTGCACAGGCAGGCAATCAGTTGCAAGTACAGTATACATAGCAATGGTCATCAATGACAATATATATGTGCAGAAGTAATTTCTATGAGACTGGAATTTACTCTTGCCAACTGGAAGTTAAAAATACATTTAAGTGATGAGTTAGACGCGCAAATTTTTTTACTAAACAACAGAACAAATGTTTACATAAACCGATACATATGGTATAATATTTATATGGAAAAAGATATATTTAATATAGATAAAAACAAACTTTCATATGGTAGGGGATATGTCTATTCCTTGCAGTATCATCTTGTCTGGTGTACAAAATACAGAAAAAAGGTTTTAAAAAACGGAATCGATACAGAATGCGAAGAAATGTTACAGAATCTTGCAGAAGAATATAAATTTCAGATCCTGGCAATGGAGGTGATGCCGGATCATATCCATCTGCTTGTGGACTGTAAACCTCAGTTTTATATTTCAGATATGATCAAGATCATGAAAGGAAATCTTGCACGCCAGATGTTTCTTGCGCATCCGGAGTTAAAAAAGGAACTGTGGGGTGGGCATCTGTGGAATCCGTCTTACTGTGCCATAACGGTCAGTGACAGGAGCAGAGACCAGGTGCTTGCCTACATCGAAGGACAAAAGGAAAAAGAAAAGAAAAAAGCCTGACAGAAGAAATGATTTGTTGGAGGAAAAGAGATGCAGACCGTATCCAGCTATGGCGTAGAATTACGAAAACAGAATATCCCAGTCCGCCAGACACTGGAAATCTACCGGTCTGCGGTCTGTTACCTGACAGAAATATATGAGCAGGTGTGGGAAGAACTGGCAGAGATACCGGATGCCAAAAGGCGGTTTAATGCTGCAGAGCATCTGGTGCATACTACAAAAAAGAATCCTGCACGCTTTGATTTTGATCTTCGCTTTCCGCAGATGCCGTCCTACCTGAGGCGAGCCGCAATCCAGCATGCATTGGGAAGTGTATCTTCTTACGAAACACGGATGGATCTGTGGGAAAAGTCAGGAGAAAAAGCAGGGAAACCCAGACTGGCGTATGAGAATCATGCCATGCCTGTTTTTTATCGTGATGTCATGTACAGAGAGGAAAAAGAGGAAAAAGAAGGAAAAGACGAAGCATACCTGAAACTGTATGATGGTCATGACTGGAAATGGTTTTGTGTGCGTTTAAATCACACAGATATGGAATATCTGCGCAGGAACTGGTCGGGGAAAAAGGCATCAGCCCCGACACTGGAGAAAAGGCACCATAAATATTTCCTGCGTTTTTCTTATACGGAAGAAGTGACACTTACGAAGACACCGGTAAAAGAACAGATCATCTGTAGTGTGGACTTGGGAATCAATACCGATGCGGTCTGTACCATTATGCGGGCAGACGGAACTGTCCTGGGGAGAAAATTTATCGATCATCCCAGTGAAAAAGACCGGATGTACCGCACACTGGGCCGGATCCGAAGATTCCAGAGGGAACACAGCTCTGCGCAGTCACGGGGAAGGTGGGCATATACGAAACGTCTGAACATAGAGCTGGGAAGAAAAATTGCAGGTGCGATCGTAAAAAATGCAGAAGAGAACCATGCAGATGTGATCGTATTCGAGTATCTGGAAATGCAGGGAAAGATATCCGGAAAGAAAAAACAGAAACTGCATCTGTGGAGAAAACGGGATATCCAGAAACGCTGTGAGCATCAGGCACACAGAAAAGGAATGCGGGTATCCAGAGTCTGCGCATGGAATACGAGCAGGCTTGCATACGATGGCTCCGGAAGTGTGTCCCGTGACCCGAAAAATCACAGTCTTTGTGTATTCCAGACAGGAAAAAGATATAACTGTGACCTGTCGGCATCGTATAATATCGGAGCAAGATATTTTATCAGAGAACTTTTAAAACCCCTTCCGGTAACGGAAAGGTCTTTGCTGGAGGCAAAAGTCCCTTCGGTAAAGCGTAGAACCTCATGTGTTTATGCAGATCTGAAAGAACTTCATTTACAAATGGAAATCTTAAAGGCAGCATAAATGCAGGCAGATATACAGCGGACTACCTGCAATGTGGGAACCTGCCATATCTGGCATGGAAAAATGCGCATAACTGCGCTGGCCTAAGTTACAGGCGTATCCGCCGATATTTAGTCTGACGCCTAAAGCGTCTGGAAGCACGCGACTTCAGTCGTGTGAGGATAAAGTTTTTAATTCACATTTATAAAAACGGCAGTTATATCGGATGCCTAAGCAAAGAATTCTCATTCCTGACACCACATTATAATATTGATTATAATGGATGGTATATTGATGGAACAATTATGGAATGGGATTATAGCATTCTTGATCGAAGCGGTTATTCAATTGCACAGGTTAGTAAAGAATTGTTTCATATGACTGATACATATGTTATTGATGTGCCGGATACAGGAAATGCGTTGGATGCTCTGATGTTTGTACTTGCGATTGATGCAGAAAAATGTTCCAGGAATTAAATAGTTGATTTTGGTGCCCGTGTGATAGGGGAGAATATAAATGAGGTGATCAGATGGAAGCAGCACAGAGAATTCGATTGATCTGAATAATAGAAAAGACAGAGAAAAATCCGGAATTCAGTAATAAGATTGGAATAAAGAATACATCTGAATAATTAGATGATGTTACTGGTGAAAAAGAATACACAATGTTGTGGCAGCAGAAATAGAAATCGGATTTTTGCGGGAGGGTTTTATATGGAGTTTAATAATAAAGTTGTGATTGTGACGGGAGGCGCGCAGGGCATTGGAAAGACTATTGCAGAGGAATTTCAGAAGCAAGGAGCCCTTATCTGCAGCATTGATAAACAGCCTGGAGTTTACTTTACCGGTGATCTTGCACAGCAGGATACATTGGAGAAATTTGCTCAAAAGGTGATTACTGAATATGGTCATGTGGATTATCTTATCAACAACGCATTACCGTTGATGAAAGGAATTGACAACTGCTCTTATGAAGAATTCAATTATGCATTAAAAGTAGGTGTTACGGCACCGTTTTATCTGGCCAAACTATTTCAGCCATATTTTTCTGAAGGAGCTGCCATTGTCAATATTTCATCTTCCCGTGACCGCATGAGTCAACCGCAAACAGAAAGTTACACCGCAGCAAAAGGCGGAATTTCAGCATTAACTCATGCGTTGGCAGTCAGCCTTGCAGGAAGAGTACGAGTCAATTCAATCTCTCCGGGATGGATAGATACTGACTTTACCGAATATACAGGAGCAGATGCAGTGCAGCAGCCAGTTCATCGTGTGGGAAATCCCATGGATATTGCCAATATGGTACTGTTTCTTTGTTCTGAAAAAGCAGGCTTTATTACAGGTGAAAATATCTGTATTGACGGTGGTATGACAAAACAAATGATTTATCATGGCGATTGTGGTTGGAGATTTGACATCTAAGTCACGTATTAGAAACACAAAATGTACAAAAGGAGAAGAACTATGAAATTTAAGATGATTCACGAAAATTACAATGTATCAGACCTGGACCGATCTATTAAATTTTACAACGAGGCCCTTGATCTGCACGAGGTGAGAAGAAAGACTACCGATGATTTTATTATTGTGTATCTGAGCAACGATGTAAGTGATTTTGAGTTGGAACTTACCTGGCTTAAAGATCATCCACAGCCATATAATCTGGGTGAATGCGAATTTCACCTGGCATTTAAGGCGGAGGATTATGAGGCAGCGCACAAGAAGCACGAAGAGATGGGGTGCATTTGCTTCGAAAATGAAGCGATGGGAATCTATTTCATTGTAGATCCAGATGGATACTGGCTTGAGATTCTACCGTAAAGCTGGCTGAGAAATCGTAGAAATCATGTTGATCAGATGTTCAGAGGACTTTAAGGGGGATGTGTTATCATGAGAACTATAGGTAATATCCTTTGGTTTATATTTGGAGGATTGCTGGGTGGACTGGCATGGGTTTTTGCAGGATGCATATGGTGTATTACAATTATTGGAATTCCGGTAGACCTGCAATGCTTTAAATTTGCAACGTTGGCATTCTGGCCGTTTGGAAAAGAAATCGTGTATGGAAATGGTATGTTTTCATTCTTGGTAAATCTCATATGGATTGTATTTTTTGGTTGGGAAATGGCGCTTGGAAATCTGATAGTTGGTTGTATATGGTGTATTACGATAGTTGGAATTCCGTTTGGAAAGCAGTTTTTCAAGATGGCAAGACTTTCTTTCATGCCATTTGGTGCCAGTGTGATAGGGTAGAATACAAAAATTTAAGGAGTCATTTGAGAGAATGATTCAAATGCTATTGGGAATCATAAGTAAAGTTATTAATACATAATAAGAAAAAACAATAGTATTTGTAAGGCGTCAGTGGAGTATTCTACTGGCGTTTTTATTTAACATATTGGATTTACGAAGAATGCCTATCAAAGCGAAAAATTGTTAGAACAAGCTAAAATTCCAGAATCTTATTTATGACAAGTGTATTACAAGCACTTGCTGCAAAGCAGATTGAAGTAGAAACATGCAAATTCTGCTCGAACGGTACGCCTATTCTGAAATCGGCGGTACATTCATTCT
>OJSD01003785.1_pt1 | contig 11752 bp, 7 predicted proteins | sample 1599391 | NCBI WGS metagenome assembly OJSD01 (sample SAMN04168656, study PRJEB22393) | human gut metagenome | biome: human gut microbiome; feature: stool | host: Homo sapiens | collected 2014-03-17 | reverse complement strand
GCTGATCAGGTGCGGAAGACGGCTGCTCAAAACCGCCTTCGATGGCCTGCGCGTGCAACAACTGAGCGGCCGCGCGATCGGCCTCGATGGCGGCGATCTGGCGCGAGAACACGATGAACCAGCCGAGGAACGCCAGACCAGCCAACGCCTCCACATTGGTGAGGGTGTTGTGACCCATCATCATATTGACCCAGAATGCAGCGCATACGAGCGCGGTCAGGTCGGAGGCCACCATCACTGCTTTGGACAGGCGTGGCGCAAGCCACGGCAGGAGCACGAACAGCAGCAGCATGACGAACGGCAGGCCTTTGGCGCATATATTGTGCAAGAGATTGTGTGGCGTGTACCGAAACACGCCGATGCCGATGAATGCCAGGCCGGCCACCATCAGCAGGAAGGACAGAATGGAGATGCGCAGCATGAAATGTGGGATTTCGTAGCCGCGATTCGGATCTCTGTTGGTGCGGTCGTGCCAGAGGCGCTGTAGCCGTTCGGTGGTCACCAATTCGGAGATGGCGAAGTAGCTGACGATGATGATGCATGTGCCGGCAAGAATCAGCGTGGAGTTGAACATACGGGCCGCGAACGTGGTTCTGTCACCAAGCTGCGAAAAGTTGTTGTGATACCAGTATGGGTCGTCGGTGGTCATGCCGGCGGTGACCACGCCGGAGATGACGAAGAACGGCAACAGACTGGCAATAGTTTTGGCGTTCATCATCTCCGCCTGTACAAAGGTCATGTACCCCACCACGCCGGCGAAGGCGGCGCAGACGCTGGAGATATAGCCGGAGAAGATGGCATTGCCCATCATGTCGTTGGCCGCACCGATGAGTGCAAAAGACGACAGGAAAATGGTCGAGGCATACACCACCGAAAGGGCGACGATTTCGAAAATGCGACGAATCGGTGCAAACCAACCATGTTTGAGGTTCAATGAACGTGATTTGCGCGCATAGCCAATAATGAAGGAAATGACGCCGCATGCCGCCACGATGCCCGAACATACCATGAATCGGCGTTGCGTCAGCTGCCAGATGGCCGGCGCGTATTCCATGTACAGGTTCATCGATACCGCGCCAACGACGGCGCAAATCAAGAAGGAGATGAGTCCGGAGGTTTCTGCACGCTGATGACGTCCCATGCCGGGCCTCCCCTATCTATTCGATGCCGCGTTATCTTTCAACAACAAACAAAACTCCCCCCGAGGACAACGCTTTACTAGCAAGCCAGCGGGATTTGGCTGTCGCCATTCTACTGAAAATCTGAAACACTACAGAAAAACGATTATGTACGGGCTTCTTAGCCTTTGCGACTATCGTTACCGCCTTGCCGAGTACCGTTGTTCATGCAGAAAGAAAGCAGTATTGGACACAATCGAATGAGCGTGTCGGTATCGTTGAAAAAGTAATGAATGACGGTTCTATCGGTTCAACCTTTAAGGGACGAACCAGCCGCGGCACCATGGCGCTGATGCATGACTATGCCGAGCTCATCAATGAATTACGTCCGACAGCAGAGCAATTCACCGAGATCGAGCAATACTGGGTCAAACGAATTCAGGCGTTCTTCACCAGCAAACCATTCAAGCTGGAGTCCGACAACTCGCTTTCCGTTGATGCGGCCGTGGAACATCTGCTGCGGCAGGCAGCGCAGCGGCGAAGGGAGAATCCGGGCACCATGTACGTCGGCACCGTCCTGCAGCATCTCGTCGCGGCAAAGCTCACCATCGTTGCTCCGGAAGTGGAAATCAACGGCGCGTCCGTTGCTGATGATCCGAGTCCGAGGCTTCCAACGGTGAGGCCGCGGACCGTCTCACAAAACCGTCCGCGGCTCCGCCCTCCTGTTTCGTCGCAACTGACTACACCGACGGGTTCGGGCGCTTCGTCACGAAAACGCCATTGCGATGCACCGTATACGCGCCGCCGTCACTGCCCCGTTCCGCCCGGAACAGGACGATCGGCTCCCCTGCGATGTCGCGCAGTTCGACATCCGATCTGCCACGTGTCAGATAGAAGTCGAATATGGCGTCGTCGGATTGACGCACGGTGTGCAGAACGTCAGAGGTCACGCCGCTGGCGGGCGACCGCAGGTTGGCTTCCGGCTGCCGGCCATCCTGCGGCTGCGCGGCAAGCCAGCCTCCCACGAATCGCGTCAGATCGCTCACGCCCAGATCGCAGCCGAGGAAATACGCCTCCCCTTCGCCGTACGTGTTGCGGGTGATCGCGGCCATGCCGTCAAGCTCCCACTCATCCGCTTCTTCGCCGGCATACGAGGCAAGCACCTGCACATGCGGTCCGGCGACGGTCACGTCACCGAGCTTGTCGATGACGCGATCGAGCCAGTCGAAATCCCAATGGTCTTCGATGGGCTGGAGGCGATCTCAGCTGAAGATGGCAAGGGCCACGGTGTTGACGCCGGCCTGGCCCATCAGGCGGATGTCGTCATCCCAGATTTCCTCCGGCCATTGGTCGGGACTATAGTCGCCACCGAAAGCGATGCCGCGTCCGTCCGCGGTCAGCAGTTTTGGCCATGCGAAGTCACGTCATGCACGCACGGTTATCTCCTTTGGCAGGCGGCGCAGGGCCACGGCCCATATCGGATACCAGCTGATACTAGCTGATAGACACTCCTGGCCGATAGTCGACACGCCGCCGGTTCCGGCCCCACTGCCGGAACCGACATGGGTATGTTCATGACCGCCGACCGCAGGAACGAACAGGCCCGTCCGCCACGGACCGCATCTTGCGGTTCAGGCGGACGGGCCTTATGGGAGGGATGGGAACGGGAGATCAGTTCTTAATAACTGCCTGCGCCTCATCGTCGACGATCTCGCCGGAAGCGAGCTTGGCTTCGAGCTCCTCAACGATCTGCGCATGCATCTTCTCATCGATCTTGACCTTGAACCAGAACACGACGAGGCTGAGGATGATGAGAACAAGCGGGACGTAGAAGGCGAAGGTCTTGAACGTGGCGATGTTGGACGCGGTCATGTCGGCTGCCGTGGCATGACCGGTCATGCCAGCCGCGAGGGCAACGGCACCGACCGCACCGTTGGACATCGCGCCGCCGATCTTGTCGAGCATGGGACGCACCGACAAGGTGACCGCCTCGTTGCGCCTGCCGTTCTTCAGCTGGCCGTACTCGATGGAGTCGGTCAGCGACAGAATCGCGGTCATCTGGATGAACTGCGCAGGCACATAGAAGAAGATCAGGGCGACGATGACGACCGGCAGGTTGCTGGAGAACAGGGCGAGCATCGTGTAGCCGATAATCATGGAGACCATGCCGCCGGTGAACAGGTAGCGACGGGGAATCCAGCGGTTGAGAATCGGGTACAGCGGCGCCATGATGAATCCGGCGATCAGCGGGATGATGCCGGTGATGGAGAAGGCGGCAGGCTCGTCAAGCACGAACACGAAGAGGTAGTACATCACACCGGTCGTGATGACGTTTGCGATGGCGTACAGCAGGTAGGACAGGGCGACCCACAGCAGCTGGTCGTTCTGGAACAGTGCCTTGAACGCCTCGAGCGGGTTGCCGTTCTTCTGGGCCTTGGCGCGCAGGGCGCTGGTGCTTTCCTTGGTGCCGAAGGCAACGGTCCAAGCAGTGAGGATGCCGAGCAGCATAACGATGATGCCGAATGCGGTCCAGCCGCTCTGGCTTTCGGCATGCTTGCCGGTGAACATGTAGCTGAAGTAGGTGACAATCGGGATGACGACGATAGTGATGCCGTTGTAGCCGATGGAACCGGTGAAAGATCCCAGAGAGGTGTAGGTGGAACGCTCATGAGAGTCGGAGGACAGCGCCGGAATCATGCCCCAGTAGGAGATGTCACGCAGGGAGTAGAACACGTCGAGCACGACGAAGGTGATGACGAACAGCACGATGAACAGCGTGGTGTTGACATTCACCAGACCGAACATGCCGCTGAAGACGATGGCGAGCAGCACGGCCGAGACAGCACCGCCGATGAACTGCCAGGGACGGAAGCGTCCCCACTTGGTGGTGGTGTTGTCGACGATGTTGCCCAGCAATGGGTCGATGAAGATCTCTGCAATACGGATAATCACCACAAGGCTGGTGATGACGCCGATGAGCTTGGCCGCCAGCGCCTTGTCGACGCCAGAGAACAGGCAGCTGGTCACGTACACAACAAAGTACGTGCTCATAGCGTTGTAGAAGGCAGACTGACCCAAGTTACCGCATGCGTAGGCGATGCGCTGGCCGAGCTTCCCCTTGCGGGCTCCACCGTCCGCGGCTGTTGCGTTGCTCATTTTTCTTCTCCTCTAAGATAGTTGGAGCTTAGATCACCCATTGATCTTGTATTGCAACTATACGCCGTTTTATAAACGGAAGTAAAAAACATTAGTAATCAAGGCTTTTACCGGCGTGTTGCAGCAGTTTTCATAACGCAAAACCTATCCGTCACCGGCTTAAACATATTTGTGAGAGGGCTTGAAAAACAGAGGAAACCGTGGTGGTAAATACGATTTGCTTTTTCAGTAAAAAACATTTATCATTACCAGTAAAGGAAGTTTAGCTTCCACATCATTCACAACGAAGTAATGAAAGAAAGCAGGAAACATGGCAAACAGCAATCGTGTTGAGCACGCATCCGAGACGTGGCTGACCGACGCGACTGTGTTCGAAGTCAACCGCACTCCGGCACATTCCAACCACAAGTGCTTCACGCATGATCCGCAGAGTGACGAGCACTCCGATCTCACGCAAAGCCTTGACGGAGAATGGCGCGTCGAAATCGTACAGGCTTCCGACATCGACTTCAACGAAGAGCCATTCGTTGCTGAGAACTTCGATGATTCCTCTTTCTGCCGCGCCCAGGTTCCGGGCCATCTGCAGATGGCAGGCCTGCTGAAGAACAAGTACGTGAATATCCAGTATCCGTGGGACGGCCACGAGAATCCGCTGGAGCCGAATGTTCCGGAAAACAATCACGTGGCGCTCTACCGCAGGAAGTTCGTTGTGTCCAAGCGTCTTGCGGACACCAAGGAGTCCGGAGGAAGCGTCTCCATCGTCTTCCATGGAATGGCAACCGCAATCTACGTATGGGTCAACGGCCTGTTCGCAGGTTACGGCGAAGACGGATTCACTCCCAACGAGTTTGATATCACCGACCTGCTGCATGACGGAGAGAACGTCGTAGCGGTCGCCTGCTACGAGTATTCCAGCGCCTCCTGGCTTGAAGACCAGGACTTCTGGCGTCTGCACGGTCTGTTCCGCTCCGTCGAACTGACGGCGCAGCCCCACGTCCATGTCGAGAACATGCAACTCGAAGCCGATTGGGACGCCGAGTCCGGCACCGCCTCTCTTGACGCCGCATTGTCCGTGCGCAACGCCTCCGATGCCGCTACCATCTCGGCCACGTTGAAGGATTCCGAAGGCAACGTGGTATGGGAGGCCTCGACCAACGCCGACGCCAATACCACGTTCACAAGCGGTTCCTTGCAGGGCCTCGAGCCGTGGAGCGCCGAAAGCCCATCTCTGTACGAACTTGAAGTCAACGTCATCGACCAGGCCGGCAACATCGTCGAAGCCGCCGTTCAGAAGGTCGGCTTCCGTCGCTTCCGCATCGAAAACGGCATCATGACCCTTAACGGCAAGCGCATCGTGTTCAAGGGCGCGGACCGTCACGAGTTCGACGCCAAGCGCGGCCGTTCCATCACCGAGCAGGACATGATCGATGATGTGATTTTCTGCAAGCGTCACAACATCAACGCCATCCGCACCTCGCACTATCCGAACCAGGAACGTTGGTACGATCTGTGCGACGAGTACGGCATCTACCTGATCGATGAGACCAATCTCGAAACCCATGGCAGCTGGTGCCTGCCCGGCGACGTGGTCACCGCCGAAACCGCGGTTCCAGGAAGCAAGGCACATTGGGAAGGCGCCTGCGTCGACCGTGTCAACAGCATGATGCGCCGCGACTACAACCACCCGAGCGTGGTCATTTGGTCTCTCGGCAACGAGTCCTACACCGGCGATGTGTTCCGTGCCATGTACAAGCACGTGCACGACATCGATCCGAACCGCCCCGTGCACTACGAGGGCGTGACGAAGAACCGCGACTACGACGACGTTACCGACATCGAAACCCGCATGTACGAGCATGCCGATGTGGTTGAGGAATATCTCAAGAACGATCCGCAGAAGCCGTACATCTCCTGCGAGTACATGCACGCAATGGGCAACTCGGTCGGCAATCTGGACGAATACACGGCACTGGAGCGCTACCCGCACTATCAGGGCGGCTTCATCTGGGACTTCATCGATCAGGCGATCTATGCCACCCAGCCGGACGGCTCCACCCGTCTGTGCTATGGCGGAGACTTCGGCGATCGTCCGAGCGATTACGAGTTCTCCGGCAACGGACTGGTCTTCGCCGACCGCACTCCCACGCCGAAGGCCCAGGAGGTCAAGCAGCTGTACTCCAACGTCCATATCGACGTGACCGATCGCTCGGTATCCATCAAGAACGACAACCTGTTCATCTCGACCGGCGGATACCAGTTCGTGCTGCGCATCCTCGCTGACGGCGAGCCGGTGTGGCAGTCCGAGCGCCGCTTCGACGTGCCCGCCGATTCAGCATGCACGTTCGATGTCGAATGGCCGGTGGATCTCTACCGCGCCAATGCCGATGAGCTGGTGCTTGAAGTGTCCCAGCGCCTCGCCGAGGCGACCGATTGGGCTCCTGCCGGGTACGAACTCGCCTTCGGCCAGACTATTGTGGCCGGAACGAAGGCAGCCGAAGATGCGGCCCTGCCTGCGGACGGCATCGTCACTGTTGGCCGTTGGAATGCGGGTGTTCAGGGTTCCGGACGAGAGATTCTTCTTTCTCGCACCCAGGGCGGCTTGGTCTCCTACACGTTCGACGGTCACGAATTCGTGCTGCGCCGCCCGGCGATCACCACATTCCGCGCGCTGACGGACAACGACCGTGGCGCCGGCCATGGATTCGAGCGAGCCCAGTGGATGGCGGCCGGCCGTTACGCCCGTTGCGTGGACAATGTCATCGAACAGGTCGATGAAGACACGCTCAAGGCCGTATACACGTATGAGCTTGCCACGCCGCAGTGCACCAAGGTCACCGTCGGATACACCGCCGATACCACTGGCCGTCTGAACCTGCATGTGGAATATCCAGGCGAGTCCGGCGAGCTACCCACCATTCCTGCGTTTGGCATCGAATGGACTCTGCCGGTCCAGTATTCGAACCTGAGGTTCTTCGGCGCTGGTCCCGAGGAAACGTACCAGGATCGCAAGCACGCCAAGCTGGGCGTGTGGAGCACCGATGCGTTCAAGGATCACGCTCCGTATCTCATGCCGCAGGAGACGGGCAACCACGAGGAGGTCCGTTGGGCGGAGATCACCGATGAAAATGGACACGGTCTGCGAGTCAGCCGCGCGAACGGTGCCGCACCGTTCGCTGTGAGCCTGCAGCCGTATTCCAGCTTCATGATCGAAGAAGCCCAGCACCAAGACGAGTTGCCGGCTCCGAAGCACATGTTCCTCCGTGTGCTCGCCGCACAGATGGGTGTCGGAGGCGACGATTCCTGGATGTCGCCAGTCCACTCCCAGTATCACATCCCCGCCGATCAGCCGATCAGCCTCGATGTCAATCTCGAACTGATCTGATGATCGGATAGCATGTCCCTCCTCTACTCCTTCCTGTGGAGGAGGGACGGCATTGTCTTGCAAGTTCTTGTCCGGAACAGCATTGTCCAACAAGGCGATGTTCTGAGGAATGATGACACGCTGGTATCGCGGCACATTCTCATATCCCAATTCAAAACTGGCGTTCAGAACTTTTTGACGGGTAGCCTCCTCGACCGACAGCGAGGGATCGTCATTGAGCGATACGGTTGCAAGGGAGAATCCAGCCATCGTGGCTTTGGACAAGCATCTTCTACAGGACCGCCGGAAATCCAAGGTTCCCGCGAACTGGTCGTCAGCGAAATGACCAACAACGGATCCATGGAGATGGTCAAGGAGACAACTTCATACGCCAGAGAGTTTGGCATCGGCATCACCGTAAGCTGCGCCGGACCGGATTCCGAAGAATACTCAACAAGAAACGAGGCCAGCAGCTGTCTCCGTAACGTCATCGAACGCAACCCACTAGGCGGCATGCGATCTCTTGGAAATGAGGGAGCAGGACCGACCGACCGCCATCTTCGCGTTCAACGATCTCGGCGCGATCAACGTCTATCGCGCCGCCCGACAGCACAGCATCAGCCTGCCCGAACAGTTATCGATCATCGGTTTCGACGATGTCTATCCTGCGGCAAGCATGTGTCCATCCCTGACGACCATCAGGCAGCCATTCGATCTCATCGCCAGACAATGCATCGATCTGATTCTCGAAGCGTGGGAAGGAAAGGTGGACCAGAATTACTTCAGTCTTCCCACACAGCTTGTCGAACGCGACAGCTGCGCATCGCCATCACTGCTGTAACATGCAACGGCACTCAGAATCAGCTTCCACGAAGCACCCATGCATATGCAATCTGCCTCTGTCACAAGCATTTACTTCTGTTTACCAGATGGAAATACAAAAGAAGCGACGAAACCGGCGAGACCCCGCACCAGAGGAATGCTTACAATGAAGCCACAACAGAACAAACGGCTCCACACGAAGCATGAACCAACAAACGAAACGACGAGCCGCGTGAAAGGAAGAAAAAATGCAGAACAACACCTTCGACCAGATCGCCAACGCCAACACCGTTTCCATGGATGCCGGCCTCAGCCAGTTCGCCTTCGCCAAGGCCTCCTCCACCTTGTTTAAGAAGGCTTTCAGCAAGTAAGATTCCATAAAAAGTCTTTATCAAACGCCTCGGCTGCTGTGATGAACCGGTCCAGCAGCCGAGGCGTTCCCATATACCTTGGACCGTCCGGCGACAAATCGAAACAAATCGTATTTACGCGCCGACCAATTCGAGCATCTGCGGGATGCTCTTCTTGCCGAACTCGACCTGCTGTGTGCCGTCAGCCCGTGTAATGACGATGCAGGGCACGCTCATCGCACCATAATGGTCCCTAAGCTCGGGGAAGTGCGCAACATCGTAGGCCTCGGCGCGCACGGCCGGGTTCAGCGAGGCGATACGCTGGGAAGCGAGCACGGTCTCCGGGCACATCGTGCAGGTGAGCGAGACGAGAACCATAATGTCCAACGGGTCCGTGATGGACCGCGACCGATCGATCAGATCATCGCCCAACGGCTGACCAGGACCGGCCACGTTGTACAGACCCAGCACAAACGAATTGAATTCATGGCCGGAAGGCACACCATGGAAGGCGAGGCCGGTCGGCTCGCCGTCCACCACCATGCGCACACATGGGCGCGCGGCGGGCAGCACGCTGTCAACGTCGAACACCGCACGGCCCGTATCGTCCTTCTTGTACTCGCCATCAACCACCGTCGATTTCAGCTTGCCGCCGGACAACGCGACCAACGCATCAATGAATCCCCGCAGTTCCGTGGACAGCGGCGTATCGTCCAGTTCTAGAGCAAGCGTGACCGGCCGAGACATGCGGCCAAATACCACGTTGAGCTGCTGTCTGGTGGCGTCGGAGAACAATTCGCTGGACTTCCTGACGGCGTTCGCCGCGGCAGCGGCATCGGCGCTACGTTTGGCGGATGCCGGCGCGGGCGCTGTGGCGTCCAACGAGGCGGCATTTGTCTTCGCTGTGGACTGCTCATAGACGTAAGAGGCCGGACGCTGTGGCATCAAGCCGGTCTTCTCGCTCATCCGCTTGGCGTACCGTTCCAACTCCACCGCGGCAATAGCGCCATCAGCGGTGGCAGTAACCACTTGCCGCAGGTTTTTGGCCCGCAGATCACCGGCCGCATACACGCCCGGCACCGAGGTTTCAAGATAGCCATGCGTGACCACGTAACCATAATCGTCCAGCTCCACCACGCCGCGCACCAAATCCGTGGCGGGCACGTATCCTGCGAACACGAACACGCCGAACGTACCACCGTCAGCAGGCCTCCACGTTTCGGTCTGGCCGGTGGCCCGGTTCAGGATCGCAGCTTCACGTAAACCGCCTTGCCCAGCAGTGACGCCTTGCAGCTCGACTTGGTAACGCACCTCGATTTTCGGATTGTTTTTGGCTGCGGCGGCTACCGTGGCGTCGCAAGTGAAGTCCTGTTCCCGCACGAGAACGGTGACTTTGGAGGCGTATGTGGTCAGGAACACGGATTCCTCGGCTGCGGCGAACCCTCCGCCGACCACCAGCACTTCCTTGCCGGTGAAGAATTCGCCATCGCAGGTGGCGCAGTAGGCCACACCGCGACCAGCGTATTCAGACTCCCCTTCGAACCCTAGTTTACGTGGGCTGGCACCGGTGGCAAGGAGAATGCCAAAAGCCTTCAAGTCGCCGCGCGAGGTATGCACGGTTTTGACGTCGCCATGCACATCGAGGCCGATGGCTTCGGCGGAAAGGAATTCAGCACCGAAGTCCTGCGCCTGTTGACGCATGGTCTGGGTAAGCGCACGGCCAGTGGTGCGACCGACGCCCGGATAGTTGACCACCTCATTGGTGATGGTGATCTGTCCGCCGAAATCGTCTTTCTCGAGAATCAACACGCGATATCGGGCGCGGGCCAGATACAATCCCGCCGTCAGACCAGCGGGACCGCCGCCGACAACTATGACATCGTACAAATCATCTCGAGACATAACGACTCCCTTCGTGCCTTGATCTGGCTGTTCATGGGGTTGCCCGGAGGTTCTCCGGACAACCTTGTCGGATTAGATTGACAATCCGTCCATCAAGCGACGATCACAGTTGGCCAACAAGATCGAGGCTAGGTTCGATAGTGTCCTCGCCCGGAGTCCAGTTAGCTGGGCAGACCTGATCGCCATGTTCGTGGACGAACTGAGAGGCTTGCACACGGCGTAGTAGTTCTTCGGCATTGCGTCCTACGTTAGAGGAGATGACCTCATAGGCCACGACCTTGCCTTCGGGGCTCACGATGAAGTCACCGCGTTCGGCCATGCCATCAACTTCGTTGTAGGTGTCGAGATCTTTGGCCAATAGAGCGGTCGGGTCGGCAAGCATCGGATATTGAATCGTAGCAATCTTTTCATTGGCGTCATGCCATGCCTTATGCACGAAATGGGTGTCGCAGGAGACGGAGTAGACCTCGCATCCAATTTCCTTGAACTTGGCGTAGTTGCGGGCCAGATCCTCAAGCTCAGTAGGGCACACAAAGGTGAAATCAGCGGGGTAGAAGAAGAACAGGGACCAGTGGCCGAGTACATCAGCCTTGGTCACCTCATGGAACTCGTTGTTCTGGAACGCGTTCACCTTAAAATCGGTCAGTTCATGCTGCAGAAGAGTCATCATCGGTCCTTTCGCTGATTGTCAATCATCGGGCTTATGCCTTTTTCCATCGTAACGTGATTCTCTGGAACCCGCGCGGACGTAACGCGTGAGCCTCATCACATCATTAATAACAGTCATGCTGACAGACCATGTGATGCGGGGGTGTCATGGAATGGGAGCCTCCCGCACGCCACGGGAAGCGAACACCGGAAAAACAACAAAAATGGGGGTTTCCGGGGCGTTACGCCCGGCGGGAACCCCCAAGAGAATAAAAAAAGACCTTCCGGGAATCCCCTAGGGGGACTCGACCAGAAGGTCCAACGTTGAATGCGGCGGCGTGCTACTCTCCCACACCCTCTCGAGTGCAGTACCATCGCCGTGCCAGGCCTTAGCT
>OJSD01003771.1_pt1 | contig 11794 bp, 13 predicted proteins | sample 1599391 | NCBI WGS metagenome assembly OJSD01 (sample SAMN04168656, study PRJEB22393) | human gut metagenome | biome: human gut microbiome; feature: stool | host: Homo sapiens | collected 2014-03-17 | reverse complement strand
ATAGACGCAGTCTTGGAATTGCTTAATTCAGGTCCAAGAAAGCGTCCGCACCCCCGCTCCTAGCTAAATGGCATTGCCGGATGCATTTTAATCAAAACTTTTAGCTACCGCTAATAATTTTCTTACATCTTCTTCCAAATTTAACATATGCATTTTCTTATGACAGTTAGGGCACAAAGCTACAGTATTATCCAGCGAATCTTCCCCTCCATCTGCAAGCCATATAACATGATGAGACTCCAAATACGGCTGTCCATTTTTCTCAAACGGAGCTGGTTTGTTGCATAATTGGCAAATACCTTTCGCGCGTTTTTTCGTAAACTCACTAATGTATTTATCACGAATATAAGTATTAATTGTCGTCGAGTAAGTATTTACTGGGTTAGCTCCCATAACAATCTTTTTTTGTAATTCCTCTATAGTGCAATTAGAACTATATTGTGTGCTTGTTTCATTACAATAAATCATAATCATACACAAACCACTTGGACGATATTTATATTTATCATCCAAAAAATCCAATTTAATCGTATTTGGATAATTGTAAATCTGACACATCTTATTGAAAGCATTTTTAATAGTAGCTTGGTCGCTGTATGGCATTGCAGTACAGAATACACTTCCATTCTTCTGCCTCCATAATGCACAATGATCTAAAAGCATATCTCGGAAATCATTTAATTCACCGTTCCACTCATCACCTTTGCGAGCTCTCTGTGTAGAACCTAATTGAAGTAAACGTAAAAAATAAGATGCACTAATATTTAAAGGCTCAGACCATTTAACACTATCAATATTAAATTCATCAATAAACCTATAAAATGAATCTGATTCAATATTATATGTAGTATGATCTTCAATGTTTACCTTTGGTATATAATCAAATGTCATATTAATCTCCCTTCTGCCATCAAGCGCTGGAATAAATTTAAAACTAGATAAGTAGATAGAAACAGAATTTTTCTACTAGTAGTATCGGTAATTGTCAAGGTAGTTGTCAGCAAAAGTTGAAATTTTTTATTCATTCAGGTTGTCCCATCCTACTCTATTTTGCCGGGTCGAGTAGACGTACCTTTCACAAGGTACGCCCCTCTACAGATCCGGACGTGCGGCTTTCCCGCATCCGGCTCCTCATATGGCTAATCGTATGTCTGATCTCTGTGTATCTGACACTTTTCTCCTTGAAATCAGTTTCCTCGTCATGCCAATCTCTGTGTATTGGGCAAGTTTCTTTCTCGGATATTGCCACATGTAGTTCCCTTCCCTCCAGCGGCATTACCCACCTTCAACGGTGTCGGGTAAGGGAGATTCCTTCCAGTTTCTCCCTCCCCTAAGAACGGAACATGCAACTTTCACTGCATTCCGCTCACGCATCTATAACGCATAATACCTATATGCGCAGCATTATTGGAACTCATTGCCATTTTTCTTTTCTGGCGATGTTTTTGAGAGCGTTTTTGAAAATATTCCTTATCCAGAAAGGCATTCTTATCCAGAGCCATTTGACTTTTCCTAACTATCGGCATGTCCGACATACTGAATAGAATGCTCTTTTCTGTTCGAAATGCCCATCTCCTTCCTTTGTATTCTTTCCAGTATTTATCGACAATCCATTGATGCTTTTTATTCGGATGTCTGCGCTTTGCCCATTTCCATAACATTTTCCATGTACGGTTGTCTATCGTGCCAAAACATTTCTTCGCACAGGTTCCCTGATGGTAATTCGCCCATCCGATTAAAACTTGATTTAATCTCTGAATGAGTATTTCTTGTTTTGTCGTCCGATTGTTTTTGATTATTTCACTGATCTTCTTCGTGACTTTACGCATAGATTTAGAGGAAGGCTTAATTATCAGCTTTCCTTTGAACTTACGGAAATTCCATCCCAGAAAATCAAATCCACTGTTTATATGTGTAATTACAGTCTTTTCCATTGATAATGTTAGCCCTCTTTCTCTCAGAAAGCTTTCCAGCATCTGCTTAATGGCTTCCAGTGTTTCCTTATCAGATGCCGTTACAATGAAGTCATCCGCAAATCGTACCATATGCACTTTATGGCTATTGTATTTCACTCCGAATGTTTTCTTGACTTTACTCCTCCAATATACATTTAGAATCATGGGTTCCATCCCATCTAGTACCATGTTTGCATACGTCGGTGATATAACTCCGCCTTGTGGTGATCCTTCCGTCGTAGGATAAAGCTTTCCTTTATTGATGTATCCACATTTCATAAATTCCTTCAATATCCTCTTGTCAGTTGGGATATACTCCATCATCCACTCATGGCTGATCTTATCAAAGCAGCTTTTTATATCGCCTTCAAGTATCCACTGTGGTGAATCTTTTCTGCTGAGTATTCGAAATGCATACTCTCTTGCATCTTCTGGGCTTCTGTATTTGCGAAATCCAAACGATATCCTGTCCGCAGTTGTTTCCGCTACTGGCTCTAACGCCAACAGTTGAAGTGCTTGCATCGCTCGGTCTCTCATTGTTGGAATTCCAAGCGGTCGCTTTTCTGTTTTCCCAAATTTCTCAATGTAAATCCGCTTTAGTGGTTTTGCATGATAGGTTTGACAGTTCAGCTCATTAACCGCCTTCATCTTCTCAGCATCTGTTTTCCATAGTTCTCCATCAATTCCCGGTGTCCTTTTTCCTTTGTTTGTAATTACACGTTTAACAGCTATTGCTTTGGCATAGAACGAATTCGTCATTAAATACTGGAGTCTTTTGACTAACCTCCATTTTTGTTCCAATGTTGCCTTTACAATTCGAATCTGTAGTCTGCTAACTTGTTCTTCTGCTTCTGTCCAGTTGATCTGGCTCCATCGAAGTTTCATGTCTGCATTGTCCTCACTTATCGCGTAATTGAACGTAATACATTCACAGTTTCCAGTTTCTTCATGTAATTGATACGCGCTGGAAGTCTGCTTCCTTTCGGACAGAGCAAATCTTGAACTCCTATTTCTCACGTTACATGAGAACCTTCGCTTTTTCCAGCATCCTCTACCTTCTGCGTATTGTGCTTTTCTTACGATTGGCCTACCCGTAGGAACGCATAAGGCTTACCTTGTTCCTCAATCTGAATAATTATGACATGTTTAGGTTTTACCTATAGACCGGGAGTTCTCTGTCCGTTTGACTTGGCATCATACTAGTTACCTTGTCCCTGACTCCGTACCATTTTGGTTAGGGTGTATCAGCCACTTTCACCCTTTATAGCTGACGATCCTTATAGTAATTCACATTTGTTAACCTTGCATGTCTTTCCCTTGCAGTAACGCGAATACGGCTTCCGCGTTTCCCACGTTGTCCCGCTGCTCCACATCTTTCATCACTTACTCGACATTATGCGGTAGGAATATCACAAACGGATGTAATAGTGATTTCTCACAATTCAGATAGAGACTTTGCAAGTCGCACACTATGGAACTATCCGACTACCTATATTTCTTTTGTCTCTCTTTCTTTTATTGACAAGACATACTCTGCTCCTTTTTTTCTAAAGCTGAGAAAATATAGGCTCTCTCCAGTTGACGTACAATCCTTGTATTACATGAACAGGTCCTTCCGACGCCGCGGAGCTGTGTGAAATCTCACCTTAACGATAAACCCACATATTGCCTTCCCCTCTGTCCACAGAGTCGACACTCCGATTTACAGTATTTCGGCGCAGGGTAGCTATCCCTGCAACCTTACTGTCTACGCTTAGCCCATTACATTACTGTAATTTTAGGATCACCCCCGCTCGCGCGGGGAATACTCTCCTCCGGGTCCGTGGCTGCTCTTACTCTCAGGATCACCCCCGCTCGCGCGGGGAATACCTAAGAAAAGTCTTGATTTTCCTAAGTTCTTGATTCCTATACTACCACTTTTCATTTAACTTGAACAGTGCTATTTTTTCAGAAATATTGTAAGAAAATTGTAAGGGTACCAGGTACCTAGTTTACTGATGCCATATTTTTTGCAGGGGCAGGCACAGGATGGCCTCACGTGGCTCTAAAGAGGGCAACCTGATCTCACAGATTGCCCTAAAAAATTAAATTATACCATTTTATCGTTTTTTATCTGACTGCGCCAAAACGCTTGCTGCCAAGCTTCTAGTTGTTCCAGAATACTTCTTACTATTCAACACATTAGACGCTCTGCTTTCCATTGCTTTGCCTGTAGTTTTACTTGAACTTTTTTGTGAAAGTACGCTGCCCGCAAGTGCTTTTTGTGTTACAGAGCTTGATTTTGAATTAAGTACACGTGATGCAACAGTCGCCATTTTAGAACTGCTTGTTTTCTTGTTCATAACACCCTCCTATGATAACATAGAAGATGCGATCACCAAACATCTTCAATAAAACGTTGATTCTAACTAATATTATTTCTCGTTATTTTCCTTTTGCTGCTTTGGAAAGCAAAAAACTTTTTTTCCACGCTGTTTAGCATATAAACGTTGACCGTTTTTCAAAGTAATATACGTTGTGAATACAAGTTCATCTTCATTTTCGCTGGTTTTTTCCATACAATTTCCTCCTCTTTAAAAAGATTTTTTACAGACGAATCTGCAAAAGTATGGAAAAGTACAGAGATAAATGCTAAACTTATTTTGGGAATGAGTTTTAGCGGTGATCTTAATCTCTGCTACTTCTCCTGAGTTCGTGTGAGATTGCCGTCTCGCACGAACTCTTTTTTTATTTTTAGAAAGCAAGAGAAAAGTGGACTTTACGTCATTGTAATCGCATCTGCCAAATCAAATAACATTAAAGACATTTCAGGTATCAAAACCCCATTAACGCGATAAGAACATTTGTTTAGGTCCCAGTTACACATTCGTGCAACTGTGTTAATTAAATCTTTTGAATTCCATCTGACAGACAAAACTCCATTTGATTTTTCTCGAAAGAATGTCATTGATTTTTCATCCTCTTCATTGCAACATTGAATTGCTATTTGTTTTTCTTTTTCATTAATCAATAGTTGAACAAAGGACGGATAATTCAATTTCATAATAACAGCCTTATTGAATGTTAGACCATTATTTGTAACAGAAACATATGGCACTCCTTCACTAAAATCAAAGACTTTAAAATTATTCAAATCAATCACTTTTCTTACCTCCTTTCCATTTTTATTATATCACATTTTTGTCATTTTTTCAACATTGTTTTTGTTTTTTATTTTACTTTCTATTTGTCTTTTGTTTGTCTTTTTTTTGCACCATATTTCAATCTACATCTATCATTCAACACAATACTTAACTTAGCTATCCTTTACAAAATAGTGCCTTGAAAGCCATTTACAAATACCATCTAGCCCCGGATATACTATACGTTCGCTAATATTAGCCTCATCCAAGACTTCCTCCATGGTGTTTATCGCTAAATCTTTATACATATGTATCTCCTTCGAATCAATGTTTTTATCATTTACTTTTCATTTTTATCATTCTTCGACATTTTCCTATAAATAGTAATTATGCTCTTTAATTCCAATATTGTCCTATAATAATATTTTATTTTAAATCATATATTTGTGATTTCCCATCAAATTTTATATTTTTCATAAGACATATATCTCTAATAATATTTACATACCAATCAGGTGCTAATGGATGTACCATTATTCCATCTATATATTCTGATATATTTCCCGCATCCTCTATTATAACATCTTCCTCTGGCTTATTCCACTCTCGTCTTGACTCAATTATCTCTTTCGATAATTTATCGATAGTATCATCTTTTGTATTACTTTTCTTTATTTCTTCTATTTTACTTTTCGTCATCTCTGCTGAAAATCCCTCTACACTAAAAGTACTATTGTCAGCAACTATCAGACGATATTCTCCTTCATGTTTAAATGCTGTCCGTTTATGAAAATATGCTTCATTAATCATTTTACTTTCTTTCATCTGATTAATTTGTTGATCAATCGTTGCTTTATCCTTTAAATCATAACTCACCTTTTCCAAATATACCTTAAACTGATCTCCCTTAAAAATGGTTTTAGTATGTTCTAATAATTTAGTTTTATCAGTTCTTATTCTAATTGCTCTATTTCCATAAGAATAGCATCTCCACATAGCGTCTGTCTCTGCATATTTAGACCAGCATTGAGCATAGGTATGCCATTTACTATGCCACATTTTAAAATAATTGTTTACAATTGCAGAATAATTACCTTGACATAAATAATCGTTCATTTTCTTTACTAGTAATTTTACATCCTCTTTTGTTTCCATATATGAGAATAAATATCCTTCATATTTATCCTCCCAAGAAGCTGGACGAACAAACCTATCCTTATTATTAACCATAAGATTTACAAAATCTTCTAATCCTATATAACGATATAATTTTGTGTTCATAAAACCTTCCTAATTCCTCTCTCTTCTATTCACTTAAGTAGTTTCGCTTGAATCTCATATTTTTGTTACCCTAACTCCCCTTGATCCAGATCTCTCTTCAGCAATGCCATCATATTAGTAATGCGCGCATCACTATAGTCTTCATCTTCCGGAGATATTGTCCTCACAATCAGATTCTCATATAGGTATTCCAATCCACCTCGCATATAAGAATTAAATAAATTCATATTATTCTTATATGCTTCTTCAGTTTCAGGCAAACGAAAGGCACTATCCAGCTTTTCTTCTAACGTGAGCGAACGAGAATCATCAACAGTCAACATTATTCTCATCAATGGTTGTAATGTTGACAAATTTGACATCAACTGCTCCATCTGAATAGTTCTCTTATTATCACTTGATGAATCTTCTGCCGCTCTGCGCTTAATTCGAATGCCAATTGCCGCTGCCACTGTATAAAGATCAATCAATCTCTTAAAATAAGAATTTTTTATATCGTTTTGTTTCCATAACGCATCTGCATAATCTGCATACTTTCCAGAAAGCGCCTCTGAATTTTCCCTAAAATATTCATATACTTCCTGATTTGCTCTGATTTTTCTTGGCATATTTTATACCTCACTTTCTCGAACAATAAAAGAGCTATTCGACGCAGCATCCTTTTTAATTCGATAACAGTACTCTGGTTTTGTATACTTACTCAACCCAGACGCCTTCCAGTCTTTATCCAACATAAAAATAATCACTTGTTCTGCAAATTCCGGCAGACGGCTTGCTACCAATCCTGTATTAGCATTGGATAAGTTTGAAAACGGTGCATCAAGTACTAATGGAAGCCGAAGTGTTCCTGTAGAAGTTTCATTCTGCAAAGAATCTTTTATTTTGTCAAGAAGAACTCCGACTGATGAACTGTTTTTATGTTCCTTCTCCTCTGCTATTTCTTCTTCCGCATACCGCTTTGCTAATTCAAGTACAGAAACAATAAATACATAATTGATTGCAATCATCTCACCCTTTGTTTGGAATTCGATACGCTAAGCAAAGTTTTTTATTTTCCAAGTCATACCAAACATCTGCCACCTCAATATGATACCGGCTTTCAGAATCTACAATATAATTATCCTGCTGAAGAACAAATGTAAAGTAGGCGACTATTTGCTTAACATCACCCTGCTGCATCATTTCATGAAGTCTGTTAACACCATCATGTTGCTGTTTGCGATTTTCATAAAAACGTTTGGCTCTTTTATTGTAAGAGTCCAATGCAGTTTTTGTATCTGCCTCATATATAATCTCTGCCTGCTTTTTCTTTGTTTCCAACTCAGACTTTGCATCTCCGCTGAAGAGAGCCTTAACTCTTAATCCAAATGAAATTCCAGCATTCTGATTGGCATATATTTTTCTAGGCTCTTTAAAAGGCTCCATCTCGCGCCAATCTTTAAGAAAATGATAATACTCATCTGACGAATGAGCCTGCAGATTGACATAATGAAGCCTCTGGAAATAACGCTTATTTGCAGAATCAATCTGACATGCTTCTTGATTTTTCTGTTCTAAATAACCAGAATCATAAATCTGCTGATTCTCAGAAATTGTATTCTCATTCATGAATCAATCCTCCATCACATTGATTTCTTCAAAGTTATATGCTCCGACAGGATATTCGTTAATGTATCCTTCGACACGGAATATATGACCACATCCCATACACTCATAATCTTCACAATCGAAGCTGTGCTGTATTTCTGCTCCCATCTGACGTTCGGTAGAATAATCTCCAGTACTATAATTAGAAAGGTCAATGGCATTGCTGACACCGCAATGAGGACACTTAATAACACGCTTCATGCTGATTCCATCCACACCCATTTCCATTTCATTCAACTGAACCGTCTGGTAGTATTCCTCCAAAGCCTTTCTAAAAATCTGTGATTTGGGTTGCCCTGTCATTTTGCTACAATATACAAGCATCTGGTTTTCCTCATCATTGAGACGAACCCTATACTGGTTGTCACGCTTATCATCAACGGTTGGTCTACCTTTTCCAGCCATGTTCTACTCCTTTTCGGATATCCATTTAATCTTGCTACCAAAATTATACAGAACAAAGTTATCCTCGTCAATGATTAAAAGTGTATCCATTTAATAATTTTTTCATAAACGACAAAACGCCCAGATCGAAGTCTGAGCGTCACGCTATCGTTTTCATATTATCCGTTTATCGCAATCTCGATCCCTGGCTTATGTTTTTTTGCCAGGGACAGGCACCTGATGCCATACTCTCGGGCTTATACCTCATTTCTACGGTCCCCCTTCAAAAACCTAGGTTTTATGCGGTTTCCAGAGCCTGTTTTTGCAGGTATTTATCAGAATATTCTGACAACAGCAGTTTTGCGTGCATGTTAACATTTTGGACATATTTAATGAGGTGTACTTACCCTTGACACTGGATTAAGTATAGCACTAATTACAACCGTTGTCATCCTATTTTTTCACTCTCTTGATAAGTTGAGCTGAGCAGTAACACGCTGCACTTGCACTCTCGTGCTGCTGCTCAGTCTCCTCTGTGCAAAATGTAAACTTTTGTTTATAGAACTTTTATAAAGTTTATTTTTTGCCGGGGACAGGCACTAGATCTCTACGCAAAATCCTCCACAAATTGTGACGCACATCTTGCAGAAAGCCTTTTTCAAACACGCTCTGGCAAAAATTCGCTGAGACAATGATAAATTTTTCCATCGACTCCGGTTTCCTGATGCGCATAAATCAATGAATTGCAGATTGCTTCTTCTACTGATTCCGCAGCCATCCGGAAAACCAGATCCAGCCGGTCTTCCGGAAAGCACGAAATCGAAAGAAGTTTCTCTTTTCCTGCTGCCGGAAGATAATTTTCGTTTGTAAATCCAATGAAAACATCTCCGCTTCCATGTCCCATATAAGAACCGGTCCGGACAAGTCCAACGGCCGCGCGTTTTAATACACGTTTCAACTGACGCGCAGAAAGCGGAATATCAGTACCGATTATAATCATAATCGATCCTTCGTCCTTTGAGTTCTTCGGGTGCAGTTCCTGCGCGATTCTGTTTCCAACCGGCTGACCGCAGATCATCAGATCCTCCATACGACCAAAATTGGACTGAACCAAAGCTCCAAGCGTATATGTTTTTCCAGCAAAGTCCAACACCCGCGAAGACGAACCAATGCCACCTTTTAAACCACAGCAGACGGTTCCCCGTCCCGCGCCCACGCAACCCTGTTCAAACGCTTCAGAAGCACTTTCTAAAGCCTGAATAACGTGATGCACTTCCACTGCACGCTCCTGGATCGGATTGATTAAAGAATCATTCGTTTCTCCTACAACCGGATTGATGCTTCGCACTTTGATGTGATCCCCGGCACATTTCTGTATCGTATATTCAACCAATGCATCCGAAACCTTTCCAACGTTCAGGGTATTGGTCAGGCAAATCGGTGTCTCTATCACACCGAGTTCCTCAATTTGAATCGTTCCTGCTGTCTTCCCGTATCCATTTAATGTAAACACACTGGCAACCGGTTTCTTTACGAAAACATTTCCATCGCACGGGATAACAGCCGTCACGCCGGTTTTATGACCATTTTCTTCCACCGTACAGTGCCCGACCTTCACTCCCGGCACATCAGTAATCAAGTTTGCTTTCCCGCACGGAATGCTTCCTACCTTATATCCATAGGAGCGGATATCCTTTGCTCCATTCATACCAAATCCTCCAATTCAGCATCCAAAACAAGTCTTGTACCGATTAGTTGGTTGCCGTCATAAATTCATCCATGATTTCTTTGCGGATTTTCTCAAGAAGTTCCGGTGCCTTTCCTCCAACCGGCTTCCCGTCCAGTTCATTCGCATACATGCAGAGCTTGCTTGAACTTGTAACAAGAACCTCATCTGCATCAAACATTTCATCCAGAGTATATGGAGTCTCACTCACCGGAATTTCAAGCTTTTTACATGCTTTAATCAGATGAGCTCTTACAATTCCCGGCAGAATCAGGTTATCTGTCGGCGCTGTAATCAGTTTGCCGTCCTTAATGATGTGGCAGTTGCTGTGCGCGCACTCCGTAACCCGCTTTCCCGGTCTGTAAAATACACACTCTTCCGCCCCTGCTCTTTTTGCCTTCTCAGCTGCCATGACAGACGGAATCAGATTCAACGTCTTGATGTTGCAATGGAAAAATCGCGTATCCTCTGCTGTAATCAGCTTAATTGGCTTCGTCCCATCCGCTATTTCTGCCGGCTTTAACATAATCCACAAATTTGCCTTTCCTTCCGGGAATACATGGTTACGCATGCCGGTACCTCTTGTTACCTGATAATAAACAAACAGATTTCCGGTATCCATTTTGTTTACCATTTCCTGGAGCAAGTCCGCCAGTTCTGCTTTTGTCACAGGCACTTTGATATCCAGAAGTCCGGCGCTGTTGAATAAACGATCGATATGTTCATTCAATGCAAAAATTTTATAGTTTCTTGACAGCCCTGCGTCATAAACCCCATCTCCGAACCAGCATACTCTGTCATTCATTGGAATGCTCATCTCGTCCAGCTCGCCAAATTTTCCATTATAATATCCTAATGTTTTCATTCTCTTTTCCTCCATTTTCTCAAAGAAAAAACAGCAAATGCCTAGAGCATGTTTGAAAAAGACTTTTGCAAGATGTGCGTTACAATTTGTGAAAGATTTTGCACAGATGAGAGCATCGTAGTGGGCTACGACAACCAAATTTGGGCAAAAGATACCGCAAATTGAGGCGTGCAGATTGCGGGAATGATTTTTCAAACACGCTCTAGTGTTGAAGCGCAAAAAAATAGGCAAAAATGCTTTACAAACACCTTTGCTTGCTTAAATGATATTATCATTATAATTCTTTTTTTCTAAAATGCAATCCCTATTTTTTTATAAATTACTTTTTTGCAAAATATGCCATTTTTTTCAAACATGCGGCGGCGGGGTCTCTTTAGCTGCAGTTTTTGCCGGGGACAGGCACTTTTTTTCCCTTGAATTTAGCGATGCGCATTTTCATATGCTTTTCGGATTTCCTCCGGCAAGCGGTCAGGAATCAGTGACTTTAGTCTGTCCTCACTGCCGTCTTTGATTGCCTGCTCATAGTACCAGCATTTGAATTTCAGCATATCCAGCGTCTTGTTCATCTGCTCAAGCTCTGCTTCCATGTGCACCCGTTGCGCCTCAAACATTGCCTTTCGCTGCGGGTAGGTGTCCGGTCCTTCTACGCACCAATCCATGAACTGCCGAATGTCCTTGATCTCCATGCCAGCCTTTTTCAGACATTCAATGACCCGGAGCGCTTCAATCTCCGCCTCACTAAACTTGCGGATGCCGGATACCCGTTCCATGTTCGGAAAAAGTCCCTGTTTATCATAATAGCGCAGCGTAGAGA
>OJSD01003763.1_pt1 | contig 11808 bp, 9 predicted proteins | sample 1599391 | NCBI WGS metagenome assembly OJSD01 (sample SAMN04168656, study PRJEB22393) | human gut metagenome | biome: human gut microbiome; feature: stool | host: Homo sapiens | collected 2014-03-17 | reverse complement strand
GCCGATATGCAGATAGCCGTTAGGCTCCGGCGGGAAACGGGTGTGGACGGTCATTCCCTGGAACTGACCACCCTCTGCGATGTCCTCGTCGATGAAATTGATAATGAAGTTTTTGCCGGACTCCTCCGTTTCGGGGGTCTTGATTTCCTCGGCCATGATCTTTCTCACACTCCTTGTATGTCGTAATATTGTGCAAAAGCAATTTTTAATTATAACCGCCCATGAGGGGAATTGCAAGAGGCTTGCCCTCCCTCCTGCAAAAAACTCACAGGGCGTCAAATTCCTCCCGGGTCAGCAGGAGATCCAACGCCTCCAGAAGCCCGTTGGCGGTCAGCCGTGCGGGCAGACCCAGCTCCCTTTGCAGCGTTGCCCGCCTTTCGGCGGAGCCGGGGCCGATCAGTCCCTTGTCCAGAAGATCCGCCTTCGTAATACCGGCGGAGCGGCGGGGTGCGTCCTCCCCCTCGAAGGTGGCACCGGCGCGGCGAAGAGCGTCCGTCAGCACCTGCGGCGTCATACCTTCCACGCCCAGCTTGCCCTCCTTCCCCGGCTTTCTCTTGCGCTTCTCCTTGCCGTACACGTCGGGGACATACGCCTGCTTTACTCTGTCCGGGGGCAGCAGCCCCTTCAGGTGGCTGCGGAGCACGAAGCCCGCGCCGTCCGGGTCGGTCAGCAGGATCACGCCCCGCGCCTCCGCCAGACGGCGGAGATACGCCGCCTTCTCCCGGTCGTTGAACAGGGCGAAGCCGCCCACCTCCACCACGGCGGCGTCCACCGCCTGCAGGAGCGTATTTCTGTCGTACCGCCCCTCTACTACGATGACTTCCCTGACCCGCGGCTTCACTTCACACCTGCCAGTTCCATGAGAAATAGCTTCAGTTCGCCCTCATTGTCCATGTTTCGTTCGCTTTTCATGCGATGATCCAGTGTCTGACAGCGCTTCACCGCCTCACGGCACCAGCTGCGCCGCACACCCCGAGCCGACTGCATCAGTTTTTTAGCTGGGTAATCGGACTTCATGCGCCACAAATCCTTCAGCCACAGCACGTCCTTGCCGCCGTCGATCGCCAGCCGGGCTGTGTACAGCTGCCGCAGCGTCTTTCCCAATGCCGCCAGAATGCGGATAGGCTCCTCCTGCATCCGCAGCAGCTCTGCAAGGCATTCCGCCGCCTTGTCATAGTCACGAGCCGCCACTGCGTCCGTCATGTCGAACACCCGCGCGTCCAGCACAGGGTCCGCCACAGCGTCGATATCCGCCGCTGTGATCTTCGGTCCCCTGGCATAGGCGGCGATTTTGGCGATTTCCGGCACCAGACCGGTCATCAGGCTGCCGCAGGTGAACAGCAGATGGTCTACCGTGACCGCATCGATTTCCTTTCCGGCAGCGGCAAAACGGCGGCGCACCCACTTTTGCAGCTTCTGCTGGCCCTGCTGGGTAAACTCGATCACCTGGGCGCGCTCTGTCAGGGCCGCCGTGAGCTTTTTTAGCTTGGCATCTGTCTTATACGGTATCTGTCGGTACAAAAACACCAGCGTGCAGTACTCCGGAAAGTCCGCCAGCAGGGCCATCAGCGCCGTGCGCTGCTGCTCATCCAGCCGGAAGATGTCCAGATCCGTCACCACCACCATGGTGTGCTGGGCCATCATGGGCATGGCCTCCGTCACCTCTGCCAGCTCCTGCACTGTCAGTCCCTTGCCGGAGAGCCGGTGGTAGTTGAACTCCTCGAAGCCCGCCGGGATCAGCAGCCTGTGCAGCTCCTCCAGATAGTAGCTCCGCAGATACGTCTCCTCTCCGTAGAACAGGTATATGTTCTGTGGGGTCTGTGCCTTCAGATCCGCCCGCAGGCGATCGAAGCCGTTGTTCTTTTTTTCAGCCTTAGGGGGCATGGTCAATCTCCTCCGTGTACGGTCACTAAAATATTTCCCTGCCGGTCGGTGCGGTAGATCTCCGCTCCCGCCTGGCTCAGCCGGTCCATGGCCTCCTGCGTGGGGTGGCCGTAGCTGTTGTCGCCCACGCTGATGATGGCCGTCTCCGGCCGCACGGCCTGCAAAAGCTCCTGCGAGGAGCTGTATCGGGAGCCGTGGTGGCCCACCATCAGCACCTCGATATCCGGCAGATCGTACTGCCCCACCAGCTTGCGCTCCGTGCTGCCCGCCATGTCGCCGGTGATGAGCACATCAAAATCCCCGGCGCTGCACAGGGCCGTCAGCCCCTGCTCATTGAGGTCGCCCTCCCCCACCGGGGGATAGAGGCTCAGCACCGCCCCGCCCAGCGGACACTCCACCGTCCGGCGGACATACACCACCTCGATGCCGTTCTTCTCCGCCAGCCGCAGCAGCCGCTCCCTCACGCCGTATTCGTCCTCGATATCCGGCAGATACAGGGTCTGCACCTCCAACCGGGCCAGCAGCTGATACAGGCCGTTGGTGTGGTCGGCGTGATAGTGGGTCACCGCCACAGCCCGCAGCCTGTGGATACCCATGCTCTCCAGCTGATCCGCCGCACGGCTCCCGGCATCCACATAGCTGTTGCTGGAGCCGCAGTCCACCACCACCGCCTGATCCCCGGCATACAACAGGGTACACTGTCCCTGCCCCACATTCACCGCCATGGCGTTCATCTCTCCGCAGCGGCTGAGCCGGACATTGAGTCCCACCGTCAGCAGCAGGGTCATGGCCGCCAGCGCTGCCGCCACGGCGTATTTCCGCCGCCGCTCCCCGGTGATGGCGCAGGCGGTGAAGAGGGCGTAGGCGTACACCAGCCAGTATTTGAGATAACGGTTGGAAAAATACAGCGCATGGCCCGGCAGACGGGTCAGAGCCGACGCCATCCACAGGACATACCGCACCAGCGCCCACACGCCCCAACCCAGCACCCGCGCCGCCGGAAGCCAGAGAAAGCCCGCCAGCGTCGCCACGAAGGCCAGCATGAAGCTCCATCCCGCCGCCGGAACGATGAGCAGATTGCTCAGCGGCGCTATGAGGGAAAATGTGTTGAAGTAACAGGCCGTCAGCGGGATGGTGAACACCATGGCCGCCAGCGAAGCGGAGAGATTGGCGGCCACGAAGGACACCACCGCCCGCACCGGCCGCTTCTTCCCCCGGTACAGCCCCTTGAAAAAGCCGCTCAGCCTTTGGGAGAAGCACACCAGTCCCAGCGTGGCAGCGAAGCTCAGCTGCAGGCTCACCCCCACTGCAGCGAAGGGATTGGCCAGCAGGATCACCAGCAGCGCCGCCGACAGGCTGGTAAGCCCGTCGCTCTCCCGGCGCAGCAGCGGAGCCGCCAGCAGGAATATCTGCATGATGCAGGCCCGGACCACCGAGGGTGTCAGACCCACCATCACCATATAAAACAGCAGCACCGCCATAGAGAGCCCCGCCCCCAGCGCCCGCCGCCGGACGGGGAGCAGCAGCCCCAGCAGGGACACCAGAAAGGCACAGTGCAGCCCCGATACGGCGAACAGATGGGCCACCCCCGCCTGCGTCATGACGGCAGAGTCCTCCTCCGCCATACCGCTGCGGTCGCCGGTCAGCTCCGCCGTGACGAAGGCCGCCGTGTCGCCGTCGGGCCATATGGCGGCGATCTTCTCCCGCAGGGCGTACACCGCCCGCTGGGGCAGCCACCGGATGCTTCCGGCGCTGCCCTCCTCCGCCGTCAGCGGTCCACGGGCATACAGCAGAGCGAACACGCCCCGTGAGGTGAAGGCCGTCACATCGTTTTCCCGGATGCGGGCAGCGTCCTGCCATTGGGCCGTGCCGGAGAGCCGCTGCCCCGGCTCTAAACCGGCATATTCCGCATCGGCGTAGACCTCCGCCTTGGCCGCCGAGCCGGAGAGGCGGATGGTAACACGGACGCCCCACTCCGTCTTCACCGGGCGGGAGAGCACCGTGCCGGAGAACTCCCCCGTCTGCCCGCAGCGGGCTGTCACCGGAGCCTGTACCAGTGCCTGAAACAGCGCCGTGTACACCAGCGCCCCGCACAGGGCAAAGAGGATCAGCATCCCCCGCAGCCGCAGCCGGGCGGGCATCGTCCGCTTCAGCCCCAGCAGCACCAGTCCCGCCAGCAGGCAGGCCCCTGCCGCCCACAGCTGCCAGACGCCCACGCCCAGCAGCACGGCGGCAAAAACGCCCGCCGCAAAGGACAGCGCTATGGTGGCCAAGGTCCGCATCCTCTCTCCCCCCTCCCTGCTGCTTTTCGTCTTATTATAGCAAACCTCACCGCCCCCGGCAAGGCCTTTCCTTGACAGGTGCCTCATGCGTGTGATAGCATCCATATATGCTATCCACTCTCACATGAGAGGGAACCATGAAGCTTCTGGTAAACGATCTGAAGCTGTACTTCGGTCTGATGTTCCTGCTGCCCCTGACGCTGGCCGGTCACAAGCTGCACCTGACCCTCCCTACGGGCAGCTTCTTCCACCTTCTGGTTTTCCTGACCCTCATCGGGGGGGCTCTCCAACAACGACGTGAGTTCCTCCGACCAGGACAAATACTACGCCGTGTTCCTGCTGCTGGTTTACCGGCTGGCTCCCCGCACCTTCCGTCTCCGCATCTGATTTCACGAATTATAGCAATGGAGGTTCTGCACCATGACTGATCTGGAACGGGCCAAGGAGGCCTTGACAACCATTGACTGCACCTGCGCCCTGTGCCGGGACGAGGAGGTCCGCACCACCCAGCTTCGGGGGGTAGCGCCCCTTCTTAGCTGGCTGGAGGAGGGCCTTTCCGGCTGGAGCGTGGCCGATCGGGTGGTGGGTGCCGGAGCCGCATGGCTCTATACCCTGCTGCACCCGGCGATGGTCTATGCCCCGGTGATGAGCCGCCGGGCCACGGCCATTCTCACCCAATACGGTGTTCCCTATACCTGCGATGAGGTGGCGGAGTCCATCCTGAACCGAACCGGCACGGGTCTCTGCCCCATGGAGGAGGCCACCGCCGACGCCGCCGACCCCCAGCAGGCACTGGCGGCCATCCGGCAAAAGGTGCAGGAGCTGAGGGCCATGTCCGGCCGCTGATCCCCCCGCTGCCCCAGCCCATGCCCGCCCCACAAACAGCGCAAGCCCCACAAACAGCGCCCCGGCCGCATGGCCGGGGCGCTGTTTTTCCGCAATGTTCTTCCGTGCTGTTCCCGCAGGGGGATCCTCACGCCGGGAAACACCTCTCATTCGGGAAAAATCCCCCTTCGGAAGCACACTCTCCCATGAGGAAATGCCCGCCGCAGGCCGAAGCCTGCGGCGGGCACGCTTTTGCAGTTGGTGCTTATCCTCTCATGTGACGGTCACGCAGACCTCTCACAGCGAGTGCTTCAGCGAGCCTTACGCTTCAGGACCACCGCAGCGGCGGGGATCATACCGCAGCTGATAACGGCCACAGCCACCCACAGCATCACGTCGCTGGTGTCGCCGGTCTCGGGAGGCGTAGTGGGCTTGGGATCGGTGGTACCGGAATCACCGGGCTTAGGATCGGGCTTGGGGTCGGGGTTGTCGGGCTCAGGATCCTCAGGCTGCTGGACACCCTCGTAAGCGACGGCGCTCAGGCTGCGAGAGAAGATGAAGTTGCTGATGAAGGTGAATTCATCCGTCTGATGGATCTTGTGGTTCAGTACATTGGCAAACAGAGCGATGTCCATGTTGCCGGACTGATACTCGAAGCCCACCACACCGTTGTTGTAGGTCTCGAACTGCTTCACCAGACCGTCGTCGGTCAGGCAGATGCAGCCCTGCAGGGGATCCTTCCCGGCGTTCTGCACCAGAACGGTAGCGCCCTCAGGGATCTTGGAGAACCAATAGGTACCATACTCGTACATCACGTCGTCACCCTCGTTGATGTAGGTGGCGTTGATGAGAGTGTTGTTGGGATAGGTCACATGGCCCAGGAAATCGGTACCCATCTCGCAGGAAGAGATCTCCAGACCCACCAGCTCCCTGACCCGGCTAACGGCGGTGTCGGTATAGCCCATGTAGGGAGTACCGGCCTTGACAGCGCCCAGAGCCTCATCATTCAGAGCACGGGAACCCACGATGACGTCGGCAGCGGAGAGGTCGTCGGTGACGGTGAAGCCCATGTTGGTCAGAGCCAGCCAGTCGAAACGATAGTTGTAAGAGCCGGAGCGCAGAGTGGTCTCCACGTAGCCGCTGGTGTTGTTGGCGGGCTTACCGGGCAGATACACGGTGGGGTTGTCGATGACGGCGGCCTTGTAGTTGGCGCCGTACACGCCGGTGGCGGTCACGACATACTCATCGGCGATGGTCAGGAAGTCCTCATAGGAGCACAGGAAGTTGCCCTTCTCCTCGCCCTCGGTGATCATAGCCACGGTCTTGCCGGCGTTCAACAGAGCGTTGACGGCATTGGCGGAATCGTTGGAGACGTTGTCGATGATGACATCGGCATTCTCAACGCCGTCGAAGTCGGCGGTACACTCAGCCAGAGCGGCCAGAGTGCCCTCATAGTCGATGGTAGCCTGGCAGGACTGCATGATGGTCTCATAGGCGGCGGGCTCAGCCACGATGATACGGTCGTAGCCACGGGCATGGCTGCGCTGGGCAAAGCTCTCGGAGTACAGGCCGGACCACACGCTGATGAAGGTACCGTCGTACAGCTGGCTGTTGGCCAGAGAACGCTTGGCCTGATACATGGAGATGACCATGGTGCCCTCGGGATAGGTCACGCCGTCATAGACGAAGGACTCGGTGGCCACGTTGACCTTGACATCGTTGCGGGTCAGATACTTCAGCTCCGCAGCGGCGTCGAAGAGGTTCTTCTGGTTGTCACGATCCAGGGGGATGATGTAGCATTCGGGATAGAAGTTGCCGTTCTGGCCCTCGCCGTCGTACACGGGACGCATCAGCTCAGCCTGAGCGCCGGTCTCGTCGTACTGGTTCACGTACCAGGGAGCCACATCGGCGTTGGAGTTGGTGTTGTTCACGCCACGGGAGAACAGCTTGGCCTGATTCTCCAGCATGGAGATCTTGTTGTCACGGATGAACATAGCCTGGGTCATCAGGCCGTAGGGAACCATGTACTCGGCGCTGATATCGCTATACACAGGCAGCTCCCAAGTGATGCCGGCGGTGCCGATCAGCACGGGATACTGAGAACCGTAAGCCGTGGTCATATCATCCCAAGGCTGGGTCCACTCCTTGCCGGTAGGGGAATCCTCGCTGCCTCTCAGGAAATCCCGGAAAGGCATCTCGAAGCTGTTGTGATCGGGGTTGTTGGCGATGGCGCCGATACCGACGGCCTCGCCCAGCTTAATGAACTGCTCAGCGATCAGGTCATACTCGTAGTTGGGCTCGTGGGGAGGCGTGCAGGGCTCAATGAGGACGGCGTCCACACGACCATGGATCTCGGTAAAGACCATGGGGTTGAACTTGTTCACCAGAGCCATAGCGTTGGCATCCTCGAACAGGGTCTGGTTGGCCTCGTCACGGTTGGGGTCATAGCCCTGACCGCTGGTACGGGTCATGTGCTCATAACCCTCCACGTTCTGCTCAGGAACGATGACGACGAACACGTCGGTCAGCAGTTCCTTAATATTCACGGTTTCGCTCTCAACGTTGTAGTACTTCTCCAGCTCCAACTGCCCGGAGTACAGGCCCTTGGAGGAGCCGCTGGTGGTCCAGTGGTTGTAGCCGTTCTCGCCACGGATGTAGCCCAGATAGGAGGCGTAATCCTTGATGAGGTCGGGGGTCTTGGCATTGTTTCTTGCCATTTCCTCGGCCAGAAGCGCCTTACCGGCATCCGTGAAGCCCGTCAGGGTCTTGACGTCAACGGTCTCGTTCTCCAGCAGCATATGGCCGAACTCCAGAATACCGTTGACGGCGGCATTCTCGTTGGAGTGGACGTTGGAGGCGAACATGGGGACACGCAGGTCATCCCACTTGCCTTCCTTCAGCTGAGCCAGGACCAGATCGGGATCCTGCTCCACCAGTTCGGTGTACTCCAGCCAGCGGTCCACGGACGCCTTCTGGTCGGCAATGATCACGTAGGGGATGTCGTAGCCGTCGGTGGTGGAACGGCCCATGGACTCACGGGAGACGTACAGATCGGTCTCGGCGTTGGCCAGAGCATCCACATCGTCGTACAGCTCATAGATGGTGCGGAAGGTGTCATAGGGAACGACCTTCGTAGCCACGCTGCCCACGGTCTTCTCCGCCACGATGGCGTTGAAATTGAAGTAGCCGCAGATGTCCAGATACGCACCGCCGTTGTTGTGGGGAGCGCTGTAGTCAACGGCGCCGAAACGGGTGGTGTAGAAGTAGCAGTTGATGTCCATCAGGACGTTCAGATACACCTTACCGTCGTTGTCGGTCTCGACGACCATCTCCTTGATGTCAAACATCCGGACGGTCTCTTTGTTGTTCTGGGTGACCCACTGATCCAGTGTGCCGCCCTCCCAGGGGTTGGGGAACTTCTCGGGGTTCAGGTACTGACGCTCGCCGTCACGTACCAGAGAGAAGCTGATGGACTGCGCCTCGATGGCGGCGGTCAGCTCGTCAGCGGTCAGGGATACGGGAACCTTTACGGTGACGTCCTTGGTGTCCTCAGCCAGAGATACCTGCCAGTCTACCGGCAGGTTGGGGTAGGTATTTGCCAGAGATTTGCCTGGAGCACGGGTGTCATCTGCCAGATCAGCCACGCTGGCGAAGGCAGACACAGGGAATACGAGGGAAACTGCCAGAACAAACGCGAGGATCTTCGCCATCAGGCGGGGTCTTCTGTGTTGCATAGTTGCCTCCTCATTCTTCTCATATTGTGTTACTTCGGGTCTTGAGTCTCTGCTTGTATCCTACGCTTTTCAAACGGTCCGGCCCTTCGTCAGTGGGCTTGTGCGCCTCCTTCCGCCAACTGCCACCGTCAGGATGCCTGTCCGCCCTCTGCCGGCGGACCTTTCCGTCCGTTAGCTTGAGTGTAACAAGTTCTTAATGTATTGTCAATATTGCTATACGTACATTCTGCGTAATATATTTTGTGTATTTCGCTGTCACTCCCGTCAATCAAATTGGCACGTCGCCGCTTTTTTCTGTATATACTGCATAAAAGCAGCCCTCCGATACATTGAGAGCTGCTTTTTAGCAAATTTCCACTTGTTTTTGTCAGAAAACCGTCACACAGATGTCTTGTCCCCATCCGGCGCACAATACTGCTCCGCCAGACGCTGCACCAGTGCCTGCATCTTCTGCACCACCGGCTCCGGTGACACGATCCGCAGGCCGCCGCCAAGGCCCGCCACCCAGCCCAGGAACTGGGGACTCACCGCTACATCCACGAAAGCCTGAAAGCGCGCCCCGTCCACCGGCAGCACCGGCACCTCCTTGCCGAACCGGTCGATGAGCACGCCCACCATCTCGTTCTCCCCCTCCAGCGTCACCCGCACCGGCTGACCGCCGTACATTCCGAACAGCCGCCGGGTGTATACAGCCGGGTCAAACCGAGCCATCCGCTCCTGCCCCAACCGGGGCGCCTCCAACAGGGTGATGCGCTTCATCTTGTCCACCCGATAGTGCTTCACCCGGTCCGCCTCGGCGTCGTAGGCAATGAGGTAGTAGTTCTCGTCGTCCCACCGCAGATGCCATGGGCTGACGCAGTACCACCCGCCGTCCCGGCGCAGCGCTTCCTTCTTCTCCACCGTCCACTGAAAGTACTGGAAACGGATCTGCTTCCCCTCTCCGATGGCGCTGTGGAGCTTGTCGATGTTGTAGTAGATACTCTCGTTCATGGTCTTGACCCGCCCGGCGATGAGTACCTGCCGCTGTAGCTGCCGGGCGTCGTGGACGCTGACCAGCGACTCCAGCTTTTTGATGAGACTGCGGGACTTGCTCTCCGTGATGAACCGGGAGGCCTGCACCGCATCCACCAGCAGCTTCAGCTCCGGCAGCTCAAACTCCCGTGACGCCAGCCGGTAGCGGTACTCCCGCCCCTCCTTCCAGCTGTCGATGTCCAGCCCGCAGCGCCGCAGCTCCTCCATGTCGGCGTACAGGGTCTTGCGCTCCGCCTGCACGCCGTAAGCCGCCAGACGCTCCGTCAGCTCCGCCAGTGTCAGTCCGTGCGCCTCGTCCGTCTCCCGGTGAAAGATCTCCGCCAGATAGAGGAGCTTCCCCTTCTGATTCCCGCTCTTGGCCATGTCTCCCGCCCTCCTTTTTTCTCCAGTGTACCATACTTTTTCTCATACGGAAAGCCTAATTATCCGTTTTATTGGACAGTTTCTCTTTTATAATAGCCTCAAGATCAAGCAAGGAGGCCACGGATATGAAGGGTTATTTCGTCAGCGGAGGATATATGGGACTGGTGGGCGGCAGATATCAGCTGTTCGCCACGGAGAGCGACTATCTGGAGTATCTGGCAGACTGACGCATGGGGCAGGCTCTCCCCCGCATACACTCCCTTCACAGGGCCACGCCCCCATGGGCTGGCAGACAGGAGGAGTGCTATGGAAAAACGAGCCGTGCTGAAAAATTACGGACTTCTGGGGGCCATGCTGGCGGCCATGCTCACCGGCGGCGTCACCGGTTGGCTGTGGCCTGCCGCCGCCGGGACTCTCCGCCCGCTGGGGCAAATTTTCATCAACCTCATGTTCTGCGTGGTGGTGCCGCTGGTGTTTTCCTCCATCGCCGGAGCCATCGCCGGGATGCGGAGCGTCCGCCGGGCCGGGCGCATCATGGGCGTCACAGTGCTGACCTTCGTGGTGACGGGCATCCTCGCCGCCGTGCTGATGTTCCTGTTGATGAAGGCATTTCCCCCGGTGCTGACCCCTTGGCAGTCGCTGCCCACCGAGGCCGTAGGGGACTATGCCGCCCCGGATCAGCTGCTGGTAAATTTCTTCACCGCCGAGGATTTCGTGGGCCTGCTGAGCCGCCGGGCCATGCTGCCCCTCATCGTCTTTTCCGTACTGCTGGGCTTCGCCGCCAATCTCGCCGGCGGCCCCGACGGCCCGGTGGCCCGTGGCCTGACCGCCGTCACGCAGGTAATGATGCAGCTGATCCGCCTGCTGACCTACTATGCCCCGGTGGCCTTTTTCGCCATCTTCGCCGGGCTGGTGGCGGACTATGGCCCCAGGATCGCCGGGGCCTACGGCCGGGCCATGGCGGTGTATTACCCCCTGTGCTTCGTGTACCTCTTCACCGCCTTTCCCCTGATGGCCCGGCTGGGCGGCGGACGGGGCGGCGTTGGCATCATGCTGCGGCACATCGCCCGCCCGGCCCTGACGTCTCTGGGGACCTGCTCATCGGTGGCCACCATCCCCGCCAATCTGGAGGCGGCGGAGGACACCGGCATCAGCCGGGACGTGGCGGAGATGGTCATTCCTCTGGGGGCCACCATGCACATGGACGGCTCGTGCTTCAGCTGCGTGCTGAAGATCGCCTTTGTCTGGGGCGTATTCGGGCAGGAGCTCACATGGGGAAAGCTGCTGCCCATCGTGGCGGTGGCGGTGCTGTCCTCTGTGGGGATGTCCGGCGTCCCCGGCGGCGGCTACATCGGGGAGTATATCATCTGCTCCCTCTTCTTCCCCCGGCAGATGGAGATGGCCTTCCCCATTCTGGTGGCCGTCGGCAATCTGGTGGACCCGCCCGCCACCATGATCAACTCCTCCGGGGACTATGTGGTCTCGTTTCTGGTGTCCCGCTTCGTGGACGGCAAAGACTGGCTCACCCGCCATCAAAAGGGATAGCAAAAGCACCCTCCGGCATAGACGGGTGTCCGTAAAACAGTTGATCCTCCGTATGGCTTAGACCATGCGGAGGATTTGTTTATGTCTGATCTTCAAACTTGCTGGCGGCAAACGGTTTGTCAAAACCGTTTGCGGACGGCAAG
>OJSD01003757.1_pt1 | contig 11823 bp, 9 predicted proteins | sample 1599391 | NCBI WGS metagenome assembly OJSD01 (sample SAMN04168656, study PRJEB22393) | human gut metagenome | biome: human gut microbiome; feature: stool | host: Homo sapiens | collected 2014-03-17 | reverse complement strand
TCATTGCAACGTCCTGCTGCAGACGGTCATATGGCATATATTCATCATAATATGCTGCTCCGTAGAGAAGTTTCTTCATTAATAATATCCTCCTGACTGATACTCTGACTGTAATGTTCCTTTTAATTGTTCTCTTATATTAACCGAAATCTGTTGGATATGATATCACGTATCTCTGGTAAATATCATTTTTCTCAGATAAACATCGTTTTTTTATTTTATATTCTTTCCACTCCTAAAACAGTAGTAAAAGCCCCGGAAATCTGGTACACTTCCGGGGTTTTGTCGTCTATCACAGACATATATTATCCTTTTGCCTACAAGCACTATAGCATATGCAAATCAGGAAATCAATATTCCTCTGCTTTCTGTAATTCTTTTTTATTACTCCGCAGAAACAGTATTCTGCTCCAGATATTTCTTCAGTGAAGAGACATACAGATTCCCCACCTTGCTGAGAATCGAATTCTTTCTGGTAATATAGCCGATCTCCATGTCGCTGTTCTGGTTCTGCTCATCTCCTTCGAAAGGAATTGCCAGATAGTCACTGCCATTAAGCTCCTCACAGATAATTCCGGAGCACAGGGTATAGCCATTGAGTCCTACCATCAGATTCAGCATAGTCGCCCGATCCGAAGCCTTGACTGTTCTGGAATATTCATTGGTAGACAAAATCTCCTCTGACAGATAAAAACTGCTCTTATCTCCCTGTTCGAAGGACAAGCAGGGGTATTTAGCCAGCTGGCTGTAGCTGATAGATTTCTCATTTGCCAGCGGATGATTTTTCCACAAATATACATATGCCTGACAGTCAATCAAATGATGAAACTCCAGATTCGCAGAGTGGAGAAGCTTTAACAGTGCCTTTCTGTTGAAATCACTGAGATAAAGTACTCCCACCTCGCTTTTCATGGTGCTGACGTCACTGATCACATCTGCAGTCTTTGTCTCCCTGATGGCAAATTCATATTCCGACACATCAAACTTCTGCACCATATCCACGAATGCTTTCACTGCAAAAGAATAATGCTGGGTGGAAACGCCAAATTTCTTCTTATAGGAACCACCCTCACTGTATTTCTCAACCACACTTTCATACTGTCCGTATATCTGACGGGCATACATCAGAAATTCTGTCCCGTCATTGGTCAGTGTCACACCACGGCCGCTGCGGTTGAATATAATGATTCCAAGCTCCTTCTCAAGCTCCTTCACTGCATTGGTCAGAGAAGGCTGGGAAATATACAACGCCTCCGCAGCTTTATTTAATGAACCAGTTTCGGAAATTGTGATGATATAATTCATCTGTGTTAGTGTCATGTTGTCTCTCCCTTACATATCCTTAGATCTTTTAATCAACTTTTTTCAAAGTATTTTCTCTGGCTGTAATAATTTTACTATATCATCTGAAGTTTCTCAACATTGCAATTTCTGCAAACAAAAATCTCCTGTGCAGACATATCAAATCGATTTCCTATCTGCTTCAGAAGATTTTTTATAAAAAATAATTACAACAGTCTGAATACCTGCTCTGCAGTTGCAGCCATATTTGATTTTGCAGTGTCCGGATCCATTGCTTCTTCCAGTGTGGAAATTCCGCGCACGATTGGAAAGAAGGCATCTATTCCTGCTTCATTGCAGGCAACTGCCTCCTTCGTAACACTTCCTGCAAATGCAATGGTTTTTGCGCCATATTTCCTGCCAAGCTTCGCAACGCCCACCGGGGCTTTTCCCATGGCAGTCTGATGATCCAAACGACCTTCCCCTGTCACAACCACATCTGCATCCTTCATCTCATCCTCTATATGGACAGCATCCAGAATAAGCTGTATTCCCGGTGTCAGCTCTCCATCCAGATAATTCAGAAATGCAAATCCAAGTCCGCCTGCCGCACCTGCACCTGCCGCATTCTGGTTATCTTTACCAATCACTTTGGCAGTAACCTCTGCATAGTTTTTCATGCCTGCATCCAGAACCGGAAGGATATCGGGGGTAACTCCCTTTTGCGGTCCATAGATATATGTAGCTCCCTGAGAACCGCAGAGAGGATTGGTCACATCACAGGCAATCCTGAAATTACACTGGGAAAGAAGTTCCTTCTTGTCTGAAATTTCTACAGATGCAATCCTTGCAAGTGCCTGTCCACCTTCCCCTACATCTTCTCTCTTTTCATCCAGAAATTTATATCCAAAGGCTCTCAGCATTCCCACTCCACCGTCATTAGTGGCGCTTCCGCCAATACCGATAATGAAGTTGCGGATACCTCTGCCGATTGCATGAAGGATCAGTTCTCCCACTCCATAGGTGGTAGCGGTCATAGGCTCCTTCTTATCTGAAAGTGTGATACCTGCTGCTGTTGCCATTTCCATAACTGCGGTATTACTTTCCCTGAGATATCCATAATATGCCTGAACCGGCTCATGATAAGGACCTGTAACTGTCACATCCACACGTTCTCCCTTCAGACCTTCGATCAGCGCATCCGTAGTTCCCTCTCCACCGTCAGCCAGAGGTTTTACGATCACTTCTGCGTCCTTTTTTGCTGCAAGAATACCTGCTTTGACAGCCATTCCTGCTTCCATGGAAGTCATACTTCCCTTAAATGAATCAACTGCAACTACAACCTTCATAACTTAAGCCTCCAACTATCCATGTTATTTAAGACGGATGATACATATTATGTTCTTTCTCCAGTTCTTTATAAAGCTGCATACAGTTCCAGTTCTGATTATGCTCCGTCAGAACCGCCTTGTAATCCACAGGTGTACCTGCTTTCCGCAAGGTATAGAGCACCTGGTCAAACAGATTCCCCGTGATTCCTGCAAGAATCAGCATTTCCTTCTCCATCTGCTCCTGAGGGATCAGCGCTGATGGAATCTGTACCTGAGAAATCTCTTTCACTCCTGCCAGATATCCGATTGGCTGACTATAGTCCTGGGGTTCTATGGTTTTAATCCGAAGCTTAAAAGGCAGCAACGCCATCTTTAACTTGCGAAGCTTCTGCTGATCCTGAAAATTTATTAATAAAATAGTTGGTTTCATATAAACACTCCTTCTGATACAAGTAAATCCCCACCCACTACTTATTGCTCTTTACAATTGAAGCAGGGACTTCTTTGATTCGGTTAAATAATTACAACTATTATACCCTCTTCACCCGCACCTGACAATCATAATAGCCTGCATAGGACTTTTTATGTCACAGGAATATTACAAAATAATTTCCGGCAACGCAGAAAAACAGGCTTCGATATCTGTTTCATCGATGCCTGTTTTTCTGTGTTACAATTTGGAGCGGCATGGCTTTATCAATTACAAACTATTTCGCAGGATGTTCCTTGAGCATTTCGGAAACACTCCCACTCAAATAAGAAAACAGCGGGAAATATTGTAATTCACGCATTATTGTGGTAAAGTATTGTCGTGTTATTTTTCTGAACCCAGTATCTTATCAAAGCTATAGACCGCAGAATTTTACCAGATCTGCGCATCACTCAATCCGTCTGCCAATATAGTCCTTCGGGTATCAGGAAACGAAAAACAAAGAGGAGGGAACAAATGAAAAAATTCTATTCGTGGTATAAAAAACATATTACCGCAGCAATCTTTACCGGTCTGATCCTTGGTATCATTACCGGACTGTTTCTGGCAAACCGTTTCGAACCGGTACTTGCCATCACAAGCCTTATCGGAAGCATTTACATGAATGCTCTGAACATGATGATCTTTCCACTGGTCTTCTGTTCCATTATCATGGGTATCTCTAGCATCGGTAATGCCCGCACAACCGGCAAGATCACAGCCGGCGCCATGATCTTTTTCCTGTGCACCACAGCACTTGCCAGCCTGGCAGGACTGATCATCCCGCGGCTGATCCATCTCGGTGAGGGTGTTAAATTCGAGATGGCAACTTCCGACATTCAGGCAACTGAGATGACCAGCATTCTGGACACCATCAAAAACCTGATCCCATCCAATCCGGTTGCAGCTTTCGCAAACGGAAATATGCTTCAGGTACTTGTATTCGCAGTCATCGTAGGCTTCACACTTATCGCCATCGGCGAAAAGGGTACTGCACTTCTGAAAGTCATCGATTCCTGTAACGAAGTCTGTCTGAAAGTCATCAGCACAGTTATGTACTTCACACCTATCGGTGTATTCTGTACTATCGTTCCTGTTGTAGAAGCCAACGGTACAGAAACCATCATTTCACTGGCAACTCAGCTGATCATCCTGTATGTGGCATTCTTCGGATTTGCCCTGGTCATTTACGGCGGCTCCGTGAAATTCATCGGCAAAGAAAGCCCTGTGAAATTCTTCAAAGCAATGCTTCCTGCAGCTCTGAACGCATTCGGAACCTGCTCCAGTTCAGCAACCATTCCCATCAGCAAACAGCGTATGGAAGACGAAATGGGCGTATCCAACAAGATCACAAGTATTGCCATTCCTCTTGGCGCTACTGTAAACATGGATGCCGTATCCATCCTGATGTCATTCATGATCATGTTCTTCGCCAATGCATGCGGAATTAACGTAAGCATTTCCATGATGATCATAATCCTTCTGGCAAACGTACTCCTGTCAGTAGGAACCCCGGGAATCCCGGGCGGTGCCATCGCATCCTTCGCAGCCCTGGCAACCATGGCAGGTCTGCCGGCAGGTGTTATGGGTGTTTATATCAGTATCAATACACTCTGCGATATGGGTGCTACCTGCGTTAACGTTATTGGCGATATGGCAGGCTGTGTAGTTCTGAAAGAGAAAATTAAGCTTGAGGATTAATACATAAGGAATACAAAAAAGTTGTTGTATCTTTTCATATTGGAAATGAAAAGTACAACAACTTTTTTATCACCCTTTAACAGCTCCGCTCATTAAACCATTCTCTATTTTTTCCTGGAAGAAAATATACGCAATAATTACCGGAATGGTTGTAAGACAAATTCCTGCCATGCTGGAACTATAATCTGTACTGTATTCTCCAAAGAATGCAAGAAGTCCCATAGAAATAGTACCTTTATCTTTATCAGAAATAAAAATAAGAGGAAACAACAGGTTATTCCATACCTGTATAAAATTAAAAATTGAAACACTTACAATTCCCGGAACTGACAGTGGCAAAATCATCTTAAAAAATACTTGATAAATATTTGCTCCATCAATTACCATCGCTTCTTCTAATTCTGTCGGAATTCCATTCATAAATCCAGTAAGAATCAAAATTGTCATTGGAAAACAAAACGCCGCATAAAGCAAAATCAATACCGGATAATTATTCATAATTCCAAGTTTTCCAAAAATATAAGACAACGGAATTAATACCGCCTGAATAGGAATCATCATTCCTGAAATAAACAGTAAATATATTTTTGATTTTCCGCGAAACTTAAATTTTGCCAGAACATACGATGCCATTGCTCCAAAAAGACCTGATATCGCAAGAGTTCCAACTGCAAGAATAATTGTATTCAAAAAATATCTTCCTATATTTCCCACATTCCATGCAGTTAAATAATTTTCTATCCGTAATTTCTTAGGTAAAGCAGTAAATGATGAAAATATTTCCAAATTTCCTTTAAAAGAACAGAAGATTGAAAATACCATCGGATAAATATTGATCAAAGCAACTATAATAAATATCAGAAATCCTATATAATACCCTGCGGAATGTTTTTTTGTTTTCATGATCTATCCCCCCTAATATTCTATGGATTCTTTCTGATTCATAAGTTTCAAACTAAAAATAGAAACAGCAGCACTTAATACAAAGATGACCGTAGCAATCGCACTTCCAGTTCCATAATGACCATATCTATAAGCTTCATTATACATTAAAAGTGCTGGTACAATAGTACAGTTACTGGTTCCTCCTGTAGGTGTCAGAATGTATACAGTATCAAAAATCTTTAATACTCCAGTGATTACCATGATCGTAGACATTTTTAATGGTTCCCAAAGCATTGGAATATAAAGATTCCAAATCTTTTTCCAGCCAGTTGCTCCATCTAATTCTCCTGCTTCCAAAACAGAATCCGGTATAGAAGTAAGACCAGCCAAACAAATGATCATATAATATCCTACACTGGTCCATGTACTGACAACAATCAGACATATCAAAGAAGTTTTAGGATTAACCAGCCACTGCTGAATATAATTTCCAAGTCCAATTTTAATAAGAAGACTATTCAGAATTCCCTTGTCAGTAGGAAAATAAATAAAATTCCATAACAATGCTACTGCTGTCACTGATAAAATCATAGGAATAAAAAATGCAGCTTTAAAAAATCTCTGTCCTTTTTTGAAATGATGGATCAGTAATCCAAGTCCAAATCCAATAGGAACCTGCAAAATAACACTTACAACAACGTAAATAAGAACATTCTGCAACGACTTAAGAAAAACTGCATTATGGAACAGATTACTATAATTCTTAAATCCTACAAATTTAAGCGGCACCGCCTGAAGCCCAGGCCAGTCATTAAATGAAAAATAGACAGACATAACTACAGGTATCAATTCAAAACAAAGATAGATCAATACTGCAGGTATCAAAAATACCGCAATAACTTTCTTATTTTTCCTTATTTTTTCCAAAATAACCCCTCCTCTTTTCTATTTTTGAGTAAACAAAAGGAAGGGTGCTCTCCCCCCTTCCTTTTGCTTTATCTGTCAGCTCTGTGGACGGTTTGCATCAATATCTGCCTGAATAGTCTGTGCTGTATTCTCAGCGGAATCAGACAGCATCATGTTCAAAATTCCATTTCTTGAAGTATCTACTAATGTAGAGCAGGTATCATAGTCAAAATATTCTCCTACAGAATCTGTAATAGTACCTGTATATTCAACCATATCTTTGAAAATCTGCGGTGCGTCTTCCGGTGCATCAATATCTTTATATGGAGCAACTCTCATCGCTGCATTCATACGTTCCTGAATAGACTCTTTAGATGTCATATATTTCACCAGTTTTAGAGTTGCCTCTTTTTCCTCATCACTCATAGTTCCTGAAAGCATCCATCCGGAAGTATATACTACATGTGTATCTTTATACTCTGGTTTATCTTCAAAGTATGGGAATGCAAAGAATGAAATATCATCCAAAATTTCTGATTCAGAATTAAACATTTCAGGAATGATAGGGCTGCTGTGAGAAATCATTGCTACTTCTCCGGTGAGGAACTGATTCATCTGAGTATTATAATCCATTCCTTCAAATCCCTCTGCAAAAGCACCTTTATCTTTTAAATCTTTTGTAATCTGCAGGCATTCTACTACATCATCATCCGTCCATTTTTTCTCGCCAGTACCCAATTTTATAATGCCATCTCTTCCGATTCTTTTAGCAAGAATATTATTAAAGATATGTCCCATAACCCAGGTATTCTTTCCGCCTACTCCAAACGGAGTAATTCCGGCAGCAACCAGCTTATCAATATCCTCATACAGTTCATCCATTGTTTCTGGAGTTTTCTCAATACCGGCTTTTTCAAATAAAGCCTTATTGTAGAAAATAGCATCCACATTCAGTTCATTTGGCAATGCATAGATTCCATCCACTCCATAAGCACTCAGATCATATGTATCTAATGCTCCATCCAGGAACGTGTTCTTCCATTCTTCATCTTCGTTAAGTGAATCTGTCAGATCCAACAGAACTCCATTCTGTGCCCATTCTTTCAGGCCGGCAATTGCCGGATAATAAAAGATATTTGGTGTTTCTCCTGTAGATAATGCAACTTTCAGTTTATTGTTATAAGCAGATTCCTCATAAACAGAATCGTTCTGAACTTCAATATCAGGATTTTCTTCCATAAATGCTGCAATCTGGTCTTCATAAACCTTTGCCATAGGTGTATCACCACTGTCACGGCTCATAAATGTAATCTTAACTTTATCTGCTGCAAATACCGGTGTAATAGATGATAATGCCATTGCTGCCGCTAATACAGCCCCTAAAACTTTTTTCCCTGTCTTCATATAAAAACCTCCTCTTTTCCTTACTAATTTTTGTAACAAACAGCAGTCATCTGATGTCCCTTAATCTCTTTTAGAGTAAATTCAAGTTTTTTTCCATCCTGTACAAATGGAACTTCCTGTTTATCGGGTATTGTATAAATTTTCTCTACTTCACGTTCTTCTGTCATAGTAATCTTAAGATTATATAAAGGAATAATATCATCAACAATCTCAAGATTTTTACATTTCTTCACCGGTACATAATGAAGTACATGTACAATTCTTCTGTTCTCTTGTTCCTGATCTAACACTGTAACTTGTGTTGTTGATGGTCCATTATGCTGAATCAGCGGATTCGGAAGCATTCTGTCTAATTCATTTCTCAGGATCTTTTTATACCATGCAGGTGCCCAGTTCTGATATGTTGTAAAAATCGGATGAATAAAATACGCTGTATTTTCTGTTTCCACAATACCAGGATATACTTCTTTTCTTCCTGATGGAGAATGAAGATGAGAACAAAAATGTTCATATGTACGATTAAATACCGGCGGGATTACTTTCTGGACAAACTGAGCCTCATCTGTCGCTTCTACAAGTGTTCCTTTGTCATACATTACATGTTCTGCATCTGCAAGACCCTTTGCCAGATGTTCTTTCGGCCATATAAAATCCGGACTATATGGTGCATCTCCAAGATATTTTACTGCCAGTTCTGAGATCATAAATTTCTGGTGATCTTTGTCAAGACCAGACTGATAACTTGCCAGTAATTTGCCTCCTGCATTTATATAAGCACTCAGTTTCCGGCCTAATATTTCATCTACAGGAATTACATCCGGTAAAATTAACAACCTGTATTTTCCAAAATCAGAAGTACTGTCAATAAAATCAAACTGATATCCATATTCCATCAGAAGTCTTGCCACACCTTCAGATGCACCTGGAATCTGTCCTGCTACGCCTGTAGCATAAAATTCTTCTGCTGTAAAAACACCAATTTCAGATACTGGTTTTGCATTCTCACACCAGGGTTCTTTTTCTTCTACAGATTTATAAACCCTTCCGATCTGCTGATACATATCCTTATTCAATTTTCCCCAGTAATCCATCTGGTCACCAATCGTACATTTGCATCCATGGGAAAGCATGGAAAATACTTCATATTCCATAGCTGCCTCATTACGAAATGCATGAAAATCGCCCCATTCTGTGTGGAATCTGCTTGTCAGTCCAAGACACTCTTTTCCAAAATTCCTCATATATTTAGCAGAAACAGGAAAATCAAGATATCCCCATTCTACTCCCGGAAGAGATTCAAAAGAAAAATACGAATAATCCTTTATCACTGGTTTATCGAGATATCCAACATGTCCTTTGTTATAGCAGACATGAAAATCTGGATTATATTTTTTTGCAAATGCGGTCAGATCTTCGACCATATCATAATAAGTCCACCTTGCAAATTCCTGACGGTCTTCCTTTTTTGCAGGATTCAGACCTTTTTCCCGCATAAGTTTCTGGCAGGATGGACAGCAGCATTCATTCATAAAAGCTGCATCATACCATACTCCATCTCCCGGAATCGTTTCCAGAACTTCTCCGAACTGCTTTTTCAGGAAATCACGATACGGTGTATTTACACAAAGGTTTTTATAAAAACCAGCCTCAAAATACCCCTTTCCCTTATAGTCCTGAAGTGCTCCGTTTTCATCAATACAGATCCATTCCGGATGCATATCTGCGATTCTCTTGTTCCAGCGAATGGTTGTATAAAGGTTTACCTGTATTCCACGTTTTCTGCAGGCTTCAGCCTGTTCTCTCAACAAATCTCTGTGTGCCAGATGAGGATGGACCATTTCCGGAAACATTTTGGAATCATAATATAAATTTCCGTGATGTCCACAAGAAAACAAAGTAATAGAATTCACGTGCGCATCCGCAAGAGTCTGGGCAAACTCTTCCGCATCAAATTCTGAGCAGACCCCCTCAATGGCTTCACTGGTGTGAAAATCCAGATGAATTTGTCGAAATGGAATTTCCTTTTCAGCCATTTCCTTTTACCTCCTGTCTTTTGATGAGACAAGATTACCATTTTTGTGCTATTACGTGAATGTAGATTCTTTGGACGTCTGGGAAATATTTTGGATAATTACATTTTTCTCTCTTCCTGGTACTTAGACGGAGAAATACCATAATACTTTTTAAAATTCTTGCTAAAATAATAAACGTCACTGTATCCTATTGACTCTGCAATTTCTATAAGTGTTTTATCCGGATACTCTGTAAGATATTTCTTTGCCTGTTCCAGACGTGTCTGAGTCAAATACTTACTTAATGAACATCCTTTTTCTTTTTTAAATATATTACTTAGATAACTCGCATTCACCCCAATTGTATCTGCTACCAGATTCAAGCTCATATCAATCCTACTATAATTACTATCAATAAAATCTACTGCATCATTTACTTTTTTCTTTGTTGCAGTAAGTTTATTTTCTGCTGCACATATGCGGCATTTTTCCAATATACACATTAATACACTTCTAATTTCTTCAATTCCACCATTATTCTGCAATCCTGTTAATTGTCTCTGTTCTTTTTCCACAACTAAAGAAAAATCAACTCCCAGTTCAGATATATACAGACAAATATGGATCAGAATATCCGTAGATATATATACTGCTGTGTCAGAAAGGACATTCTGTTCTTCCATTTGAATAAACATTTCACCTATCTCTTTTGTAAGCATTTCATATTCATTTTTTCTGATATAATACAAAAATACTTCCGAATCATATAACGATGATCGTATAAATTGAAACATATCTACTGGCTCGTAAATCAGAATTTTCTGTTCTGTTTTTCCTTTTCTGGCTGCAGAATATGCCTCCTGATAGGCCGCTTTCAATTCTCTGATGTCTGAAAATACCCTGCTGATTCCTCCATTCCAGTTCCTTTTACTATTCATAATTTCCTGCATATAAGTACAGAGAAGCTGAATCTGATATTCCATATTCTCTTCTCCAAATAGAATAAAAGCATATCCTTGGTTCATAGAAATCATTTCATATACCGGAAAATAATCCTGGATTATTTCTTCCATTTCTTCTGCCATTTTGTTATTCTGTTGTTTATTTTCAGGTCTAATCAAGGCCACTGATAATGGTTTATCAAACGGAATCTTCATTTCCTCCCATTTACTCTGCTGATTTTCAGAAGGTACCATACCTGAAAGCTGTTCTAAAAGAAACTGATCCTTTTGCATTTTCTTTACAGAAGATTTCTGTCTATAAATATGTTCCAGTTTTTCTTTACACTTCTGAAGCTCTTTTGTTAATTCTTCAGGGTCCAACGGTTTCAGCACAAAACTGACTGCTCCAAAAGAAAGTGCCTCCCTTGCATATTCAAATTCACCATAAGCGGTCAATATAATTACTTGTATTTCTGGAAAAATAACCTTTACTTTTTTAGATACTTCAATTCCATTCATATATGGAATATTAATATCCATAATTAAAATATCCGGCTTTTCTTCCAAAATTTTCTTTAATGCTTCTTCTCCGTCTTCTGCTTCTCCGCATATTTCCATACCCAGACTATTCCAGTCAACTGTTTTTTTCACTAACGCTCTCTGCAAAAATTCATCATCTACAAGGAATACCCTCATTTTCTATCCTCTTCTCTCTTAAAATCTACAGGAATGCACACTGTTGCCTTCGTTCCCTGACTCAGTTTACTTTCTACTGTAAGACCATATTCTTTTCCAAAATAAATCTGCAATCTTTGTTGAATATTAAATAATCCAAATGCTGAGCCTTTTTCTCTGTAATCTTTACTAAACAGTTCTTCTAATTTTTCTTCTGG
>OJSD01003721.1_pt1 | contig 11947 bp, 10 predicted proteins | sample 1599391 | NCBI WGS metagenome assembly OJSD01 (sample SAMN04168656, study PRJEB22393) | human gut metagenome | biome: human gut microbiome; feature: stool | host: Homo sapiens | collected 2014-03-17 | reverse complement strand
AATCCAACCGTTCCGACGTGCTGGAGATCGTGCGTCTGTTCCGCGTGCGCGTGGTCGATGTGAATCCGGAATCGCTGACCATCGAGGCCACCGGTGCCGAAGGCAAGATCGACGCGCTGCTGGGGCTTTTGGAGCATTACGGCATCATCGAGCTGGTTCGTTCCGGTGCGGTCGCCGTGACGCGCGGCCCGAAGGCCTTGAGCGAAAAGGTACTCGGCTCCGAAATCACCGGTCGCTGATCAATTCGGCATTCAGCCTCACCGCAAACCTTATAGGGCTTTCTCGTTTTCCCGCGGGAAAGCCCTTTTTGTTGGAAAACGCAAGAATCTATACCCTCTACTGGTTGTAAAACGCAAGAATCCATACCCCCAATCGGTTGTAAAAGTGTAATCGGGGGTATCGCTTTCGGTTGGAAAAGTGTATAATGGAAATCCGAAGCCACTCACAAATCATTGAAATATAAACGATTGAAGGAGTCAATCATGCTACAGAGAAAAGCACTGAAGCAATTCCAAGCCTGGCATGATGCCCCATCTCACACCGCGCTTCTCGTAACAGGCGCAAGGCAGGTCGGCAAAACCTATCTCATTCGAGAATTCGCCGACCAACATTATGAGAGTTTCGCGGAATTTAATTTCATTCAAAATCCGGATGCGGCACGTATCTTCAACCCTCCCAGCGATGCAGCAACCATGCTCATGCGCATGGAACTGGCATCCGGCCAACGTTTTATTCCAGGGAAAACGCTGATTTTTCTTGATGAAATACAAGCATGCAAGGAAGCCGCAACAGCCGTCAAATTCCTTGTGGATGACGGCAGATATGATTTCGCCATGTCAGGATCTTTACTCGGAGTCGAACTTGAAGATGTTCGCTCCGTCCCAGTTGGATATCAAAGCGAAGTAGTGATGTTCCCTCTGGATTTTGAGGAATTCTGCTGGTCACAGAATGTCGATGGAAAAATTTTCGACATGTTGAAGGAATGCTATGAGAAAAAACAGTCAGTGGATGATTTTATTCATGAACATCTCATGTCTTTATTCAGAAAATATCTGATTATTGGAGGCATGCCGGCTGCAGTAGCATCGTTTGCACAAAACAACAGTCTCATAGACGTTCGTCAGGCACAAGAAGATATCAAACAAGGTTATCGTCGCGATATCAGTCAGTACGCACGCAAAGAGGACCGTCTGCATATTCGCTCTATTTACGACCTTGTTCCAAGTGAGCTCAACAATCCCAACAAGCGTTTCACGTTCGCAAAAATCGAAAAAAACACGCGATTCCAAGCCGTGGCCAACGATTTTGACTGGCTTTCCGCTGCGAACGTCGCCATTCCCGCATACAACGTGGACGAGCCTCGCAAACCGTTGGAAATGTCTAAAGAACGTAATTTGTTCAAACTGTTTTATTCCGATGTTGGTCTGCTCACGGGCGCATATCTCAACTCGACCGCACTTGATATTCTTGCCGGCGATGACGAAGTTAATTATGGAGCAATCTACGAAAATGTGGTAGCCCAGGAACTTACCGCCCACGGTTTTTCTCATCTGTATTATTACAACAGCAAGCGCTTAGGAGAACTTGATTTTCTCGTCCAAGATCGCAATGACAATATCATTCCCATTGAGGTGAAATCAGGAAAGAATTACAAGGTTCATCGGGCTCTTAATAATGTGCTCGCAGAGGAAAGTTATCACCTTCGCCAAGGATTAGTCTTCGGCCCCGGCAATATCGAAACCGATCACAATATTACCTACTACCCCATCTACCTACTGAGCCAGTTTTGCAACAACTAGCCCAGTAGCATTCATCGTGATGTCACAAACCATGATGTTGGCAGAACGACAGGGAGCATTATGACTGAAATTATTCATTATGGTGTTCTTTTACTTCATATACGGAAACAACAAGATCCGTATTGCCGATATTGATAATGGACAATGAGGTGGCATCTGGGAAATTCTTCGCCGGAAGAGAGACTGTTTCCACTCCATTAGACGTACAGGCCTCCCTAGTGGTTAGGGTGTGTGGCTGTCCATCTTTGTAGAGGACAAACGAATAAGGAGCCTGTTCCTTCTGTTTGCACATGGAAACGACATAATACATATTGTTTTCGTCGACTTTTTGGGCAAATGGAATAGCACCATCGCCGTGCACGGATTTCGCCCCCAGCTTGTTTACTAGAACCAGTTTGTCTGAGTTATTGAGATCATCGACGGCGACACGGTCCAGAGCGTCTACAGTAAATGCTTTATATGCCTGTTCTGCGGCATCATCATGCTCGCTACTGCTCTGTACGGAGCTATCACCGGAACTTTCATGTACGGCTTTCGTGCAGCCAACGCATGACCACAACAACAAGGTGGACAACAAGCAACAGACGCTTCTTCGCATCACTTGATTCATAAGGCACCTCCATTGGTCTCTCCGACAAGAACAGCTAAGGTTTCCTGCAATAACAAGAATATGACATTGGCACATGGAATGCCACGCATCGCTGTCGCACGAATGGTCAACATTCAGCGGAAACACTGGACTGGATGCGGATTGTAATGGAAGAGTTTTATGCGTAATTCGGAAACGCTGGAGGAGCTGCGCCGCCGCCACAACATGCACACCCTGTCCGGTAATTGGCGCGGGCGATACGAATCGCTACTCGAGCTGTTCGGAAAGCTCCATCCACTCCATTTCGAGGGATTCGGACTCGTCCGTGACGGCCTGCAACTGCTCGTTGAGCTTGCCTAGACCTTCGTAGTCGCTGGGGTCGTGCGCGGCCATCTGCTGTTCAAGGTCGGCTTTCTGATCCTCAAGTTTGGCGAGTTTGCGCTCGATTGCCGATACGCGCTTGGAGGCTTCATGGAAGGCCTTGCCGGAAAGCTTTGGTGCAGAGGCAGTTGCGGATTCACCCGCTGAATTGTCTGCATTGCCTTCAGTTGCACCAGCTCCCGCGGAACCGGCAGCTCCAGCGGAACCGCTCTTCTTGCCTTTGCCGGCACCTGCCTTTTCGTCCGTGAACGGATCCTTGCCGTTCTTGATGGCTTCAGTCATGTCCAGATAATCCTGCACGCCACCGGGTAGGTGGCGCACTTTGCCGCCGATCAGCGCGAACTGCTGGTCGGTGACACGTTCGAGCAGGTAACGATCGTGCGAAACGACGATCAGAGTTCCCGGCCAAGTGTCGAGCAGATCCTCCATCACAGCGAGCATGTCGGTGTCCAGATCGTTGCCGGGCTCATCCATGATGAGCACGTTCGGCTCGTCCAGTAGAATCAGCAGCAACTGCATACGGCGCTTCTGACCGCCCGATAGGTCTTTGATCGGCGTCATCAGCTGCGCCGACTCGAAACCGAGACGCTCCATCATCTGCCCCGGCGTCGTTTCCTTGCCGTCCACGATATAGCTCGGCTTGTAACGACTCAACACTTCCTTGATCTTGTATTTACCGAGCTTCTCCAATTCGTCGAGACGCTGCGAAAGCACCGCGAATTTCACGGTTTTGCCGATATTCACATGACCTACAGTAGGGGTGATTGTTCCGTCAAGAATCTTCAATAACGTCGATTTTCCGGCACCGTTCGCGCCGACGATGCCGAAACGATCTCCAGGCCCAATCAGCCATGTCACGTCATCAAGAATCTTACGACCGGTAACAGTAATTTTTTGCGCTGCAGAAGTAATTTCTTCTGCAGAATCATCAGTGTTATTTTCTTGTGATCCCTGAATTTCTTGCGATTCTTTCGCAGCTGCAGCAACTTGCGCCGCTGCAACACCGGCATCCACCAATCGCGGATCAGTCAGATCATCGACGGCAACTTCCACGGAACCATGCGCTTGCGGCTCGGCGTACATGGCCGGCACCACATCGACGCGTGATGCCGACGCTTCCATTTCGGCAACGTCAGGATCGATATCAGCCTCGCCTTGCACATGTTCGAAAATCTGCGTCACGTCGATCAGGTCAACCACCTGCTTGCCTAGGCGGGATGTGGCCATTTGCTTCAATTCCAGAGTATTGCGTACCGGAGGCACGTCGGCGATGAGCTCACGCGCGGCCTTCACATGGAATTTCTGTTTGGTGGAACGGGCGCGGGCACCGCGGGTAAGCCAGGCAAGTTCCTTACGAGCCAGATTACGACGCTTCGTTTCGCGTACGTCGGCTTGGCGATCGCGTTCCACACGCTGCAGCATGTATGCGGAATAGCCGCCTTCAAACGGCTCGATTCCGCCGTCATGCACCTCCCACATGGATTCGCACACTTCGTCGAGGAACCAACGGTCGTGGGTGACGAGCAGTAGTGCGCCGGATCCGGCCGGCCAACGATTCTTTAAATGTTCCGCCAGCCAGTGAATGGTCACCACATCCAAATGGTTCGTGGGCTCGTCGAGAGCGAGAATATCCCAATCCTTGAGCAACAGGCGTGCCAAATCGGCGCGGCGACGCTGACCGCCGGAAAGCGAACCGATTTTCGCTTCCAAGCTAATGCCGCCAAGCAATGCTTCGACGATTTCGCGTGACTTGGTTTCCGCAGCCCATTCGTAGTCTTCACGGCCTTCGAGCGCAGCTTCGCGCACGGTGGCGTTGTCGTCGAGCGGGTCACGCTGGTCGAGCATGCCGAACGTGAGGCCGCCGCGCATGGTCACGCGGCCGGAATCCGGCTCCTGCGTGCCTCTGAACAAATGCAACAACGTGGACTTGCCGTCGCCGTTCTTACCGACGATGCCGATGCGGTCGCCTTCAAAAACACCCTGCGTTACATCATTGAAAATATTCTTGGTCGCAAAAGCAAGCGAAACGTGTTCAAGTCCCAAATCATAAGTCGGCATAAGTCACCAATGTAGCGGGAACATCTCCCAAATCTGCAGGCAATGCCGCAACTTGCGAATCACCACCAGCGCTACGCAGCAATCGGAACCGCACGCAACTCGGCAATCAGCCTTGCTGTGCCTAAAGCAAACTCTGCTCATACGAATTACAACGAGCGGCAAAGCTCGAAAACACCTGATCCGCAAGCGGCTGCAACTGCGGATTATATTCGGCGAACGCCTCGCGCAACTGCGATTTCGACCCGCCGGCAGCCTTTAGATCCTTGACCATGCTTGACTCGTCAAGCCACTCCTCCAACATGGTAGGAGTAACCTCCAAGTGGAACTGCATGCCCAGAGCGGAACCAAAACGGAACGCCTGCACCTTGGTCTTCGCGGATCGCGCCAATGGCTGCGCGCCCTCCGGCAACGACACCACATCGTTATGCCAGTGCAGCACATCCACGGTTTTGTTCCACATCGAGAAATAATCATGCTTGTCGATGCATTTAATCGGCGCAAAACCGATTTCCGGCGCCTCTCCCGACTTCAGCTTCGCTCCCAGCGCGGTGGCGATGATCTGATGCCCTAGGCACACGCCCAACACCGGCTTGCCAACGCTGATCGCAGCCCGCGCAAGCTTGGCCTCGGCCTTTAATCCCGGATACTTGTCGTAGTCGAGCGCGCCCATCGGGCCACCCATAATCACCACGCCGGAAACCTCGCCAAAATCAGGCAAATCCGGTTTCTTCTGCTTGGCAACATTGATGATTTGATACTGCAGTCCCAAATCATCCAAACTGTCTAAAATGCGTCCCGGTCTCTCCCACGGAACGTGTTGCAAAATCAGCACCTGCGATTGCGTCATACGTTCTATTGTTGCATCACCTACGTAAACGATGTTCACAAATCCAACAAAATACGTTTTGCCGTTCATTTTCGTCTCGCATGCATGTCCGATTCTGGCAATACTCTCGTGGTTATGACGAACACGCAAGAACCGCAGAATATCAACATTTCTAGCGTCGTAACCGCAGTTGACGCAGTGGCGAGCGCCGCTGCCGATCTGAAGCTGTACGACACCGCATCACACGCCGTGTCGAATTTCACGCCGATCAAGCCCGGTCAGGTCGGCATGTACGTGTGTGGCGCCACCGTGCAAAGCTCGCCGCATATCGGCCATATTCGTGCGGCTGTCACGTTTGACGTGGTGCGTCGCTGGTTCGAGCGTTTGGGCTACAAGGTCACGTTCGTGCGCAACGTCACCGATATCGACGACAAGATTCTCGATAAGGCTGCGGCCGCCGGTCAGCAGTGGTGGGAACGTGCATACATTTACGAGCGTGAGTTCACCGAGGCTTACAACACGTTGGGTGTTGAGCCGCCTACGTATGAGCCGCGTGCGACCGGCCACATGATCGACATGATCGATCTGATCAAGCAGATCATCGACAATGGCCACGGCTACGTGGTGACTGACGAGAACGGCAATCCGACCGGCAACGTGTATTTCGACGTTGCCAGCTGGCCGCACTATGGCGAGTTGACGCATCAGAAGCAGACCGCAGTGGCTGATGCCGCTTCCGAAGTGGCCGATGCCATGGGTCCGTCTGTCGACAATGCGGGCAACGACAAGTACAATCCGGTTGATCCTGCGGACATGTCAGAAGACAAGCATGATCCGCGTGATTTCGCATTGTGGAAGGCTCCGAAGGATTCCGATCCGCTTGACGCACGTTGGAATACTCCGTTCGGCACGGGTCGCCCGGGTTGGCATATTGAATGCTCGGCGATGAGCCACCGCTATTTGAAGGATATGTTCGACATTCATGGCGGCGGGCTGGACTTGCGTTTCCCGCACCATGAGAACGAAATGGCGCAGACTCGTGCCGCCGGTTACGATTCGGCGGCTCGTTGGATGCATTCCGCATGGGTTACCGCCAAGGGTGAGAAGATGTCGAAGTCGCTGGGCAACGGCTTGTCCGTGCCGGCGGTTTTGGCGGAAAATTCCGCTTGGGTGGTGCGTTACGCGCTTGGTTCCGTGCAGTATCGCTCCATGCTGGAATGGTCGGATCAGACGTTGCCCGAGGCTCAGTCCGCGTACGATCGTGTGTCGAATTTCATTGAACGTGCCGGTGCCGCCGTTGGCGGGCAGCCGCCTCGCGAAGAGATCGTTTCGATTTCTGCCGATGCTCTGCCGGCTGATTTCGTTGCCGCAATGAACGACGATATTAATGTTTCCGGTGCTTCCGCTGCGATTTTCACGGCGATTCGTTCCGGCAACACGTTGCTTTCGAAGCTTGCCGATCGTGTTGATTCGGATGTTGCGAAGGATGAAGTTCGCGCTGTTTTGGTGAATGTGCGTGCGATGCTCGATACGCTTGGCTTGGATCCGCTGGCGGAGCCGTGGGTAAGCGAAGGTGCGGCCGGCGGCGCCGGATCCGGTGCCGATTCCGCTGAGCACACTGCGCTTGACCGTTTGGTTTCCGAACAGTTGGAGGAACGTGCCGAAGCCCGCAAGGCCAAGGATTTCGCCCGCGCCGATGCCATCCGTGACGCCTTGGGCGCAGCCGGAATCACTATCGAAGACACCCCCCAGGGCCCCACCTGGACCCTCAAATAATCCCCCATCTCTTCTGAAAAAACGTTGGCCGGTCTACCCCAGACCGGCCAATTTCATATCAGAAACATAAAAGTCATTCCTAAATCTATCTTTACTTCCGAATCTCATCGGCACGATCTTCGATATCTTCAAAAAAGAGTTCCTGAGCACCCGCAGATTCCACGCCGTAGTATTGATGAACAATCTCATCAATACCCATCCAATTTTTCAGCCGCAAAGCATTAAACAGCACTGCCGCATCATCAAGGTCTTTCTGCGATCTACGATCAGACATCGCTTTCATCGCCAAAAGATATTTCTTCGAAGCAAACGTAACTTTCAAACCATTAGCATCGCTATACACTTCCGGATTGTCATCCCCTATGGGCGGCATAACATCATGGATTTGCATATTAAGCCAGTTATTTGGCACATTATTACGATTCCCGACAACTTCCGCCGCGCTTTGAATTTCAGAAAAAGGACGGAACATGGAATCGACATCTTGTGTAGTTCGCAATTCCGGAACGTAGTAGACCATCGCGGTCCCGCCATAAATGGCGATAGTTCCTTCGATTCCGCGAGTATGACACTCTTCAATCAGCTCATCAAGAAGCTGCATCAGTTTTTGTCTGGTCATTTCCATAGCAGCTCACCTCGCGGAATGATTACGTTGTACCACGCAAAGAACTCATCCGGAGGCGTGGCGGACCGATAAATCTTTCGCAACGGGGTCCACTCGGCATCAAGTTTCAGCGATTGAGGGGATACGTCCCCTTTACTCCAGTGCTGATAGTCATAGAGCCCAGCCATAAAGGCCTGCCAACGCACGTCCATCCCCTTAGTGACTTTCTTAAAATCAGCAGGCTCATCATCAGGAAATTCCATCAGATTGCGCATTCCGGCTGAAACACGGGTCCATTGCTCTTCCGTTCCCGAATACTGCTGAATCGACTGCATGAGATCACTCATTGCAGGGCCGATTACGCGAACAGTCACACGCTCCAAAGGGGAAAGCGTCAGCTCATATCCCAAAGTACGCGCCGCAGCATCAACCTTATTGAAAGTGGGAACGGTTTTGCCACTCAACGTTCTCGAAACAACGGATTCAGCCATGTTCGAAGCACGCGAAAAATCCGCCGCGTTCAGACCGGCGTTCTTCATAAGCTCTCGTAACAGTTCATCGGCTTGCATATATGCAAGTCTACACTATTGGCAACCCGAACGCCAATGCGAAATTTCCCGCGGGACGGCTAGACTGAGGAACATTATGGCAGCATTTAGTTCTTTGACAGATAGGCTCTCGAATGCGTTCAAGCATCTGAAGAGCAAAGGCAAGCTTTCCGAGGCTGATATCGATGGTACGATCCGCGAAATCCGCCGCGCGCTGCTCGACGCCGATGTGGCGCTCGACGTGGTGCGTTCCTTCACCGGTCGAATTCGCGAGCGTGCGCTCGGCACCGAGGTTTCCCAGGCTCTGAATCCGGCCCAGCAGGTCGTGAAGATCGTCAACGAAGAGTTGACGGCCGTGCTTGGCGCTGGCGTTGATCGCCCGCTGAATTTTGCGAAGAATCCGCCGACCATCATCATGCTCGCCGGTCTTCAGGGTGCTGGTAAAACCACCCTCGCAGGCAAACTCGGCTACTGGCTGAAGGATTCCGGCCACACTCCGCTGTTGGTTGCGGCCGATTTGCAGCGTCCGAACGCAGTGACGCAGCTACAGGTGGTTGGCGAACGTGCAGGCGTGCCCGTGTACGCTCCGGAAAAGGGTGTGCAGTCCGATGGTGGCGAAGCCGTTGCTTCACCGGGCCTGACCACCGGCGATCCGGTGAAGGTGGCGCGTGACGCTGTTGCGCTGGCCAAGCAGAAGCTGTACGACACGGTCATCATCGATACCGCAGGCCGTCTCGGCGTTGACGAAGAGCTGATGAAGCAGGCTCGCGATATTCGCGACGCCGTGCAGCCGAACGAAATCCTGTTCGTGATCGACGCGATGATCGGTCAGGATGCCGTGCAGACGGCGAAGGCGTTCGATGAGGGCGTGGACTTCACCGGCGTGGTGCTTTCGAAGCTTGATGGCGACGCCCGTGGTGGTGCCGCGCTTTCTGTCGCCTCCGTTACCGGCAAGCCGATTCTGTTCGCTTCCACTGGCGAAGGTCTGAAGGATTTCGAGGTTTTCCATCCGGATCGTATGGCTTCCCGCATTCTCGATATGGGCGATATTCTTACCCTGATCGAGCAGGCGCAGAAGCAGTTCGATGAGGAAGAGGCTCGTAAGGCCGCCATCAAGATTTCCGATGGCTCCTTTGGTTTGGATGATTTCCTCGATCAGCTGCAGCAGGTGCGCAAGCTTGGTCCGATGAAAAATCTGCTTGGCATGATTCCGGGTATGGCCGCGCATCGTAAGGAACTTGAGCAGTTCGATGAGAGGGAAATCGATCGTACTGAGGCCATTATTCGTTCGATGACTCCTGCGGAACGTCGTGACCCTTCAATTATTGACGGTTCTCGTCGAGCTCGTATCGCTTACGGTTCCGGCGTGACCGTTTCGCAGGTGAACGCGCTGTTGCAGCGTTTCGAACAGGCTGCGAAGATGATGAAGCGTATGAGCAACAAGGCTGGCGTTGGCATGCCTGGCTTTGGCGGCCCTGCCATGGGCGGCGGCAAAGGCAAGGGCAAAGGCAAGAAGAGCAAGAAGAAGAGCAAGTCCGGAAATCCAATGAAGCGCGAGGCTGAAGAGAAGGCATTGCGCAACAAGCTTGCTGGCAAGAGCTCCAACGGTAAGTCTTCCGGCGGTTCCGCTTTTGCCAAGAAGCCGCAGAATCCTGCACTTCCTGCCGGATTGCAAGACATGATGGGCGATGCCGGTGAACTGCCGCCGAACTTTGGTGGCGGACTGTCAGGTTTGCTGCACTAAAGCAAGCGACACGAAAACAGAAACGTAAAAAGGGGATGTGATTCAATACGAATCACATCCCCTTTTGCGTATCCAATCAGTTGTTTTCAACTGAATCGACTACCGCATAATCGTCATCAACTACTTCAACGTCAGCGTGGCAACAAGTGCAAGATGATCGCTGCCTTCAACGCAGAACGAACTCACGTCGGAAGCGTACAATCCCTTGGTGAAAAGCACATGGTCGAGAATGATGCGCGGCCATGGCAGCCATGATGGGAACGTGGCATGACGGCCCTTCGCCTCGCACAAGGCAGCATCCTTGAATCCCGAATTCAGCAGCTTGCGGAAGCTTGGATGATCGGTACCGGAGTTCAAATCACCCAACACAACGGTGATGTCGCCCTGCTTCTGAGTGGTCGCCAATTCCCCCAAACCGATGATGCCGGCGGACCATTCCTTGCATCCGCGCATTGGAGACTTCGGATGTGCCGAAACAAACGTGATGCCGCGCATCGAATCGATCGGAAAGCATACGCCCGGCACGTCGGCCGCGGGAATCACCGCAGTGACCGGAGACATGTCGCTTGGTTCAATACGAATCCACACACCGTTGAATCCGCCATTATCCGTTCCCTTGTTCTCCCCCAATTGACGGTACGGAAGCAAATCAGACAATCCCGAAGCGTCCAATTGCGCAACCAGATCGTCTGTCAATTCCTGCAATGCAAGTACTGCAATATCATGTTTTTTGACCGCACTGACGATTGCCGCAGCGTTGGCGCGACCGAATCTGCAGTTGAGTGTCATCACACGGAAACGGCCATGTTTCGCGGATTCCGCAACAGCTTCATCGCCTGTTTCACGAGATGTTTCACGCTTTTTTGCAAGTTTTTCGGCGACCCTCTGCGCAGTATTGGGAGAATTGAGATTTTCCATCCAATATGCGATTTTGCGCAGCAGCGACGCAAGACAGACCACCACAGCAACTCCCCCGAGAGCCGGCTCATGCAACGCGAAACCGGCGATGGCAATCACAAGCGTCGGAATCCACAGCAACGGAATCAACGCAATCAAATACGGCAGCGGCAAACGACCATCCCAACCAGCCGGCATCTCGCCAAGCGCAATCCATACAACGCAAATAATCAACGCAATCCAAAGCGCGATAATCATTCAGGCAACTCCCCCTATGCAAACCGTTCACTCCGAACGGACATACGCAAACTCGGAACCTCCAAGTGTAGCCAACCTGCCTGATCCCGACGATTCCGCCATGTAGACCCACGCAAACATCTCACGAATGCCAGCAAATGTCCGATTCTGCCGATTCGGTCATTCAAAGCATCATATTCGCCGCATAATTGACCGTTTCCGCAGAATCAGACAAACGACTTCCCGGTTTTGCATGGATTCGGAAAGTCGCGTAGAGCGGAAAACATTCTAAGACCCATCCGTCCGTACCCCACGGTTATAATCGTCAAGTTATTCGCGCGCGCGAGGCCCTCTAACTATCGCGTGACGTGAGGAACACGTGGGTTTCGGATTCCGTGCCCCACACAGAAAACGAAACGCACACCCCTAGTTATACAAGGAGAGCCATTTTGGCAACCAAGATTCGTCTGAAGCGCATGGGTAAGAAG
>OJSD01003686.1_pt1 | contig 12059 bp, 8 predicted proteins | sample 1599391 | NCBI WGS metagenome assembly OJSD01 (sample SAMN04168656, study PRJEB22393) | human gut metagenome | biome: human gut microbiome; feature: stool | host: Homo sapiens | collected 2014-03-17 | reverse complement strand
GGTGGTGCGCGCGTACCTTGGAACCCGCGAGCTGCCCGACAGGTGCTGCGATCCCAAAGGCGATCCGTTCCGCGTTGTCAGCTGCTCGCGGGCAGTGCCCGTGAAGCGGTTGCCTCTGCTTCGCGACGCCATGGCGCTGCTTGATGCGGAGGGCGCGCGCATTATATGGACGCACTACGGCGACGGGCCCGATCTGGCCGCCGTCAGGGACGGGGCGGCCGGGTTCTCGTCCGTCAGGGCGGAGTTCCCCGGCAACGTGCCCAATGCGGAGCTGCTCGGTATCTACGCCTCCCGGCACATCGACGTCTTCGTCAACGCTTCGGCCTCCGAGGGGCTCCCCATCTCGATTATGGAGGCGAGCGGGCACGGCGTGCCCGTAGTGGCGACCGACGTTGGCGGCACCTCAGAGATCGTCCGCGACGGCGCGAGCGGCGTCCTCGTTCCCGAGGGTGTTGACGCCGCTGGACTTGCGGTTGCGATCCGACGCTTTTACGACATGGATTCGGAAGGCCTTGCCGGCTATCGCCGAGCGGCCCGGCGTTCCTGGGTCGAGCGCTTTCAAACTAAAGACAACGTGGGCATCTTGCTGGATGCCCTTCGAGGCAAGGTGAACTGACCATTGGGACAGCTTTCTCAGAAGACTACCATGCTGCGTCGCTGGGCGAAGATGCTCGGCGGCGGGACGGCGGTGGCCGTGGAGCAAGGTCGGGGCCGCGTTTGCGTGCCCGGCGAGCTCCGCGGCTACTGGAACGACCTCACCGGCAAGGTGTCGCCCGACACCCTGCTTGACGGGGACGGCGTGCCGCTTTCCGTCATCGCCGGCGGCGAGCGCGTACATTTCCCGATAGCAATCTTCCAGTATGCGCTCGGCTGCAATGACCTGTACCTGATCGATGGGGGTCGGAAGCATCTGGACGCCCTGGGCGCATGCGCCTCGTGGGCGGCGGCGGCCCAGCGCCCCGACGGCTCGTGGGACGCGTTCGGCCCCATAGGCAGTGCTAAGTACACCGTATCTTCAATGGCACAGGCCGAGGGGGCCTCAATGTTGCTGCGTGCCGCGCGCCTTCTGGACGAGCCCTCCTACGAGGAGCGGGCAAAGGCAGCGGTTGACTTCATGCTGAGACCGCTCGCCGAGGGTGGCTGCTCCGTACATGAGGAGGGGCTGCTCTTCCTCGAGGAGTACCCGCAGGTCCCCCGGCGGTCCGTCATGAATGGGTGGGTGTTCTCGCTTTTTGGCCTCTACGACATGTCTCTCACTGACGACTCCTACGCCGAGAGCTTCGTGTGCTCGGCGGGTACGCTTGCCGAGCACTTGGGTGACTACGACGCGGGCTTCTGGAGCTATTACGACCTGGAACACCGCATGGCGAGCCCGGCCTACCACAAGCTTCACATTGCGCAGATGGAAGAGCTCGCGGCCATCACTGGCATGACGGTGTTCTCCGCTTTCGCCGAGAAGCTCTCGCGATACCAAGGGGTTGGCCTCAACCGTGTCCGGGCCGTCGCCAGGAAGGTGGGCCAGAAGCTCACCGAGAAGTCGGATGCGGTAATCGTGCAATGAAGCCTATCGCAGATAGGGCGTTTTGTTATTTGATTGGAGCTTGAGTGGCTAATAGGGTCTGGGTTGAGCTTTCGGACTACAACGGTGTGGTCACCGACGATTACATGAAGGCAATCGGCAGGGCATTCCAGCGCTTGGGTTGCAACGTGTGTTATGAATACGACATTGCAAACTGCAGGGGTGGAAAACAGGACATTTATGTTGTCTCTCTGGCATTTAGCGCTTTTAAGCTATTGATTTCCGGTAGACCTAATGTGGTCTTTTGGAGTCAAGGTGTTTGGCCGGAGGAGTCGCTTCAGAAGCATGGGTCTCGCCTGCGCTTCGCTGCCTGTAACTTCGTCGAGAATTTGGCACTGAAAAAAGCAAGGCTCCTTTTCCTCGTCTCCCATGCTCAACTGGACTACTATGAAGGTAAATATGGTGTTTGTCTCTCAGACAAGACTTTTCTAATGCCCTGTTCCAATGAGGTATTTCACGAGGATTCCTTCTTGTACCCGGGGAAATATGACGCGCCTGTATTTGTCTATGCTGGCAGCTTGGCCAAATATCAATGCATAGGCGAGATGCTAAACGCCTTCAAACAAGTCCAGTCTGTTTGCCCCCTTGCCCAGCTTCTCTTCTATACTGCGCAGCAAGATGAGGCGCGCGCCCTTATCGACGAAGCCCGTATCGACAATGTCGTAATAGGACATGCCGAACCCGACGAACTCGATGGGATTCTTGCCAAAGCGAAGTATGGTTTCGTGATTAGAGACGACAGTATCGTCAACAGGGTAGCCACCCCTACGAAGATATCTAGCTATATTTCCAACGGTGTCATTCCCGTTTACAGCCCCACACTTCAGGCATTTTCCGAGAGCTCGGCAAATATAGAGAGACTCGAGTACCGTGAAGAGACGTTCGCTGATGACTTCTCTGAGTTTGAAATGAAGGAGCTGGACTCTAATCAACTTCTATCCTCGTATAAGGCTTATTTTTTGAGTCAATTCGACTATGAAGCACAAGCAGATTCGATTGCCACTTTCGTTGGGAAGATCCTCGTTGAAACACGTTAATGACCATCCCGTAACCACAAAGATGAACTCTCTAGTTGACTCTGTCGCTGAAACGACGGGCATGCGCGCCGGGCAGGCGGTATACTACCTCGCCTTTTTCTTCTATTGTTTGAATGAGGCGGTTTGCCGCACGGCCTTTGACAATGTGCTGGGCTTGGACATACCTACATTTACTAGGCTGTGCAACTATCTGGTCATCGCTTGCTTTGCCCTGAAAATCCTTTTCCAAAGAAGTTCTTTCAGACGGGGGATACTCGCTCTTCTTCTTGTCGTACTGTCTGTTGTTTGTTGGCGGGCCTCTGGGAACACCCTTGTTGTCTGGACTGTTTTGTTTATCGTCTTCGGTAAGGACGTTGAGATACGACCACTTGCCGCTATCGCTTTCGTCGTCTACTCACTAACGGTCTTTTTGACGGTAATTTGCTGTTTCTCTGGCGTTGTCGATGACATCACCTATCTTCGGGGGTCCTCCGTTGGAGCCCGCTCCTCCCTCGGGTTCAATCATCCCAATAGCTTTGGCAAATGCCTCCTTGAGGCGAATCTTGCCTATTTGACATTGAGATTTGGCAAAATCAACATACATGACCTTATCGCGCCCTTGCTTTCTATCGGGGCTATGATTTTTCTCGTAGACACAAGGACTTCTGCATTTGCCCTCTTAGTTGCCGCCTCACTAATGTTCATTCTCCAGCGCTCCTTTGCGAAGAGGATGGGTCCTTTGATTTCTCTGGGCATCTCCGTTGCGATAATTGTTGCTAGCTACTATTTCATGGCTGCCTACGATCCGGGCAATACCTTGCACGCGACACTCAACGAGGCCCTTTCCAATAGGCTTTACTATTCGAACTACTTTTTTACCGGTTGGCCGCTGACGCTGTTCGGTTACGATTTTGCTGATGCCCCTCTTCATCTTCGTGAGAACCAGGGGGCCATCCGCCTTATCGTTGATAACACCTACAGCTTCACGCTTGTTCAGTTCGGGTTACTGACTGCGATTTTACTCTGCGTTACCGTTGTCCTGGTATTCCTGAAGGCTAAGAAGGAGGGGTGTTTTAACGCGGCTCTTTGCGGATTGGCCATCATGGTCGTTCTGGGCTTTTCTGAGACTTGGGGCGTCAGATTCGATGCCAACTATTTCCTCGTAGCTTTCTCGACGCTGCTTTACTCGACTCCTCTCAACCAGCTCGATCCCTCGGCTACGCGATCCTACGCAAATCTGACTCTCGCCATACCGACCACTCAGATTCGCGACGAATCCCACTTCAACAGTTTTGGAGCGTCTTATGGCAAGTAAATCCGACCTGGCGGAGCGTGGTAGCCTTGGGGGCAATTTGGGCTACGCTGTATTGGCGCAGGGTGTCTCCCTGTTGTCCAGTATCGCGATGTCCCTCTTGGTACCAAAAGCTTTAGGCGTCGAGGACTATGCGTACTGGCAACTTTTCATTCTCTATTCCAGTTATGTTGGGCTTGCGCTTTTCGGGATCCACGATGGTATATTTCTGCGGATTGGCGGAATCAAGGTTGACGATATCGACTGGCCACGCGTTAAGGGTGAGTTCTTTCTTGTTCTAATTGGTCAATTGTTGCTTGCTGTTGCGGCGAGCTTGGCGGTTTTTGCGGTTGGGCTCGCAGATGAGCGCACTTTTGTATTTCTCGCCGTGCTTATATTTGGCATTGTCGTTAACCCAGCCGCCTTTCTTTTCTATGTGCTCAGGGCGGCCAACCTGCCGAACATCTATTCAACTGCCAGCGTGTTGTCCGGATCGATTTGGGCCGCTGCTCTCGTTGCGCTGATTATCGTGGGTGCTGATAGCTTTCTGCCCTACATTGTTGTTTACATCGTTTGCCAAGCTGTTTCTTCCTGTTATTGCTACCTCCACTTCCGCAAGGTATTTGCCTGCCGGCCCAGCTCCCCACGGCTTGTCGTCTCCAATCTGAAAACTGATTGTGTTGCAGGCCTGAAGGTCACGTTGGCCTACTATGCCGGCTCCCTTGTTGTAGGTTCTGCCCGTATGCTGATTGACGGAAAATGGGGACTCGAAGCTTTCGGAATCTTCTCTTTTTCTGTATCACTGGTTAACTTTCTCTTGACCTTTATGGCACAGGTGTCGATGGTCATATTTCCCGTTATCAGGCGAATGGGTAAGGACTCACAGTCTGATGTTTATCTCAAGCTTCGAAACGGCCTTGTTGGCATTCTCCCTTTGATGTACGTTCTCTACTTTCCAGGTTGCTATTTGCTGAAATTGTGGTTGCCCCAATACGAACAGAGTCTTCTCTATCTAGCAATCATCCTGCCGGTTTGCTTTTTTGATTGCAAGATGCAGCTCCTTGTAAATACCTATCTGAAAACATATAGGAAAGAGAACGCACTATTTTGGCTCAACGCAGCTACCCTGGGTCTATCTTTGCTTACCTGCTCTATCAGCGCCTTCGTTGTATCTGACATACTTCTGACCGCAGTCGCTATGGTCGCCTCCATCGGATTCAGAAGTGTTGTCTCCGAGATTTATTTGAATAGCCTATTTGGCATAAAGGATTTTCGCCCAATCGTCGGCGATGTGCTTTTGGCCGCTTGGTTCGTTGTCTCAGCCTTTTTCTTTGAATCGCTCTCTCTGACCATCATCGGAGTATTCATTTATTACTTCTACAACCGCCGTTCCCTGCTGGCCGTCTGCGGGATGGTTAGGGGCGCGTTTAATGTATCGACCTCCGATGAGAATGGAAGTGATTAAATCATGACGGGAACTGGCTTCGGCCTAAAAAAAGTGATGCTTGTTTTCGGGACACGCCCTGAGGCTATAAAGATGTGCCCCCTTGTTAACGAGCTGAAATCTCGACCTGATGAATTCACCACTGTCGTTGCTGTGACAGGGCAGCATCGCGAAATGCTTGATCAGGTCCTTAAAGTTTTCGGTGTTGAACCCGACTACGATCTCGCCATCATGAAGCCTGGTCAAACTCTCTTTGACGTCACCTGCAATGTGCTTCTTAAGTTGAGGGGTGTTCTGGAATCCGAGAGACCGGATGCTGTGCTTGTACACGGGGACACCACTACAAGCTTTGCCGCAGCTCTGGCGTGTTTTTACTTGCAAATTCCAGTGGGGCATGTTGAAGCGGGTCTACGAACCTACGACCTTTACAGCCCCTGGCCCGAGGAGTTCAACCGTCAGGCCGTCGACATCGTGTCTAGATGGTACTTTGCTCCCACTGAAGCATCTAGGCAGAACTTGCTTAATGAGGGCAAACCTATCAACCACATTTGGGTTACTGGAAACACCGGAATTGATGCCCTTCGCACAACGGTTCATGCGGGGTACTCGCACCCCGAGCTGGATTGGGCGGACGGCTCACGGCTTATTCTTATTACTGCGCATCGTCGAGAAAACCTTGGCGAACCTATGCACAGGATGTTTCGTTCCATCAGAAGAGTTATGAGCGAGCATCCTGATACTAAGGCGATTTACCCTATTCACATGAACCCGATCGTCCGAAAAGCCGCTCATGAGGAACTTGATGGCTTCGACCGCCTTCATATCATTGAACCCCTCGAAGTCCTTGACTTCCATAATTTCATGGCGAGCAGCTATCTTATCCTTACCGACTCTGGTGGCATACAGGAGGAGGCTCCCGCTCTTGGTAAGCCGGTTCTTGTCATGCGCGATACGACGGAGCGCCCCGAAGGCGTTGCGGCCGGTACTTTGAAACTTGTTGGCACTGATGAAGACGTAATTTATAAGGAGTTCAGCAAGCTCCTCTCTGATGAAAAGGAATATGCTTCCATGTCCTGCGCCTCCAACCCCTATGGAGACGGTCTTGCTTCGTCGCGTATTGCCGACGTGCTTAATGAGACTTGTGAGCGATTTTGAATGCAATCAGATTACGACTGATTGTTTGTCCACATTAAGCAACGTTGATCGTATATGGAGCTTCTATTAAGCATAGACGAGGACGAGTTTTGCGGGAATTCAGGGCGATGACTAGCTTAAGTTGCTTCGCAACGCCCTGGCGAGCTTGACTTCCAGCGCATGTTGCTGCCCTACCCGGAACTCCTCTTCTCGCAGTACGTCGGCTTCGTTCAGCAGGCGCGCATACCCGACTCCGGCGGCTCCGGGCGAAGGTCGGACTACCTTATGGTCGACGTGCGGGGCAACGTGGACGTGCTCGAGATTAAGAGGACCTTCGACAACGAGGTCATGTTCGCTAGCTCCACGTACCGCGACAGCTACATCCCCGCCTGGGAGCTGAGCGGCGCCGTGATGCGGTGCCAGAAGTACGTGGTCTACCTGCTGAACGGGGGCGCCGCCCTGGAGGCGAGGCTGACCGAGAGGCTCGCCCGCGACGGGCTCATCCCGTCCGATCTCCCCCTGAGGTTCACGTCCCCGAAGGGGGCTCGTGATCATGGGCGGGGACTCGGAGGGCGAGCGCCTGCGTGACTTCGACCTCATCTGCCGGTAGTACGCCGGAACGGTCGACGTGATCACCTACAACGACCTCATTAGGCGCTTCCGGCGCATCGTCGAGGCCATAGGTCGTAAATCCGACGGCGGGCGCACCGATTCCGCCGTCGTTCGATAGAAAGGAATGCTGAACATGAAGATTGCAGTCGCAGGCACCGGGTACGTGGGCCTATCGCTGGCCGTGCTCTTGGCCCAGCACAACGAGGTGCACGCCCTCGATATCATTCCCGGGAAGGTTGAAAAGCTGCGCAACTACGAGTCGCCCATTCGCGACGAGGAAATCGAGCGGTTCCTGGCCGAGGCCAAGGCCGGAGAGCGGGATTTGAATCTGAGCGCGACGGTTGACGCGACCGAGGCCTACACCAGCGCTGACTACGTCGTGGTGGCCACGCCGACGAACTACGACTCGGACAAGAATTTCTTCGACACTTCGAGCGTCGAGGCTGCTATCGACGCCGTCCGCGCGGTGAATCCCGCCGCTTGGGTCGTCATCAAGTCCACTATCCCTGTGGGTTACACAGCTTCCTTGCGTGAGATGCGCGGGGATAAGCACATCTTCTTCTCGCCGGAATTTCTCCGCGAGGGCCATGCGCTTTACGACAATCTTCATCCCTCTCGTATTGTGGTTGGCGCACCGAAAGATGACGTCGAGGCTGTCGCAGCGGCGGAGAAGTTTGCATCCCTGTTGGCCGAAGGCGTCGACCCTGCCGAGCACGACCGCACCAACGAGGACGGATCCAAGGGCATCCCCGAGCTCGTCCTGGGCACGACGGAGGCCGAGGCGGTGAAGCTCTTCGCCAACACCTACTTGGCTTTGCGCGTCGCCTACTTCAATGAGTTGGACACCTATTGCGAGACCCGTGGGCTCTCCACCGGCGACGTCATAAAGGGCGTGTGCCTGGAGCCGCGCATCGGCTCCTTCTATAACAACCCATCCTTCGGCTACGGCGGCTACTGCTTGCCCAAGGACACTAAGCAGCTGCTCGCCAACTACCGTGACGTGCCCCAGAACCTTATCGAGGCCATCGTGGACTCGAACCGCACGCGCAAGGACTTTATCGCCGACGAGATCTTGCAGAAGGTGAATCAGCTGGTCTACTCCGGCATCCATGCCCCTGTCGTAGGTATCTACCGACTGACCATGAAGACGGGCTCCGACAACTTCCGCGCCTCCAGCATCCAGGGCATCATGAAGCGCGTCAAGTCCAAGGGCGTGCCTGTGCTCGTGTATGAGCCCACGCTCGACGCCCCCGACTTCTTCGGCAGCGCGGTCACACATGAACTTGAGACCTTCAAGCGCGAGTGCTCCATCATCGTGGCCAATCGCTGGAGCGACGAGCTCGCGGACGTCGCCGACAAGGTGTACACACGCGACCTTTTCAAGCGCGACTAGCGAGCTTTCTCAGAGCGATAAGGCTCCCCAGTCACCACGCGGTTGCCGGGGAGCCTCTCTTGTTTAGGGTAAGCCGTGGAGGCGCTGCGCATGCCATTCGTTCGTCGCGACGCCATTTCCCATGACCGAGAGTGCCCTGACCTTGGCAACGCCTCTTTCGGAATCTGCCTCTGTCATATCAGGCCAGTAACGGGCTCACTTTGCTACTACGCTATGAAGAGCGGCGATATCGAAAGTCAATTTAGAATCCCACATCGATGCGAATTCGTTCGGGCAAATAACGACCGCAAAGTGACACAAGCGAATTAGATCCAGCAAGAGCCGGCACCCAAGCTGCAAATGTCGAAACACCAAGTGGCGCGTCGAATAATCCAAGCAGTTTCCATACGGCTTTGAGAACCCTGTCCCGGCAACGGGCATTTTTGTATCTATTTGGAGTTCTGAAACGGTCGGGCATTTCTATGCTGCCTGCAGCGGTTTCTGTTAAAAGACTTGTTGTGGGGCGCGAGGGGTCCGTGGCAAGTTTTGTTAAAGTGTTTAATCCGGATGGCCCGATTCAATTTTGTCAAAGTGTTCAATCCGGATGGCTCGATTTAAGCTGGAGTCGAGCCGTTCTGTTTTCTTTTGAAGGCTTTTTGCTAGTTTGGCAGTTGCAATCCTATGATTGTTTGAACAGCGTTGGCCCTTTTAAACGCTGCGGGCCTTTTGGTTGGGAGAGGAGATGGCGTCATGCTATATGGCTACGTTGAGCTCGAGAACAATATCTATTGCCAGGGCGAGGCGTCCGGCATGGCGTTCCCGACAAAGCTCGGCGGGTTCAATGCGAAGGTGCATTTGCCTGTCCTGCCGGACCTTAAATCGGATGGTATACCCGACCGCCTTCTCCCTCCGCTCGGCGTCCCAATCGAGAAGGTTGATTGGGGAAGGGTATGCAGGTGTCCAGACGGGCTTTTCGAAACCTCTCGCCTTGTTGTTACGTTTGGGGATGACGTAGACCAATCGTCCTTGTATGAAGCCTTTCCGGCTTGGAAGGATCTGGTCGAGAGGCTATATGCAATTGAGACGCGCGGCTATGCCAGTCCTAGCCCCAAAGGAGGGAGTCTGCTGAGAGGCGGAGGGTTCTACGACGGGCTCCAGCTATTCGACCTTAAGGACAAGAAGGTCAACATTAGGCTCCAGGGAATGAGGTCCGTGATCCACTTGGAGCTCGACATGATAGGTGATAGTCGGAGCCTCGGGGCCGACGGCTTGCGTCTCCTGTTCGAGCGCACTGGAAATGGCACCCAGCTGACAATGGTCTACGAGCTCGTGCTCAACGCTTACCGTGCGTTTTTCAGCTCTGATTTCAGAAGCTCTGTCATGCTCTGCGGCAGTGCCCTAGAGTTTGCCATTGATGAGGTAATCACAGGCTACTACGGAGCCCATGGCATGGATTTCTACGAGAAAGATGCTGCGAAGCACCGGATGCTCGGCGGGAAGTTCCGATGGCTCGAAGAGCTTGAAATTTCGATTCCCGTAACTGACTACCACGAGTCAGTTCTTGACGGCCGTAATGCTGTGACACACGATGGTCTTTTGCCCACGAAGAGGGCGGCGCGGGCCTACTTGGACAAGTGCAGGGAACTCATCGACCTCTATAGCCCGTCGGTTACTGAGCGCTAGAAGCATGCGGCGTGCTGAATGTCTCGATGACATCGGGGCGAGAATAGCGCTCTTTTGAGCAGAGAGGCTCCCCAGCCGTCATGAACTGCCGGCGGCCAGGGAGCCTCTCTGTATATAGCGGGCCGTTGAGGCGAACCTATAGCAAAGAGCCGCCCTCATCCTAGAATCTGAATTGGGCAGATTGGTTTTCAGGCTACCGCTTGACGAATATTAATAGACTGCTGCGCTCTTCTAAAGTGTTGGGGAGTAATATTGTTTCAGGCGTTCACTGCCTGGTGCATGACGTTAACATCCACTTGTTGACCATTGAATTTGGTCGACTGATTATTGGGGGTTGTCATGCCGGGTAACGATAAGGGCTCTCGTCAGTTAAAGGTTTTTATTGCTTCTACAGCGTATGATTTGCGGCCCTATAGAGATGCTGTTAAAGATGCTGCGGTGCGATGCGGTTTTCTGCCTGTATGTATGGAGCACTTTGGTGCTCATCATCGTTCGATAATCGATGTTTGCATCGATGGAGTTAAGAAATGCGACGTTGTCGTTATTATCTCTGCGTACATGTACGGCATGCTATATATGCAGGTCGATCATCCTGAGTATATGGGTCTTTCGATTACGGAGATTGAATATCGCGAAGCGATTAAAAACGGGCTCCGTGTGCTGGTTTTTCTGCCTTCTGACTCGTATAAAACGACTGATCTGATGGTGGATAAAGGCCCCAGCGCCAAAAAGCTCGAACAGTTCAAGGCAATGCTTAAGCAAAGCCACACTCCTGATTATTTTGACAGCGTTGATGATCTGGCGGGTAAAGTTAGAGATGCGTTGGACAATGAACGTCGCCAGATTGAGGATTCGAGTAGTGCTACTTTGCCTGTAAAAATACAGCCGCCCGCTCCGTCCCCGGTTGTCACTCCTGATTTAGCGGACAGGGTTAAACGGGTCTTTCTTATGCGGCTCTTGCCCAATACGGATTATCCCATGGCTAAGGTCGCCCATGAGTTTGATGTCGCGGGGATTCGTGCAAAAGATTTGGGCTTCGTATCCTTCAGGGAGTTGCTCGATGCTTTTGATGAATCGAAGGGTGGCTTTATTCGCTTTTCGCTCGATCCTCAGGGGCGTCATGGGGCTATGGTTCGCTTGGTGGGCAGCTCGATGCCAGAAGATAATTCTAGTAACGGCTCTGGTGCTTATGATGAGAGCGACGCTTGTCCTAAACCTTATACTGCTGCGGCCGCTTTGCTGGCTGTATATCGTGGACACGCCTGCCCCGCGGAGCTGCAGGCTTATCTCGATAAGAGTTTCCTAGAATTTTGCTACGTGTCGCCTCGCTGCAAGGAATCAGTTTCGGAAATTTGCTCACCAGGCGAGAATTGGGAAGCTCGGTTGGATCAGGCTTGGTTATCGGCGCGTAAGACTGGTGTGTTTAGGGAATATGACGGCAAGGTTATGTTCCCAATCGGTCTGAAGTTTGCTGGATCCCAGCAACGTGTTGTTGAGGTTGCTTTGGTCCCGTCGCGGCAAGGTAAGTCGTATACAGCTGTGTATACTTGGGAAACCAAGGTTGAAGATTCGGCTCCCGCTGAAGATGCTGCCCCAGGTAAGGTAAGGCGTAGCGTTACCGATGACCTCTATGATTCATTTGATTTTGGCGAAAACGGTCTGGCTGGGACAATGCGCCGCTTGGCATCTCTGGCCATGGATGAGCCTTGGTCCTTTACCGCTCGTGGTAATTTTGGACGGCCCTATCCCATTCTCGAAAATTACCTGGGCGTTACCTATTCGCGCTTACTTAAAGAAGATAGTGCTCACAAGACCAATCGAATTACGATATCGAATGACAACCAGTATCTTGTTTTCAACACCGGATTAGTGACGGCGGAGTACGACAATATCTATGCGTTGTTTGGAGCCCCCTTAGCCGGTGGAAA
>OJSD01003684.1_pt1 | contig 12061 bp, 8 predicted proteins | sample 1599391 | NCBI WGS metagenome assembly OJSD01 (sample SAMN04168656, study PRJEB22393) | human gut metagenome | biome: human gut microbiome; feature: stool | host: Homo sapiens | collected 2014-03-17 | reverse complement strand
CAAATGCGACATACGAGAACAAATACCTTCTCGGTACTGCAATGGCCCGCCCGCTGATCGCAAAGATCCTCGTTGATATTGCAAAAAAAGAAGGCGCTGTTGCGATCTGCCACGGTGCTACCGGTAAAGGAAACGACCAGGTTCGTTTCGAGCTCGGTATCAAAGCCCTTGCTCCGGATATGAAGATCATCGCTCCGTGGAGAATCTGGGATATCAAATCCCGTGAAGATGAGCTGGAATACTGTGCAAAACACAACATCGAGCTTCCGTTCAAGAAAAATGACAGCTACAGCCGTGACCGCAATATCTGGCACATCAGCCATGAAGGTCTTGAGCTCGAGGATCCGTCCCTGGCTCCGAACTACGACCACATGCTCGTACTCGGCGTAACACCGGAAAAAGCTCCTGATAAAGATACAGAGATCTCCATCACATTCGAAAAAGGTGTTCCGGTCGCATTAAACGGCGAGAAGATGAAATTCTCCGAGATCCTCACAAAGTTAAACGAGCTCGGCGGCAAGAACGGTATCGGTATCACAGATATCGTTGAGAACCGTATGGTCGGCATGAAGTCCCGTGGTGTCTATGAGACTCCTGGCGGAACCATCCTTCTCGAAGCTCACAAGCAGTTAGAGGAGCTGATTCTGGACAAAGAGACCTTAAAATTCAAGAAGAACATCGACAACGAATTCGCTGATGCTGTTTACTCTGCAAAATGGTTTAGCCCGTTACGCGAAGCATTACAGGCATTCGTTGAGTCCACACAGGAATATGTAACCGGTGAGTGCAAGATGAAGCTCTACAAGGGCAATATCATCAAACAGGGTACAACCTCCCCGTACTCCTTATACAACGAGAGCATCGCGTCCTTCACAACCGGCGACCTCTACGATCACCACGACGCTTCCGGCTTCATCAACCTCTATGGCCTTTCCACAAAGGTTCGCGCGATGAAGAAGGCAGAGATCGAGAAAAATCAGAACCAGAACTAATCCAGTTCTCTCATAAGAACTTAGGCAGACAGCCCCGGCAGGGATTTCCCGCCGGGGCTGTTAATATCTGTTTACCAGAAGTTTCTACAAAAAGACCGGGAACATTTTTCCTGCTCCCGGTCTTCTTTCTATGGATGCGCGATACATGCCGCTCCTATCTGTGCGTTCTGTCAATTACTTCGCATCTTTTTTATAATTCTTCCTGGCTTACTCCCTCCAGTACAATATGGCCTCCAGGTAAAAGCGCACCGCCACAGCCATCTACTCGTTTCGTACCTGCCGCATAGAATTCACCATCAATGCACATTACGCTGTTTAGCATCGTACTCATCGCCTGATCCACCGGAACAGGAACAATCTTATGCCCCATCTCTTCCAGTATTTTCCTTGTATCTCCGGAAATTCCATACTCCACTTCAAGTCCCTGGGCCCTCGTAAGGCAATTGATATATGGAGCATTCACCAGCTGCTCCGGAGTCATGTCGAAATCAATTGCATTCACGATTCCCTGAAGAGTTCCCGTAATAATTCTCGGTCCACCTGCTGCCCCGATTGCAAGGAATGGTTTACCATCTTTAAATACCATACTCGGAGACATACTGGAAAGCGGCGTTTTTCCACCCTGAATCGCATTGGCACTTCCATATGCAAGTCCCTGACTTGTCATTGCTCCTACTGCCGCCGAGAAATCGGACATTGCGTTATTCAGTACAAATCCAAGGCCATCGACAACAATTCCACATCCAAACCAGTCTCGAATCGTCTGTGTCTGCGAAAAAGCATTTCCGTCTTTATCCATTACCACGAAATGGGATGTATTTCCAGGATACTGTTTTGCTTCGATTCCATCGGCCGATGCAAACTCTCCCGCCTTTTCTCCCGCCAATGTAAAACGCTCATAAGCAAATTTCTTGCTTGTCAAACGTTCTACATCGACATTCACAAAATCCGGATCACCAAGTGCTACACTTCTGTCAGCAAATCCCAGTTTCATAGACTCTGTCAATGCATGGATACTGGCTGCTGTATTATGTCCCATGGAACGAACATCATAGTTTTCCAAAATGTTCAGCATTTCAACCAGTGCACAGCCTCCGCTCGGCGGTGCAAATGCGGCAACCTCATATCCCCGATATGTTGTTTTCACTGGTTCGCGGAATTTTGGTTCATAACTCTCCATGTCAGAAACATCAAAACAACCACCACGATCATTAATCAGATCTACAATCTGTTTTGCAACTTTTCCTTTATAGAAATAATCAACTCCCTGTTCCGCAATATTCTCCAGAAGATCAGCAATCTCCTGGTTCTTCTGGATCTCACCGAATCGATAGAAACTCCCATCTTCCTTCAGATACAGTTTTCGAAATGCTTCTGAAAGGCGCATTTTACGCTCAACCGAATTGTCATACATCGTCAGAGCACCTGTATAGCTTGTTCCAAATCCATTACGAGCACAACGAATTGCCGGAGCTGCCACATCTTTTAAAGTCATAGTTCCATATTTCTTCAATACGATATCCATGGTCTTTAAAAGTCCGGGAAGCGCCACTGACTGACCACCAAGATCTTTCCACTCATCCTGCACTTCACCATCTTTTATAAAGAGATCAGCTGTTGCCTTTGCCGGTGCAATCCCTCTTCCGTCAATTCCTTCTGTTTTCCCAGTTTTCGCATCGTACAGTAAGGAAAAGCATCCGCCGCCAATACCAGAATGATGGGGTTCTACCACAGATAACGTCAGTGACACCGCTACTGCCGCATCAAACGCGTTTCCGCCTTTATTTAAAATTTCAAGTCCTGCTCTCGTTGCATATATATTATTACAGCTGACCGCTCCCATGCTTCCATGCGCTACCGGTTTCCCCCAGTAGGATGGCCACATATAAATCTGTTTTTTCATATTCTGTGCCATATTCTCACACTTTCTAAATTAATTTTTTTCCTTATAAGTCATGAGCGAAACAATAATTCCTACACCGTAAGTAACAACTACAACCGGATATACTGCTTCAACAATATCAGTAAGTCCCAGAAGCATCCATGCCACACCTGTGATCATTCCTGTCAGCATGCTCCAGAATGCACCTTGTTTTGTTGTCTTTTTCCAAAGTAATCCTGCCAGGATCGAGAAGCTCACCGGTGCTGCCGCAACGTGCTGTAATGTCAGGAACAGGTTTGTTAAGGACTTGCTTGGAATCAGAAATGCCGGGATCAATGTCAGATATGCGAATACAAACGTAATCGTTTTTGAAAGCTTCAGAACTTTCGCATCATCGACGTCCGGATTGATTTCTGTTTTATATACGTTTGTAATAATGGTTCCCGTTGCCAACATCATAGTTGCCATTGTCGCTGCAATGATCATAGTTGCAAATGCAAAAATAATACCTGCAAATACTGGACTGCTGAAGGTTTTGATAGCATATGCGAATGCAGTGGATCCATCACCGAGATCGGCACCACTTGCCTTGGAAAGCATACCACAGATTGCAGTAAAGAAACAAATCGGAGCGGCAATTACATAACCAAGGATAGAGCCAACTCTTGCTGCCTCCGGGCTCTTTGCAGAAAGAAGCGGCTGAAGAACAGCCTGCATAACCGCCGTACTGATGCAGCCACCTACGATCCATGCAACAATACGCTGTGTCGGCATATTTCCCATGGAATCATACTTCTCAGGAAGCTCGCCTAAAAGACCACTGAATCCTCCAAATTTCGGAAGTGTTGTAAATACAAAACAGATCAAGAGAACATAGATACCAATACATACAACACGACCGACAGCAGATGCACCTTTCATACCGGAAAAGCTTGTATAAATAACTGCAATCGTGACACCAATAAACATTGCCACCATAAGATTCAATCCAGGAAGCACGATCTGAATGATACTGGATACAGTCTTCAGCTGGATCGGAATATACAAAAATCCGTACACGATCCACGCATATGAATAAAGTCTTGTCGTTCTTACATCATATTTTGTCTGAAGATAGACCGGAACCGATTCTCCTGGCATCCTTTCGCGAATAATCTTTGCAAATACCGCAAGCGCGATGAAATAAAAAGAACCTGCAATCGAATACCATGCACCTGATATTCCCAGATTATATCCATTCTGGGCTGCTCCTACAACTGCCATGCCTCCGATCTGCCATGCTGCAAATACACACCCCAGTGATAATGCGCCCATTGTTTTATCACCGCCGGACCACTGGTTTGCAGACTTAATTTTGCTTCCTGCATAAATACCTATGCCGATGATAAGACAGAATGTAATGATCCATACCGCTACTAACATACATATCCCTCCTGCTAAAATTGCTGATCTTCCGCTTTTCAAACTCTTATCCGGTGCTCCCTGATTTTCTGCCGAAGATCTGTTGACTGCCACGCAGACATTTTGCTTTCTTTATGTTACACCGTACTGATATGATCGTGTTAAACTGTTCTGCCTCCTTGTCAGAAATATATTACACATTACATATCTCTTGCTCTCATCATACAAACTTTATAGGTAATTGTCAAGAGTTCACGGCAAAGCGGTTGATTTTCAGCCAAATTCCTTATATACTAAAAGAAATATACGATATTTTTGAAAAAAATTACTGTCTCAATTAAAATACAGAACTTTTTGTAATGCTTTTCCAAAACATTTTGTTTCATTTCATGGTTTCCTGTTTCGACTAACATCACCATCGACAATGAACTGATTTATATTACATTTTCGTTCCTATACCAAATTCAAATGGAGGTTTTTATGGATGACAATCAGCAGAGTCTTCTTGGGACTCGAAAAATACATACTGAGACATATAAAAATCAGGCATATGATCTGATCAAAAATGCAATTCTCTACAACCGTTTCCGCGTTGATGCGATCTATTCTCAGGAGGCGATCTGCACCGAACTCGGTATCAGCAGAACACCTGTCCGTGAGGCTCTTCTTGAGCTTCAAAAGGAAGGTTATGTCAGTTTCGCCCGCGGAAAGGGAGTAAAAGTTGTCCCCGTAACAGAACAGGATGCCGGAGATATTCTGGAGGCACGAATTTTTCTGGAATCTCACAACGCAAAACTTGCTGCCGAGCGAGGTACCGACAAGGAAAAGCTGGCAATCATGGATTGCCTGTCCGAATTAAAGCAGAATCTCTCCTCGCTTGACAGTCGTCTTCTTTACCGGATTGATCATCAGTTTCATCGTCTTGTTGCGGATGCTTCCCATAATGGATGGTTTTCCCGACAGACCAGTCTGATCCTGGATCATTATCTGCGTTTTGAAGTCAAATCTGTCTACAACAATTCCATTGATGGAAAGCTCGTATATAAAGAACATTTGGCTATCGGTGAAGCAATCTTCAAAAATCAGCCTGAAAAAGCAGCTCTGGCAATGCAGCACCATCTCTCCAATTCCTATACTCGCACACTGGGTAGAATCTGGAAAACCACGCCGGAGCGGTAACTGTTATTCACCGACCATATTATGCGAATTTCAAAAAGTCACGGTATTTCCGCTCCCCTTGGTGGAGTGCAGATACCGTGACCATTACACAATCTCCCTAACGACTGCAATTTTCAAAATCCAAATACAAATCCTTTCAAATCTTTCTATCTGATATCTTTGCCATGGTTATGTAAATTTTCCTTGCGGTGCCTCTGTTTCGAATGTGTTTTCTTCGAATAAAGCTCTATCGGCTCACACAAACCTCTCTAATTTTTCATATCCAACATTCATCTTACTCAAAGTATCTTTGACGAAACATTTTTCTTAAACCTCTTACGTTTTTCTTTCTTGCTTGAAGAAAACCTTTCAGATTTGTCCTTTAAATTTCATGTTTTATTGACACTTTAGACACAACTTTATGGTTCAATAGTAGACGTAAGAAAGAGATCTGAAACATCTGTTTCCAAATTCTCTTTCCTTGCAACTACAATTTCAAGTACAGGAAGGAAGCTTTGATTATGAAAAAGAACTTATTATTGACTGCTGCTTTAGCAGGCGTTCTCGCATTAGCAACCGCATGCTCTTCCCAGAGCACAACTGCTGCAACGACCGCTGCTTCTACAACGACTGAGACAACAGCGGCTGCTGTGAAGGAGAATACAACTGCTGCTGAAAAGGAGACAACTGCCGCTGAAAAAGCAGAAGGCAAGAAAGAGGCTGATTCCAAAGCTTCCGAAAACAGCAGTGAAAAAAGCGACGAATCAAAAGAGTCTACAATGACTGGTACCATCAGTGACATAAAAGATTTCATGTTCACGGTAAGTGCTGATGGAAAGGATTACGCGTTCACCTTCGAAGCCGATAAAAAACCGGAAGGTCTCTCCGAAGTCAAGGACGGCGATAAAGTTACTGTAACTTACACCGGAACGGTCAATGAAGTAGACGCTTTTGATGGAACTATTCTTTCCGTGACAAAGGCTAAATAATATACACACGTGTGTGAAATGCGGCACCGCCAGGTTCCAAAAAAGGACCGGCGGTGCCGCAGCTAAAAGGCTGAAGGTAGTCAGCAGTTAGACTATTGACACACAACGATCTGGATCTTATCAAGCAATCGCTTAAGATTCTCATTTTCTTTCTGAAGTCTGGTGCAGCGCTCCCGGTACAGGTCCCGCTGCCTTTCAATGATACGGAAGTTATCGCAGATCTCTTTCATATCCTCGCTCTCTTCCCACGGCAGGTCAGAAAATTCTTTCCCTGCCGCTGGTTTCAGATTCTGCAGTATCTCTCCTGAACATATTTTCTTATTTGCTTCATCTGTTAATTTTTCTGCTGTTTTCATAATCTATCTCCCCTGACGATCATCCACATTTTTTATCCTGTTTATTTCTGTTATCCAGCCCTGCCCTTTTCATCCAAAACTGAAAAAGTTAAAATTTATCAAACAGTCTTTCTGGCTCTCACAATAAGATGCCAGATTGGAAGCAGATACAGGAACACCGCCGCCCCTATCGACACAAGCGGCGCCGACACAGACGCCAGCGGAACCGCACCCGCAATGGACCACGGAATGAGCGGAGCCGTAACAATTACCGAGTTTTCCATATCTATCGCAAACCTCTGCTGATCCGGCTCCAGATCCTTGCAGACCTGGTCCACCAGCATCGTTGCCAGTGTCTGGTTGCAGGCCACCATCCCCGCCACCATGGACGTCATAAGGATCGTACCAAATACGGTGATTTTTCTGCTCACCGAGCCCATCTTCGATTTTAAACCATTTAAAAGTCCGGTTCCCTCAAAGATACCCGAATAGGAGGACGAAATCGTGATGATCAGTGCCACCCGCACCATGGACATGATTCCGCCGCCGTCGATCATGGACGAGATTGATGGATCCGGAGATTGATAACCGTTGACCAGAATTCCAACGATCAGGAACAGGTCCGTGTGCTGCCAGAAAAGGCACACGCCGAGTGCCGTCATGATACTTGCCAGCATCGCCATCCGCACCTGTACCCGTAAAAGTGACAATACCATGATCACCACCGCCGGAAGAATTGGGATCAGTCCCAGATGGAATACGCCAGAAAAGCTCTCCGTCAGCGACAAATTTCCGGCTTCCGCCGCCGGAAATGCGATTCCGCAGACACCGTAAAAGGCACAGGTCAAAATTAGCGGCACGATGGCCGTCCTCACCATCAGACGGATATTGTCAAAAATATTTGTGTGGGTCAGCTCCGAGACCAGCAGCGCGCTGGTGGATACCGGCGAACATCGGTCCCCGAAGAACACGCCGGAGAGGATCGCGCCTCCCGTCAGGATCTCATTGCACCCCATCGCCTTCGCCATAGTCATGCAGATCACGCCCATGGTCGCCGCCGTTCCGAATGCTGTTCCTGTAAGGACGGACACCAGACAGTTTAAAAGGAATGCCATCAAAATCATTACCGACGGATTCATAAGCCCTGCGCAGTAGGAGACGATCGCCGGGATCGTTCCTGCCGCCCGCCAGAGCGCCGTCAGCATCCCGATGAGTAAAAACGTAATTAAAATATTTTTCGCCGTCTTGATTCCCTTCCAGGACATCCCGAAAATATCTCTGACCGTATAACCGCGGTTCAAAGTGTACGCGAAAAAGATTAGATATCCAAGTGCCAACGCTGCCAGGATCGGGATTCCCGCAAGTATGCACCCGATCAGCGTCACCGCGAACACGACCAGAACAGCCGTCTCACTGGTGTGTACCTTCATAATGTTTACCTCTTCCCTGTTTTCTTTCGTGAACCATTCCCTCAGCCAGCTGTTCCCTGTTCAGATATCCTGATCCACCTTTATGATTATAGTATACGCCTAGATTTTCCGCTTGTCTAACTGTATTTTCCGATATATAATACAGCTAAAAAACTGTATGTAAGTTACAGATTTCATTCTTTTACACGATTTTCCCAGTTCATTCTGGCTGTCCCGTATCCTTTATGATCAGCACAGCTGATCCGAGACTCTGCACGACACTTACAAGTCAAGCGGATATTCGCAATCCGCTTCGCTACTTGCTCATAACCCAATAACTGCTCCGCAGTTTATCAGAAGGAGCTTGCACTCCTCCTGATACAAGCAAGTCCCCACCCACTGCTTATTGCTTTTGGCAATTGAAGTAGGGGACTTACTTGATTCGGTTAAACTTTCTTTTTTATATTCCGGAGGTTTTATATGAACTTTCTTTCCATGGACTACTTTCTCATGACCGCCGAGAAGCGCAGCTTCACAAAAGCCGCCGATGCTCTCCACATCACCCAGCAGACCCTGAGCACCCACATCGCCAATCTGGAACAGGAGCTGGACTGCAAGCTCTTCGTCCGCCATGTTCCCCTGGAGCTCACCTATGCCGGAGAGATCTTTTGGCAGTACGCCGCAGACTTCCAGAAAAAATACCGGGCAATGCAGCACGAATTTGCCGACCTGACTAAAAATGAGCAGGGCATCCTGCGGATCGGCATCTCCTTTACCCGCTGCCACGCCATCATGCCCGCGATCATCACGGAATACCAGCGCCGCTACCCGCATATGGAGATCCAGGTCATCGAAAATGCGAACACTGGACTACAAAAAGACCTGATGGAACATAAGATCGATCTCGCCATCGCGAAGTTCCCGGATTTTCTGCCAGGGATCACTCTGAGCGATTTCTATGAGGAGGAGGTCGTCCTTCTGCTTGCTGATTCTCTGTTTCATGAGGTCATTTCCGATGCCGCCCCAGCAGATGCCCTATTTTTACATCTTCCAAAGACTATCTGCTGCTCCGGCTCTGATTTCACTCATGGCACCGCTGGCACTGTCTCCTTTTCTGTCCAGGATCTCCCTGCACTGACAGATTCACAGCCGGAACCGTTAATGTTAAGAAGCCCGGAAGACTTCTCGATCTTCGAACACTGCCCATTCCTTCTAAACTACGCCACAGACATCGCCGGTCAGCTCGGAAGACACTTCATCACCATGGGCAATTTCAAACCAATCGTAAAGACCCAGTCCGACAATATGGGAATGCTTCTGGAACTCTGCGCCGCCGGAAAAGGCGCCTGCATCTCCCCGCTGAACCTTGCCATGAGCTCCCTCTCCCCTGAGCAGCGCAAAAAAATGCGGATCATCCATCTCGGACGATCCGCCAAATATAAGATCCGCTTCGGTTCTCTGGAACAGCCTTACCAGTGGAAGGCGATCCGGAACTTTATGGATGCCGCGAACGCTGCACTCACCAGAACCGGCACAACCACCTAGCTTTCCGTTCTCTATCGCATGCGGTGTGCCATTTTTCAAATGAACAAAAATTTCTATCTCTTCTCCTAACTGAAAACGATCGACCTGCCCGGGACCTCTTACCCTGCCAGATAACACCAGACTGGCAGGGTCAGCATGGACATTAGCGTCGTCATAACCACGCATCTCGTTGCAAACAAGGTTCCCTGAAGACTGAATAGATCGAGTAAATTCATGTATATGCCTCCCGCCTCTTTCTGATGTAAATAAATTTTTGCAGCAACTTTATAGAAGTCTTCTCACTGCCCCTGCATATTTCTTAAATCTATCATAGCACGGTCATGTTTCTTTGTATAACTGTTTCATTCGGTGAAGTACACAGCTATTTATCTGTTTTTTATTCGAATTTCAAAAAAGTCCCCCAATCGAACACAGCACCTGCTGCCGGACCACGTTCAGCTTTTCCTACGCGTTCTCCATATAGAGAAACAGAACCAGATATCCCCTTTTCAGAGAATACCAGGTTCTGTCCTCTACATCTGCTTTTTATGAATTCATCTCAGCAAAACCATTCAATGAATTCTGCATTTTTATTTACCAGTCCATGCCCCGTCCGGACCAACTTCATATCCATCCGGTGTAGTCGTGTTTGCAAGCATTGCGCCCTGCGGCTGCTTCATGCCTTCGCTGAAGTAGTACCACTTTCCGTCGATCAGATGCCAGCCAGTGTACATATGTCCCTGACTTCCGTCAGCCTGATTATGCAGGTAATACCAGATTCCATTGTCTTTGATCCAACCGGTCTGCATGTAGCCGTTCTCATCGAAGTGATACCACTGCTGTTTTCCATTCCAGCCGATCAGTTTCCAGGAAGACTTCGGATAGCTTCCGTCCTTCGCCTCAAACCACCAGCCTTTTTCATTCCGCTTCCAGAATCCTTCCAATGTGGAGGCTGATGCCAGGCTTGTCTTCCTCGTCGTACTGGATGCCGGTTCGTCGCCATCATCGCTGTCGGAACTGTTAGTGTTAGCTTTTGCTTTTACTGTTACAGTGATCGTCTTCGTTGCGGAAGCTCCCTTGCTGTCTGTTATCTTATACATTACATGGTAAGTGCCAGCCTTTGTGGTGTCGACATCGTTTGCAATCACCTCGATCTTTGCTGTCAGATCTCCATCTTCCGCATCCGCAGCTGCCACATTCTTCTTTGCATCAAAGCTGTCGCCTGCGGTCAGGGTTACGTCCTTTGCGCTGATTGTCGGAATGGCATTTAATGTCTCCATCTTCGGGTTGACTGTAACCGTGATGGTCTTCGTCACAGTCGCTCCATCACTGTCCGTTACTTTATAGATTACTTTATAAAGTCCCGCTTTCTTGGTATCCACATCATTATAGGTGATCTCGATTTTGTCTGTAAGATCCTCATCTTCCTCATCCCAGGCAGTGACTCCATCCTTCGGGTCGAACTTATCCTCTACCGTTAAGGTTATGTCCTCTGCAGTAATTACCGGTACGGAATTCATTACCAGCGCTTCTGGCATGACATCTACTTCAACCATGCAATCTACAGAATGGTAATTTTTATCATCCGGTGTGTATACTGCCTCAAACTTCTGGAGCCCATATTCCTTTAAAATGGTTTTAGGATTCTTCCACTTAAACTCCTTTGGTAAGCCTTTTACCTCAGAAAGTTTCTGCCACTGGTCAGCAATCAGTCCCGTAGGAAGAATCTCTTCATAGGCCGGCTCTGCCTGCTTGATCCTCATTGTCACCGGAACGATAAAGGCCGTTCCATTATTTAAGGTAATGTACACCTCTTCTCTATATTCTCCAACTGCATTATCTGTTTTAGGTGTAATCGTAACTTCCCTACCTGTCACACCAATATCAAAAATCGTATCATCTGAACAAAATGCCTTGATAGAGAACTCTTCCGCGTTGCTGCTGGTCGCGATCACAGTCTTAGGCTCTGCATCTTCTTTATATTCAACACTGCCAAACGCAACGGAACCCGGTGTTACTTTATAAATGCTCTTGATCCACTTTGCATAATATGTATGCCCTGACTCCGTTGTTGTTACTGCATGCCCACTAAATTCAGCATTATCATACCACGCTGCACAATATCCATCTTTTACAACAGCGTCTATGCCATTTGCCTGATCCAAAACGATTCCGCCGTTTGCAACAAGAATAATTCCTGCGTCATTGCTTATTCCCGAATCAGATCTTGCTTTTTGGGCATCCCTGTTATTGGCAACGTAAATTACACAATTTTTATTAAATTTATTTACAGATCCACCAGTATAACCTGTATTAGTATCATCTCCAAAACACTGGGATCCAAATGTAACATTCTCAGCTTTTGACAAAT
>OJSD01003681.1_pt1 | contig 12065 bp, 10 predicted proteins | sample 1599391 | NCBI WGS metagenome assembly OJSD01 (sample SAMN04168656, study PRJEB22393) | human gut metagenome | biome: human gut microbiome; feature: stool | host: Homo sapiens | collected 2014-03-17 | reverse complement strand
TGCCCATTTTCTTTGCAAGAAGTGCCTGACCTAATACGTTGTTGATCTTGTGGGCGCCGGTGTGGTTTAAATCTTCTCTCTTTAAGTAGATCTTCGCTCCGCCGAGATCCTTTGTCATGTGCTCCGCATAATAGAGTCTTGACGGTCTGCCCGCATATTCATTTAAAAGTGTTGTGAGTTCTTTCTGGAATTCCGGGTTATTCTTGTAATGGTTGTACGCCTCTTCGAGTTCCAGTACCGCATTCATGAGCGTCTCAGGAATATACTGACCGCCATGTGCGCCAAATCTGCCTTTTGACATAGATGTTTCCTCCTCTTGTAACCTGATATTGTTTCAGATCGACTTTGTCGATCATTTTTTGCGTTCTGATTAGTATTTCTCCGAGTAAAACTCACGCACCAGCGGGTAGATCCCCTTATATCTCTGGTAGATCCCATGATACCTCGCCGAGATCTCCGGATCCGGTTCCACGGTATCGCAGTGTCCGCGGCTCTCCAGCGTGCTGATAAACGCCTGATAGTCCGGGATCACGCCTTCCGCAAGGAATACCGCCGAAGCGATCGCCAGCGCCGGAAGAAGGTCCGGATCTTTGTATACAAAAATCTTTTGTCCCATGACATTGCTCAGGATCTGGCACCATCGCCGCTCTCTCGCTCCGCCGCCGATCACTGTGATCTTTTTCGCGGGCTGGTCAAAGAGCTCCAATCCCTACCCGTAAAAAGTAACCATATCGCACTATATGCTAAAAAATATTCTGACTTTTCCAATTATGTACATACATAAGTTACAAAATTATTATTTTTTGAACATTTCGCCGAATTAAGTAAAGTAAAAAATACTTGACTTTTTTAAGTTCTGGTTTTATTCTTAGGCACATAATTTTATTAACGATCCCCCCATTTATCAAAGGCGATAACTTCTGTCAGAAGTGCGCCTTTCTTTTTTACCCGGATCTTCCAAAGCGACTGCCGGTTTTATTTCACCGGTACCAGGATCCGGCGGATCGTTCGTAAAAAAAGAGAGAGGAGAGATTCTTATGAAGAAAAGACGATTGATCGCACTTGCAGCCGCAGCCGTTATGGCAGCATCTTCCCTGGCAGGATGCGGCGGTTCCCAGACGACCTCCCAGACAACAGCCGGTTCCACCGCTGAGACGGCTGCTGCCTCATCCAACGCAGTGTCTCCGGATGCCAAATCCACAGATCAGACACTTGCTTCCGGTATCGCAGTTGGTTCTTCCGACGGAGAAGCCGTAAAGGGCGGAACACTGGTAGTGTCCATGCCATCTTCCCCGCTGACTCTCGATCCGAAATCCTACTCCACGATGTATGAAAACCACATCATGTACAACGTCATGGAGACTTTATTTATCTGGGATCAGGATTACAAAGAACTTCTTCCATGTCTTGCGACGGATTACACCGCCAGCGATGATGGTCTCACCTACACCATCAACTTAAGAGACGATGTCTATTTCCAGAAAGGAAAGTTCCAGGACGGAAGAAAGATGACTGCAGAGGACGTCAAGTACTCTCTCGAACGAAGCAAAAATGAAAGTACCACAGACCGTATCTGCCGTGACTTCTTCGATTACTGCGAAGTGACAAGTCCGACTCAGGTCGTGATCCATATGAAGTCCGTTGCAGGACCGTTCATCAACCAGTTAGCTGAGATCGGAAACGTCATTCTTCCGAAAGAGGAAGTCGAAGGCTGGGGAGATGAGTTTGGTTCCCATATCGTTGGTACCGGTCCATTCACCCTCGAAGAGATGGTAACCGATGAAAAGGTTGTTTTAAAGAAGAATGACAATTACTGGGGGACCGAGCCGAACGTCGATGGAATTGAATTCCGCATCATCTCCGACTCCAATCAGGCGATCAACGCAGTACAGACCGGTGAGGTCGATATCGCGATGTATCTCCAGGGCGAAGCGATCAAGCGTGCCCAGGATGCAGGTCTCTTACTCCAGACCGCAAGCTCCGCTGTCACCTACGTCCGCTTTAATATGCAGAATGGTCCGACTGCAAATGCAGATGTCAGAAAAGCTCTCACAATGGCAGTCGACATCGATTCCATGGTAGCCGGCATTTATCAGTACGGTGAGGGCACGAGAGCTTACCAGCCGTTACCGGTATACTCCTTCGCATATGACACTGCCTACAATGACCTCGTACCTTCCTACGATCCGGAAGGTGCAAAGAAACTCCTCGCGGAGGCCGGTTATCCGGATGGCTTCACCATGAGCCTTTACATCGGATCCACTACATACCGTGAGAAGATGGCGCAGATGTTACAGTACTACTGGAGCCAGATCGGAGTCACACTTGATATCAAGTCCTCCACGATGGCCGACTGGTCCGCAACCGTTGTCGATTCCTGGCAGGCTGATACCGTAAACAGCTACGGCGTAAGCTGGAACAGCAACCCGGATCCTTACGGTTTCCTTGGAAAGTTCTTCAGTTCCCAGACCATCCACGCTTCCTCCAACGCAGGCGGCTACAATGATCCGGAGATGGATGACCTCCTCAACAAAGGCTTTGGCTCCACTGACACTGCTGAGCGTGCCAAATACTACAAGGAAGCAATTGAGAAAGTTATGAACGAATACACCGGTATCTACTACGCATACGAGTGCCGGAACTGGGCAGTATCCCCGAAAGTACATAACGCGGTTCTCCGTGCTGATAACCAGATGTTAGTCGCAACACCGTTCAACAATATCTGGATCGAAGAATAAAACTATTACAAAATCTGCAGAAAGGGGAAGCAAATCTGATTTGTTTCCCTTTTTCTGTAGAAATGTTCGCAAAAATCGACTGTTCCCCCATTCACAGTCCCGATGATGGATCCGGACAGTCATGAAAGGATTGGATTTTTATGGGAAAGATCATCATCAAACGATTATTGCAGACGATCCCCACACTTCTGGTCGTCGTTACACTGACCTTCTGCCTGACAAGAATGCTGCCCGGCGATCCGGCTGTGGCGATCCTGGGCATTGAGGCAAATGCGGAGGACATCGAAGCCATGAGAGCCGAGATGAACCTCGATAAACCGCTCCCGGAACAGTACGCACTCTATTTAAACGGACTCGTCCACGGTGATTTCGGTTACTCCTACAGTTACCGCCAGGACGTTCTTCCGCTCATCACTTCCAGGATCCCGAATACACTGACTCTGACGCTGACAGCACTTTTCTTCGCTTTCATCATCGGAACCAGCGTCGGCATCATCGCTGCTTTAAAGCAGAATACGATCTTCGATTACATTGTCATGGTCATCACGCTCGTCGGCGTGTCCATGCCAATCTTCTGGCTGGCTCTTATGCTGGTCCTCCAGTTTTCCGTTAAAATGAATCTCCTGCCTGTCATGGGCATGGGCGACATCTCCAAAGGCACCGGGGATGTGGTGAGCCACATGATCCTGCCAGGTTTCTGTCTCGCGACGATCCCGATGGCGACTTTCGCGAGAACCATGCGTTCCAGCATGATCGACATCATGAGCAGTGACTACATCCGATGTCTCAGAGCCCGTGGAATCAAAAAACTCAAAGTCATCCTGATCCACGGATTAAAGAATGCTCTCCCGCCCCTCATCACAGTTTTAGGTCTGCAGATCGCCGGAACCTTCACCGGTGCCATCATCACCGAGGGAATCTTCTCCTGGCCGGGCATGGGAACCATGATCAACACCGCGATCAACAACCGCGATTATTCCCTGATCCAGGGAACCGTTCTCTTCTCCGCGATCATGTTCGTCTTCTGCAACATGTTAGTCGATATCGCTTATGCGATCCTGAATCCGAAAGTAAAACTGGAAAAGGGGTGATATGCCATGACATTCTTCAAGAAAAAACCTGCTGCTGCCGCAGCTTCTTCCACATCCGGCGATGCTCTTGGAAAAGACGCCAACATCGCAATGCTCTTAAAAGAACGAAATGCCAACAATGCATGGCATAAGTTAGCCAGAAATAAGACCGCTCTCGTAGGCTTCTTCATCGTTGCCTTCATGGTCATCCTCGCCGTGTTTGCTCCTCTCATCGCGCCGTATGACCCGAATGCGATCAATCCTGTTCTGCCGTTTAAGGGGATCGGAACGCCGGGACATCTCTTCGGAACGGACGATCTCGGGCGTGACATCTTATCCCGTATCATCTACGGCTCCCGCGTATCCATGATCGTCGCAGTCGGTGCCACGATCGTCGGCGCCATCATCGGCGTGCTCATCGGACTCACTGCCGGATATTTCGGTGGATGGATCGATTCCGTTCTCATGAGAGTCATGGACGGCATGTTCTCTTTCCCATTTATCCTGTTAGCCATGATCCTGATCACCGTTCTCGGAAACGGCGTCATGAACGTCATTCTGGCCATCGGTATCGCGAGTGTTCCGGGATTTGCCCGTGTCACGAGAGGTCAGGTCCTGATCGTAAAGGAAGAGGAATACTGCAACGCCTGCCGCGTTGTCGGAGTCTCCCCGGTGAGACTCTTATTCTTACATATTTTACCGAACTGCGTATCCCAGATCATCGTGTACGCAACACTCCGTATCGCAAGTGCGATCATTTCCGAAGCTTCCTTAAGCTTCCTCGGACTCGGCATCGCGCTTCCGACCGCATCCTGGGGCAGCATTCTCCGTGTCGGCCGTGACTGTCTGACAACAGCTCCCCATGTAGCCGGAACTGCAGGCGCCTTCATTCTTGTGACCGTCATCGGTTTCAACCTGTTGGGCGACGGGATCCGCGATGTCATGGATCCGAAAATGAAACAGTAGGAGGTGCAGGCTATGAGTGAAAACGATGCAATCTTAAAAGTAAATGGATTAAAAACATATTTCTACCAGGCGAGCGGCGTTTCCAAAGCGGTCGATGGCGTCAGCTTTACACTGAAAGAAGGAACGACCATGGGGATCGTCGGCGAATCAGGTTCCGGAAAAAGCGTCACCAGCGCCTCCGTCATGCGGCTCATGCCGGCAAAAACAGGAAAGATCGTGGACGGCTCCATCATCTTCGACGGAGTTGATATCCGGAGTCTTTCTGAATCCCAGATGGAAAAATTCCGAGGCGATGAGTGCTGCATGATCTTCCAGAACCCGATGACCTCCTTAGATCCGGTATTCAAGATCGGCCACCAGATGGTCGAGATGATCCGAGAACACGAAAAGATCAGCAAAAAGGACGCCTGGAACAAAGCCGTTGAGGCATTAAAGCTTGTCGGCATCCCGGAGGCTGAGAAACGAATGGACGCGTATCCGCATGAGCTCTCCGGCGGCATGTGCCAGCGTGTCATCATCGCGATGGCCGTCTGCGGACATCCGAAGCTCATCATCGCCGACGAGCCGACGACCGCTCTGGATGTGACCGTACAGGCACAGGTTCTTGAGCTCTTAAAGGACCTCCAGAAGAAGCTCAATACCGCGATCCTGCTCATCACCCACAACCTCGGCGTTGTCTGGGAGATGTGCGACACCGTCATGGTCATGTATGCAGGAAATACCGTAGAATACGCGGATACAAAGACGCTCTACAAAGAGCCGCTTCACCCGTACACCTGGGGTCTTTTGGACTCCATGCCGAAACTCAGCAGCTCCGCAAAAGAAGATTTGAAGACGATCCCCGGAACACCGCCGGATCTCCGTCTTACCGGTTACTGCTGCAACTTTTATAACCGCTGTCCTTATGCCACGGAGATCTGTAAAAATCAGGTACCGCCGCTGAAGGAGGTCGCTCCCGGACATTTCGTGGCGTGCCATAGACAGGACGGAGAGCACAGATTAACACGAGGGGAAGTGAATGAGACATGCAGAAAAATGTAATCATGAGCGTCGATCATCTCAGTAAGGATTTTGTGATCCGCGGAAAAAAGTTAGGGGAAAAGAATAAACTTCTCCACGCGTTGAGCGATGTGTCTTTTGATATCTATGAAGGGGAAACATTAGGGATCATCGGTGAGTCCGGATGCGGAAAGTCCACACTGGGCCGCTGCCTTGTAAAGCTCCACAAGCCGTCCGGCGGAACGATCACCTATAACGGAAAGGATCTCTGGAACATGCCTGTCTACGACCGGGAAGCGGCCCGCAGGGATATCCAGATGATCTTCCAGGATCCGTATTCCTCCCTGGATCCCAGAAAAACGGCTTCCTACTCGATCGAGGAGGCGATGAAGGTCCACCACATCGGTGACACTGCAAGGGAACGCCGCCAGAAAGCGTTAGAGTATCTCCAGGAGGTCGGACTCGACATCCAGCACATGGAACGCTACCCGCACGAGTTCTCCGGCGGCCAGAGGCAGCGTGTGAACATCGCGCGCGCCCTCTCGATGGAGCCGAAGATCATCGTCTGTGACGAGCCGGTATCCGCCCTGGACGTTTCGATCCAGGCACAGGTCATCAACCTCTTCCGCCGTCTGCAGAAGCAGTTCAACCTGACCTATGTGTTCATCTCTCATGACCTCGGCATCATCAAATATATCAGTGACCGGATCATGATTATGTACCTCGGGCGCGTCATGGAGTTCTACACCTCCGAAGGCATCTACGCAGATCCGAAGCACCCGTACACGCAGGCTCTGCTCTCCGCGATCCCGCCAGAAAGCCCGTTTGAGAAAAAAGAGCGCCTGCCGCTCACCGGCGATATCCCGAGCCCGATCGGGGATCAGGTCGGCTGCCCGCTCGCAGGCCGCTGCCCGCACTGCACGGAGCGCTGCAAAAAGGAGATCCCGAAACTCGTCGACACCGGAGACGGACATATGGTGGCATGTTTCTTATACGAATAACCTGCCTGCTGCCATCTCATGCGGAATTTTCAGTTCAGAAAATTCCTATCCGTGAAAAACAACTGCCAAACAGCTTTACGGCTGAATACTTTCATAAAGGAGTAATGTAAGATGATCGATTCTAAAAAACTGATCGCAATGGTCGAAAAATATGAAAAACTGATCTATGACACGGCAGACTATATCTGGGCACACCCGGAGACGGGATTCCGCGAGTGGAACACTTCCGCTTACATGGAAAAACACTTTGAAGAGCTCGGATACACCCTGACAAAGGCCGGAAATATCCCGGGATTCTACGCAGATCTCGACACCGGAAAACCAGGTCCGAAGATCGCGATCCTCGGAGAGCTCGACTCCCTGATCGTCGCAAACCACCCGTGCTGCGATCCGGAAACCCATTATGTTCATGCCTGCGGCCATCATGCCCAGTGTGCGGTTCTTCTCGGAACAGCCGCTGCCTTGAAGGAGCCGGGCGCTCTCGACGGTCTCTGCGGATCGATCCGCTTTATCTCCGTTCCGGCGGAGGAGCTGATCGAGCTCGGATTCCGTGAAGGTTTAAGGAAACAGGGCATCATCAAATATTTCGGCGGCAAGGTCGAGTTCATTCACCGCGGATATTTCGACGGTGTGGACATGGCGATGATGATCCACTCCGGAAAGCTTGCGGAAGGAAAAGCACTTTCCATCAGCGACGGCTGCAATGGCTGCGTCACAAAGAACATTACATTCAAAGGCGTTTCCTCACATGCGGGCGGATCTCCGGAAAATGGCCGGAATGCACTCTACGCGGCAACCTGCGCCTTAAACGCCGTCAATGCACTCCGCGAGACCTTTACCGACAATGACCACATCCGTTTCCATCCGATCATCACGGAAGCCGGTCTCGCCGTCAACGCGATCCCGGAGACTGCAAAAGTGGAGTCCTATGTGCGCGGCGCTTCCTTCGACGCGATCCGCAAATACAATATCAAGGTCAACCAGGCACTTGCCGCTTCCGCTGCCGCGATCGGCTGCAACGTGGAGCTGGATGACCATCCGGGCTATTTCCCGTTAAACAACGATAAAAATATGGCCGCTGTCATGAAAGAGGCGATGGAGACCGTTGCAGGCCCTGACAGCGTCGTTGAGGGCGGCTGGGGAACCGGCAGCACCGATATGGGCGATGTGTCCGCGATCATGCCGGTCGTTCACCCGCACGCAGGTGGGTCTGTCGGAACCGGTCATGGAAAGGATTACTATGTGCAGGATAAGAAGCTCGGCTGCCTCTACCCGGCAGAATGCCTTGTTCTGACTGCTGCAAAGCTGCTCTCCGATGATGCTGCTCTCGGAAAGAAAGTAATCATGGAAGCAAAACCGTATTTCAAGTCAAAAGAAGAGTATCTGGCTGCCATCGACGCGATCACGATGGATCAGGATGCTGTTGTATATAATGATGATGGAACGATCACTCTGAAATTCACAAAATAATGTGTCTCACTAATGCACCATTCAGAAAGGACGGGAGATCTTGTATGAAAAACTTTGTTATCACGGTTGCCAGGGGATTTGGATCCGGCGGGCGTGACATCGCCGCTATGCTTGCTGACGAGCTGGGCGTCCACAGCTATGATAAACGGATCCTGACACTTGCGTCCCAGTACAGCGGCTATCCGGAACACTTTTTCCGGGAAGCTGACGAGACTTTAAACGGCAGTCTGATCACCAAACAGCTTCAGGCACTGCCGAAACATCATGCACCGACCGGAGAGCTCTCAAAGTTTACTTCCGATGACCGGCTTTTCGACTATCAGAAGATCATCATCGAAAAACTTGCCGCCTCCGAGTCCTGCGTCATCGTCGGAAAATGTGCCGATTATATCCTGAAGGATTATGACAATGTCGTCAGCATCTACGTGGAGGCGCCGAGAAGCTATACACTGCGGCGCGTCATGGAACGGATGGATGATATCACAGTCGAGGAGGCGCATCACCTGATCACGAAGACAGACAAGTACCGCGCGGATTACTACAAGTATTACACCGGCGGCAACTACTGGACTAACCCGGTCAACTACGACCTGACGTTCAACAATGCGAGACTCGGGGATGAGCGCTGCGTGAAGCTCACACTCGACTGCATGAAGCTGAAATTCGGGGATGATTTCGTGGAATATATGAAGAGTATCGGCAAAGATATTTAATATCTGTTCACGCCTGCTTGATCGTTATGATTTTTCCCTTTATTTTGTAATACTGGATCCGGGGCTCCAATCCTGCTCCGGACCAGCACCAGCCCCGCCGCACTTCCTCTCTCTTGCGGCGGGGATTTTTATTCAGGAAATTTCTGTCCTTAAAAAGTATCACTCCCACATCTTTTCCTGTTCGCTCGGCTGGAATTGATTTTTATTTTCTGATATGTTACGATAGTTCTATGTTCTCTGACCTGCGAGAAGTTTCCTATTCTTTCGGGAAAGAGTCGAATTCGCTATTACTGACCTTAAGAATGTTCTGACAGGGAAGAAATTGTTATCCGGCATACATATATGCCCTGCAAAAGAAAGTCTGATCCCCTCGCTGCAGCTTCTTGAACTGCATGGAGTCTTTCATATTTAACACTCGGTCTGTATCATACACTTGTACGGGCTTATTTCTTTTCTCTGTCATTTCTTCTGGTCATATTTCCCACAGGAGGACCTCATGGATACTGATTTTATGAACACCGCATTGCTGGAAAACAAGTTAAACCCGAAATGCTGGTGGAAAGAGCCGGTCCGGAACGGCGTGACTGATCCGGTCTGTCTCAATGAATTAAAAGCGCTGATCGACCGTCTGGAAGCAGGCGAAGCGCTCACGAAAGACGAATGGGTCCGTCTCATCGACGGCCGTTCCCCGGAGCTTGCAGCCTACCTCTTTCCAAAGGCGCGGGCCGTCCGGGAGCGCGTGTACGGCACGGACGTCTATGTCCGCGGACTCATCGAGTACAGCAATTACTGTAAGAATAACTGCCTCTACTGCGGGATCCGGGCCGGAAATAAGAACGCAAGCCGCTACCGCCTTTCCACAGAAGATATTTTATCCTGCTGCCGGAGCGGCTATGCGCTGGGATTTCGCACTTTCGTCCTTCAGGGCGGGGAAGATCCTTTTATGACTGAGGATCGGATCACAAATCTCGTCTCCATGATCCGGAGGGAATTTCCGGACTGTGCGATCACGCTTTCCCTGGGTGAGATGGAATACGAGAGCTACAAGCGCTTCTTTGACGCTGGTGCAGACCGGTATCTGCTCCGCCATGAAACGGCAAACGCAGAACACTATCAGAAACTTCATCCGACGGAAATGTCCTTTGAGCACCGTATGAACTGTCTGAGAACATTAAAGGAGATCGGCTACCAGACCGGCTGCGGTTTTATGGTCGGCTCCCCATACCAGACATCGGAATGTCTCGCCGGGGACATGATCTTTATCCGCGATCTCAAACCGGAAATGGTTGGGATCGGGCCGTTTATCCCGCAGCATGACACGCCGTTTGGAGACCAGACTGCAGGGACCATGGAACTCACCCTGTTTATGATGGGACTTCTCCGTCTTCAGGATCCGAATGTCCTGCTTCCCGCAACGACGGCGCTCGGCACGATCCATCCGTTCGGGCGCGAGCTCGGGATCCTTGCTGGCGGAAACGTTGTCATGCCGAATCTTTCCCCGGTACAGGTCCGTGCAAAATATCTTCTCTATGACAATAAGATCTGCACCGGCGATGAGGCAGCAGAATGTGTGAACTGCATGAAACGGCGGATGGAAAGCGTCGGATATCATGTCGTTGTGGACCGCGGGGATCACAAAGGATAATCCAGAAAAAAGAAAGGGATGGATTTGTTTGTGACAACAGATTCAGAAGGTGTATATATGGGAATGAATGAGACGCCGTCCGGCGAGAGGATCCACATCGGATTCTTTGGCAGAAGAAACGCCGGAAAGTCAAGTCTTGTAAACGCAGTGACCGGTCAGGACCTCTCCATCGTCTCTGAAGTCCGGGGAACGACCACCGACCCGGTCTCAAAGTCCATGGAACTTCTTCCGTTAGGGCCGGTCGTGATCATTGATACGCCCGGAATCGATGATGAGGGGGAGCTTGGGATCAAACGTGTCGGAAAAAGCCGCCAGGTACTGAACAAGACCGATCTCGCGATCCTGGTCGTGGATGCAACGACCGGAACCGGCAGCTGGGAAACTGAGATGATCCGGTTGTTTGAGAAAAAAGAGATTCCATATCTTGTTGTATACAATAAGGCAGATCTGCTCCCGGATCCCGCCCCGTCAGACAGGAAAACCAGCCGGAATGCTTCACAGGCTGGCGTTCCCACCGGAATTGCGACCGGGGACTCTCCGGCATCAAATCCGGCAGTTTCAGGATCCGGTCACAGCAATATGGTCTATGTCAGTGCGAAAACCGGTTTTGGCATCCACGACTTAAAGGAGCGCATGGCACGCCTCGTTGCCCCGGATGGAAGCGGGAAACGCCTTGTCGCCGATCTCGTACATCCGTTGGACGTTGTTATCCTGGTCGTCCCGATCGACAAAGCTGCCCCGAAAGGCCGCCTGATCCTGCCGCAGCAGCAGGTGATCCGGGATCTCCTTGACTCCGGCGCCATGCTGATCGTCTGTCGGGAGTCGGAACTTGCTGCAGCGCTTGATTCCTTAAAGAAAAAGCCGTCTCTCGTCATCACGGACAGCCAAGTCTTTCCTCTCGTGGACCGCATGACTCCGAAAGAGATCCGCCTGACCTCTTTTTCGATCCTGTTTGCGAGATATAAAGGAAATCTCACCCAGGCCGTCCACGGCGCGCGGGCTCTGAATACGATCCAGGATGGTGATAAGATCCTGATCTCTGAGGGCTGCACCCACCATCGCCAGTGCGGGGACATCGGAACCGAAAAACTTCCAAACTGGATCCGGGAATACACCGGAAAACAGCCGGAATTTCATTTCACCTCCGGCACCGAATTTCCGGAAGATGTCTCCGATTATAAGCTCATTATCCACTGCGGCGGCTGTATGTTAAATGAACGGGAAATGCGAAGCCGCTTAAGGAATGCCGCCGACCAGGAGATCCCGATGACAAATTACGGGATCGCGATCGCATATATGAAAGGGATTTTGGAGAGAAGTGTCGAGTGTCTCGGACTCTGAGCGCAGTCTCCATGCTCTTCTGTTTTTATGACTGCTCTGCATGATTTCTGTGCGAATGAGCCAAAACATCGCGACAGTCGCCAAGGTCTCGCGCAAGCGCGGACTTTGGCTCGTTGTTCGCG